>ERZ869929.10-NODE-10-length-153056-cov-16.338436_pt1 | contig 153056 bp, 213 predicted proteins | sample MGYA00579312_ERZ869929 | MGnify/ENA primary metagenome ERZ869929 (study PRJEB32216, sample SAMN09231818) | wastewater metagenome | place: USA: Maryland | collected 2016-08-09 | study: EMG produced TPA metagenomics assembly of the PRJNA472060 data set (Reclaimed... | reverse complement strand
TGTCAATTAGAAGAGAAGGTGATAAATTTTATTCAACTGATTTAGGCACTTTTCATAATGTTGAATCTTTTATTAGAGGTAGAGGTAGAGTAGTTTCAAAAAATACTTTTGGTTTTTCACATTCAGAGATAGAAGAGAGTAGAGTTCTTTCTTCATTAAAATATAATGCAACTTCAAATTCTAATATGTTTATTATTGATACTGATTCTAGTCCATTTATCGACAAGTCAGTAAAACATTTAAGTGAAGGGTATGAAGAAATTAGTAATCTTAAGAAAGATGTAAATAAATTACTATCTGAAAAAAATGTAACTAGTCAATATTATGATAAAGACTCTGGTAAAGAGAAAAAATTGAATAATGATTTAGTTATCAGAAACTTATCATCAGGTAGTGATGTACTTTATTTTTCTATTGATGGACAGAAGTATTCATTTGGTGGTACTCATCAACACTTAACAAGTTCAAGAGTTTCAAGTGAAAGGGGCGATTTAAACTGGAGTGATTTAAGATGGTCTAATTATAGTCCAAGTAATGGTTACAATAAAGAATTTTCAATATCTAAGCTAAGTGTTAAAGAGAGAAGAGAACTACTATCTAAATTACAAGATATGGAGAAGAAATCATCTGCTTTAAATTCTGAAAAAACAAAGTTTCTGAGTAAACATTTTGAAGGGATGAAGAAGAAGAAATAGAACCACAAGAAAACTTGGCTTAGGCAAAACAGGTTCGTAAATTTAAGTATTAAATAATAAAATAAAACAAAAAGGTTATGAGTAAGAAGAAACAAACAATCGAATCAACTGTAGAAGTAACTGTTGAGCCAACAGTAGAAACCACTACAAAACAAAGAGGTCGTCCCGTATTAGCAGGTTCCGCCCACCAAATTAAATTAGCAAACCAAGCAGCATTAGTTGCATCCGGTGGAACCATATCAAGAGGTCGACCATCAAATCCAGCCAGTAAGCGTCAGCTGAAATTCACTGAAAAAGCCAATAAGTTGGCTGCTGGATTTATAATTAAACGCGGCCGTCCTAAGGCTGTAAAAACCGAAGAAGTAGCTACTGAAGTAGTTGCTTAATGCGAGACCTTATATGGTCAACCCCACCCGGATAATCACATTGTATATGTGTAAGGGTGGGGATTTTTTTTGTAGCCATGTGTTGATGGGCACAATTATTTTTGTACATTCATGTCAATAAAAAATTAAAACATGAAAGGAATAAAAACAATAATTCGAATTGAACACAAAAGTGATGGATTTGGTATATTTCGTTCTAAACTAAAGGATAGTGATAGTAATCCATCCAGAGTTAAAGTTGGGGACGGGGAAGATGATATATTATTTGAATTATGGGAAAGACATAATGATTTTTATACTCCCTTTAACGATGGATTAGATATGGAATTAGGGTTTAAAGAATGGTTTTGTGCCTTTAAATCAATCGAACAAATACAACAGTGGATTTTACCAGATGAATTTAAGGTTTTGTTGGAGAATGATTTTAATATTTTGTTGTTAACTGTGACTGAATATCAGGAAGGAGAACATCAGGTTATTTTTACAAAAGAATCCATAGTTAGTACACAAGATATTTCAACACTATTTGTGTAGGATTGTCACAGTTTTTTTTTGTACATTTATACAATAATGAAAATTAAAAATCAATAATAATGGGAAAGAAAAACATCACAAGAGAAGACGTTGATTATTTTTACAATTTATTAACAGCCGAAAACATTCGCAAAGAATTTTTAAAGAAACACCCTCAATTTAACTATTGTAGGGTTTTTTCTGAGCGAAGGAAAAATGGTGTTTGCCGTTCTAAATTTTGGTTGGTAAATGAAAAAAACCAGAAACTTTTTAATAAGTGGATGACAAGAAATTATCCTTGGATTGAGGTGAAAAAAATTCCATCTTGGTCTTCTAGGTATCTTGGTGGTGAAGCTAGTGTTGCGTTTATTGTGGGATAAATTCGTTTAAATAAATGATTTTTTTGGGTGGTGGAGCTTGTTCCATCACCCTAATCCATTGGATTTCCACCCTTAAAAACGTTGATTACATACCTATTAAAACATTTTTATATGATAAAATTAATAACAATACTACTGATTTTCTTCACCCACGGGGATACTAAACCCTTCCCCACCGAATTTGGGATCGCCAGCTGGTACGGCCCTGGGTTCCGTGGGAGGAAGACAGCTTCCGGAGTGCTGTACGATCAAAATCTTATGATGGCCGCCCATAAGACACTACCTTTTGGTACGGTGGCCAGGGTGACCAACCTGGAGAATGGACTCCAAGTGGAGGTTTGTGTGGTGGACAGGGGGCCGTACGTTAAAGGTCGGGTGATCGACTTATCATCTGAAGCTGCTAAAGCCATAGGGTTAAAGGCCAAGGGGACCGCCCGAGTGAAGGTGGAGGACTTGGGAGTGGAGGATGTAGATTAGGCAGCGTTTTTTTAGTACATTCATGTATTGATAACAATTAAAAATTAAAGGTTATGAGACAAATTTGGTACGGTAAAACAAAGTATTGGGACGAGATTGTAGAAGCATTCGAAAACCAAGGTTTCAAGTTAAATGTTAATAAGGAACAATGGACAATAAAGGTTGAAGACAAAGACTACAACCAGGCTTACGCCATTTTGTGTGAGCTGAATGAAATCTTAGAAGCCGGGTGGTAAAATATTATTTATAATAAATCAAAAGCAATGAATACACTATCAAAATTACTGTTTAAGGTTTACCTGTACCTAAAGAACCGGTTTGATCCCACCAAACCAGCCACCGACGAGGAGTCCTTCTGTACGGACATTTGTTTGGCGTTAATTGGGATGGAGGATAGCAGGCTGACCTACGCACCCATAAGCAACAAACGTTTTATCAAAAATGATTCCAAGGGGATTTTTGTGGTAATAAACCACCGAGTGGTGAATTTGATCAACCACGTTTATGGTTACAACATCATGATTGAAGATGATCAGCTGTACAATTTGATCATTGAGAAGTTTGATGGGGTCCTTGAAGCAAGAAGGCTGGAGTTGGAGGCCGAAATGAAAACCAACATCAAACACTCATTACAAAATATACTTGATAAAGTAAAAAGTTAACTTTCATGCTTTTGATTTTGGGCGGACGAAAGTCCGCCTTTTTGTTTGGATGACAAAATAAAGTTTATATATTTATCTATATGAAAAAATTAATTTTTATTATCGCCGCTATTGTTTTAACAACTGTAGTAGCATGTAGTACTGGGTCGACTACAACTGAACAAACAACCCCACCATCAAACAGCACATCAACACCAACAGACACTACAGCGATCCAGGCTGACAGTACTGTGGTTAAATAATTTTTCATTTGCTTTTGATTTTATGGCTCCGGGGAAACCTGGGGCCATTTTATTTGTTTGTCAAAATCAATTTCGTACATTTAACCATAAATAAAAACACATGACAACAAATGATCAACAATTCCTATCCGATGTTATGAAACGTGCTTATTTCTTAATACCAGATGGAGAAGCAACTTTCGCTTATTATAGTACAAAGGCTTATTACAACGAAGAAGGTTGGTATATGTATGATGCAAACAACGGAAGACAGTTTTTACCTGAAAGTTGGTTAGTGCTTCAAAAGCATGTTTCATAACAACCAATCCGAATTGGAGATTGAACGCACCGGATGGGTGAGCGAGGAAACAGCAGACGCAATTGAAGCCATTGAACTAACATTAACACCAGACGAAATCAACTACATGTGTGATGAGATGGATGAAATGATGGATGAGCAGTAGAGTGGGTGGGAGGGTGTGGGATCCAGCACCCGTACAAAAACCACCGCGTGGAGTACGTCGGTACAAAAGAATTGCGGGGATCCGCGTTGGTACAAAAAAGTGTCTGGGGGTGGGAAGGGTGTGGTCGATAGCGGTCCGATGGCGGGGTGATCGCGATCCGCTCCCACGCTACCCGCGGTCCATCGACACCCCATGGGCGGTGCGAATTCATATGGTGTATTTTCAGTGGAAATACTACTTTTCCCCATCGATAGTATATATTTATATATAAACACACTATTATGCAAGAAATATGGAAAGACATTACAAATTACCCCGGTTATCAAATAAGTAATCTCGGAAGAGTAAAATCTACATCTCGTAAAATAATGTATGGAAAAAATCATTCAATACCAAGAGATATTCCCGAAACTATTTTAAAAACAAGAATAGATAAAGGTGGGTATGAATTAGTAGCTTTAGGTAGTAAATCTAATCATAAAAATGATTTTAAAAACTTTTTAATACATAGACTAGTAGCTAATGCCTTTATTCCTAACCCAAATAATCTTCCTCAAGTAAACCATAAAGATGGAAATAAATTAAATAATACAGTAGATAATTTAGAATGGATTGGAACCAAAGATAATCAACATCATAAAAGATATACTCTTCAAAGTGGATTAGTAATATCTAATAATAAAATACTTCAATTATACAAAGATAATCAGAATGTTTCTTTAGAAGAATTTGTTAAGATACTTATAAAAAATTGTAAATAATCACCATCGACAATATATACGAATATACTCAATCTATATTAATTAAATAGCATCGACAATATATACGAATATACTCAATGAAATAGTATAAATGTATTATCCATAAATCGGAATATAAAGTCCAAAATAATCCCTTTGCATTATTTTTGCAAAGACCTAAAATCCACTCTTATACAATTTTTTTGGTATGGCAAAGTATATACATTATATTCGCTACAAATATATTAAAGTTATTTTATGGTAGAATATAAAGATATTTTTTTTAGCTTAATTACATGGTCAATAATTATAATATTATTATATAAATGGTCTAAAAATGCAATTTATGAAGAATACCCAGCAAATTTACTTAGATTCCTTATATGTGTGTGTGGAATTATACTATCTGGAGGAGCATTATTAATAACATTAATTGTTTTATACTTTAAAATATAATCTATGGAAAATATACAAATAATAACAGATATATTTCTCACTAAAGAAGCATTCATACAATATACAAAGCAATTACGTGAAAAAACTGCCAAACGACATGGTATGACGTTAGAGGAATGGGATGCCGCAATCGCTAAGGGAACTGTTATTCAACAACCTACGGGTAGTTTTCGTGGCGAATTCTAAACCATAATACCCAGTACAAACAATAAAATCGTAATAGATGAAACGTGTAACACCAGAAGAATCCGAATTTTACATTAAACTCTCAGCTGATAATAAAGATAAAGCTGATGCTTTCACATTATTCCCCGAGGATGATGGATGGGACCGTGTACAATATCTGGCTAATGCTGTATTAGATCCATCCGGTGCTGTTCGCCCTACCGAATACATCTATATTCTTGTTAATAAATCCGTACCCAATATGGTTAAAATTGGTATGACAACCAATACCCCCCAACAACGAGCCAAAGAAATTTCATCTCACACTAGTGTTGCTACTCCTTGGATACCAGTATTTGAATTTAAATGCTATCGCTCGGATTTATTAGAGAAGGAAATTCATGAACATTTGCATGAATGGCGTGTTGCAAATAATCGTGAAATGTTTTCTGTTGATTCATATACTGCCCAACAGGTTATTGAGACTCTCGGATATAAGTATTCTACTTCTAGGTGGGATCCTATTCTATAATATTTATTATAAATAGAATAATGAAAAAATCAGAGTTGAAGCAGATTATTAAAGAGGAAATGGAAAGTTATAGAGGTGGATTGTATCAAGCTAAAGTTGGTGATATGTTATGGATTGGCCAATCAGGTATGAGAGGAAAATATAGATCCAAAATAATAAAAATATTCCCTGATGGTAAAATTGGAGATTCAGAAGGAAATATTTTCAATCCTGATGGGAGGCTATATAGAAGTTCTCACCCTCAATTTCAAAAACAGACAAATCCTGGAAAAGTTACATCTGCTAGAATAGTAACCCAATCTGATTTTGATAAAGAGTTTAAACAAATTAAAACTGATTTTTTAAGAAAATTTGATTGGGAAAAGCTGGATATTCAAGATTTAGAAAAGATAATAGATCAACTTCCAATTAAACAAGGAAACAAATTAAATACTTCTCGATTTGATAAATAATAATTTATGAAAATATATAAAGTTAAACTTGAGGATAAAGCTGCGCTTTTAAACCGTTTAGAAAAAGCTCAAGTGGATGTAAGTTCGGTCAACATAAAAGATAATGAACTTGAAGGATATTTTGAAATAACGTTTTTAAACGATGAAGATATTAATAAAATGAAAACTATAGTTCATCAATCCCCCAAAATTGATATGTTAAAAGAGTTCTTAAGAAAAATTATAAGAAAAGAACTTTCTCTTTAAAAAAACGTGCCTACTGGATTTTTCTTTCGTATTTTTTACTAAAATCAAAAACATTTGAAATAAATGTGGAGGTGAATGGGAAAGGATGTATATTTATATATAAATAAATACTTATGAGATACAAAAACATTGTTTTGGACAAATTGAATCAAACGGATGCTATTGCTAGTCGTATTAACTTCCAAGTGAGTAGAAACGTACCACAAGATCAAATTCTGGAGTCTGTTGAAGTTTTAAAAGATGAAATTGAGAAAGTTAGAGAAATGATCTCTATTGAACCTGATGAATTTGAGCAACAATTCAAGCCACAATAAATTTATTTTATGGAAATAATGTTATGGGTTATAGGGATACACCTGCTTGAGATAGTAGGTATCCTTGGTTTTCTATTAATTAGAAAAAACCAAAAATTAGAAGAAATTATTGTTAATCAACAACAACAATTAGAAGCAATTAAAATTCTAATTGATAGAATGGATGAAGATTTTAAACAATTAGATGATAAAATTTGGATTGAGGGTGATGAAGAGCTTCAAGCTGTATTTAGAGAAATGAAGGATATCCAAAGTACATTAAATTCCCTAAAATGATATTTGAAGAAGAAGACTATTTTTTAATTCCTGAGATTGAAGGTGTTACATTAAATAAACGAGGACAACCACGTAAACGAAAACCAAAAGAACCTAGAATATATTTTACTGAGGACACTGAGGATGCTATTGTTGAATATCTTTCTCTTACTAATCAATCTCATAGAGATAAGTTATATAAGGAACGTATACAATACGCTTTTTATAAATTAGCAGAAAACATTATCCATACATTTAAATTTTATTATACTGATTCAGATACTATTGAGGATTTAAAGCATGAAGTAATTACATTTTTACTTGAAAAGCTTCATTTATTTAATCATAGTAAAAATATAAATGATAAATTAACTAAAATTATTATAAATGAATTTAAAGAAGAATATAAATTAAAATCATTTATTGAGTATACTAATAATTCTGTTGTAGTTACCCAGGACCAAATCAATGATTTTATATGTAAATTAGATGTAAGTGAAAAGTGTTTGGAAAGAATAAAGGAATTAAGTCCTCCTAAAGCCTATTCTTATTTTGGCACTATTGCTAAACGCTATCTAATTACATATAATGAAAAAAATTATAAAAAATTACAAGATAATACAGAATTAGATGAAATAAATGATGAATCCAATATTGTTCCTTTTGAAAATTTTAATAATACAAATCCAGGAGATGATTATGAAAAATTTATGAGTCAATATATTAAATATATAGACAAACATTTATATAATATATTCCCAAAAAAAGCAGACTATAAAGCGGCCGATGCTATAATGGAATTATTTCGTAAACGTGAAACATTAGAAATATTCAATAAAAAAGCATTATATATCTACATTCGTGAAATCACAGACACATCCACCCCCCAAATAACTAAAGTTACTAAAAAACTAAATGATATACGTGTTCGTTTATATAACCAATACTATGAGGATGGGTATATAGAAATTTAGTCGAACATATTTATTGAAAATATAATTTATGGCTAATTTTGACGATATATTATTATTTGATAGTAAATCACTATCAGATATATTTAAACAAATCCACAGAAATAATAAGGATACTGATAAGCAAATTAATGAATTAATTGATGCTATTAAACCATTAGCATCGGCTAATGCTGGTTCTGCAGTAATGTTAATGCCCACTGTTAAAGATTTAATTGATGTTAATGTTAAAAATAACGAACAATTAATTAAAATGGCAGGCATAGCGCAACGTGCCTCTATTAATATGTCTAATCAGAATCAAGGATTTGATTTCATGAATTCTGATGAAATTCAACAATTATTAGATGAACAAAATAATATTAAAAAAGAAGGCAATAAATTATTAGAAGTTGCAACACAACAATTACAAATAGAGGGTAAATAATGAGTGGGTTACTTATATCGGATAATTTAAAACGTATAAATTCATTTGCTTCTAAAAGTAATCGTATTTATGATTCTAAGACTTATCCAATAGGAAAAGTATATGGAGTTATCACAACAGAAAATACTCCTAATAAAGAATTATTTGAGGCTAATGGTGGTTTTAATGGTATAGGAACTATATTTTATCTAAATTATGATGAAACTACCAAAAACATTGATGTACTTGATAATTTATCAGTATGTAATGTAGCAAAACCATTCCATAGTAGTAATCAAAATTATCCTTTAATAGGAGAATTAGTACTATTAGTAGACGGACCCTCCTCAGATACTCAATTATCTTCAACATATACTCAAAAATATTATACTGGAGTAATTAATATTTGGAATAACAATCAACAGAATTCTCCTTCAGGAGATAATTTAGGATTAACTTTTACTGAAAACTCAGATATTAGACCTCTATATCCATTTGAGGGTGATAGAATATATCAAGGTAGAAAAGGGAATGGTATTAGATTTGGTAGTACTGTAAAGTTAAAATCAAATATAAATGAATGGAGTAATGTAGGTAAAGATGGAGACCCCATTACTATTATAGTTAATGGGTATGTAACTACAGAAACCGGATCTTTAATTCCTAATATTGAAGAAATAAATAAGGAAAAATCCTCTGTTTATATGACTTCAACCCAGGCAATACCTTTAATACCTGGAACTAGTATAGTAAATCCTAGAATTAACACTATTAAACCTAAGGATTATTCGAATTCACAATTAATTTTCAATAGTGATAGAATAACTCTTAATTCTAAAAAAGATGAAATACTATTGTTTGCTAAAACCAATATTGAATTTAATGCAAATAATATCATTAATCTAAATGCTGATAAGATTACCCATATACATTCTCCCTACATAATGTTAGGTACCCAAAAGAATGGAGATTATCCTGAAGAACCAGCATTATTAGGAAACCAAACCCATGATTTATTTTTACAATTATTTAACTCATTATCTAATTTAGCATCAGCATTAACAGCAGCTACAGTAGCTACATCTGAAGGATCAATCCCTGTTACATCATTAACAGCAGAGGCCGGACCACAATTAAGTGCTGATATAGAAAATTTAATAGATAAATTAGAAAAAATAACATCAGATAAAGTATTTATAGCATAATGACAAACGTTACTTTACCTAATAACCCTATAAATCCCCCTCCTATTCCACCACAATCAGGAAATGTATCCTCTTTAATATCTCCTGGTATATTAAATAATTTAGGAAAGTCAAAATCACCTTTAGCTTTTGGAGATCAAATACCAAATATAGCTACTTCTGCTGTTATGGGGGTTGTAGGTAATTCACCTATAAGTACATTAATATTAGAAAAAGAAAAATTAATTCTAGAAGGGATAAATCTGGAAATTGAACATCAACTTACTTTATTAAAATTAAAACAATTAAATACACCTGCTAAAAAAGTAGTAAGTGGTCAAACGGTTGATATTGCTCCTCAATTAAGTGATGAAGAATATGCAAAAGCCGTAGAAGCTGAAAATGCAAGTTATGAGGTTAATAAGGCTAATATATCAATAAAAAAAGATAAGAATGAGCAAGATATTAAAGATTTCTTTAAAGATCCTTTTGAAAAAATAAAATCTAATAAAATACAAAGAAAAAATAAAAGAAAAATATCCAAAACAAAAAATAAAAGTAGTTTAAAAAAATCAATTAAATATAAAGCTAATTCAATACTTAAAAATGCTAAAAAATCGTTACCTTCCATTATAATACTTGGTATAGAAAATATTGTAGTTTATATAGTTGCTAATAATAGTGCCCTTAAAAGATTAGTAGATAATACTAATGTTATAATAGAGGAAGCTAATAAATCAAATGATCCTACAAAACTAAATAATGCAAAATTAGCTAGAGATAACGCTATTAGAGTAATACAGAAAGTTGAAGATTCTCTAAAACGAGTAAATACTACTCTTAAAACTATATCTATAATAGTTACAATATTTTCTGTTATAGTAGAAATTATATCCGCTCTCCCAATACCAACTGCTGTTCCTCCCGGAATTGGTATTCCAATTAATGTTATTATGCAGTTGGTAAAAATATTACAAAAAGCAAATCAAATTCTCCTAGTATTAAGTTCATACTTAGCTATAATATCAACAATATTAGATAAAATAATAGCAGTATTAGAAGATTTAAAATTACAATTATTACCAATAAATGGAATATTAGAAAAATCAGCAGCTGGAATAGGAGAAGGAGCCAATTCTAGTCTTATAGATAATCCAAATCAATTTAGTACAGATTTTGGAACATATAAAGGATTTAAATTTGCTATTAAAGAGGAAAGTGGCCCTAGATCTATAACGGTGTCTGGGAATAAACGTCATTATGCTGAAGCTATTGATACTAATAATGTTGCTGTATTGAAAAGCGAATTATCATTTACATTAGATCCAGAAGATTTAATATCTTCTTTAAAATTAATAATAGATTCACAAAATTTAATAGCTTAAATATTTATTCGTATGAACATTAAATTATTCAAAAAACTAATTAAAGAAGCCGTGGTAGAGGCTATGTATGAGGAATTACCCGATATGATAAATGAGGCATTAACTAAACAAAACCAACAAACACTACGTGAAGGTAAAACATTAAACTTTACTAGTACTGATATTAACCCATTATCTGGGGATGTACGTAATTCATTAATGGCTAAAATGGGTGCTGAATTTGGTTTTCAACAACCACAACAACAATTAAAAGTCATTGATGCTGTTGATGAAACAACAGGTGAAAAAGTAAATCCATATTTAGCATTTATAGCAGACGCAGCAAACAATATGACACCACAAGATAAATCAGGATTAAGAAATTTAGAATAAAATGCCTATTCCACAAATAATACGCGTTAATCCTTTAGATTTGCAAGGAAATATTGCAATTGGGATATCGCTTCCTTTTGATGGTCCTGTAGCTTTTAATAGTACTTATAATACAACAGAACAGATAAAATCTAATTTGATAAATCTTTTACTTACTAATAAAGGTGAAAGAATAATGAATCCTGAATTTGGAGCTGATTTAAAAACAGTGTTGTTTGAAGGAATTACAGAAGATACCTCTGATGTAATTAAAACTTTAATATCAACAAATGTATCTATTTTTATACCTGAAATAACCATTACTAATTTAATTATAGATAAAAAGGAAGATCAAAATACAATAAATATAACAGTTCAATATAGAATAAATTTATCAGGAACATCAGATCAAATAACAGTACAATTTATATAAAATGGCCGATAATATTAGTTATTTAAATAAGACATTTAGTGATTTTAAGACAAATCTTATAAATTATTCTAAAACTTATTTTCCAACCACATATAATGACTTTTCAGAAGCATCACCAGGAAACATGTTTATTGAAATGTCTGCATATGTTGGTGATGTAATGTCATTTTATTTAGATACTCAGGTACAAGAGAATTTTCTATTATATGCTAAGGAAAAAGAAAATTTATATGCATTATCATATATGTTGGGATATAGACCTAAAGCATCATATGCCTCTGTAACTACAGTAGATATATTTCAATTAATTCCTTCATCAGGAAGTATTCCTGATTACAATTATGCTGTTATCGTTCCAGAAAATACTCAATTAACAGCTAATGGGTATGGAATTAAATTTATAACAGTAGCTAAAGTAGATTTTACTGATACTAATGATACTGAAATAACTTTTGTTGATAATAATTACTATTTATTAAAAAAATCAGTTAAAGCTATATCTGCTGAAATAAAATCAACAACTATTTCTTTTTCTTCCCCACAAAAATTTAGTTTAGCTACTATAACTGATACTAATATATTACAAATATTAGATACCACTGATGCTCAAAATAATAGATGGTATGAAGTACCATATTTAGCTCAATCTACTATATTTGATAAAATATCAAATCCTTCTTATGGAGTAGACGGAGTACCTTACTTACTACAATTAAAACGAGTACCTCGTAGATTTGTATCCCGCTTATTATCAGATAATACATTACAATTAGAATTTGGTGCTGGAATTTCTAATAAAACAGATCAAACAATATTACCAACCCCTGATACTATTGGATTAGGTTTAGTACCTGGTATTTCTACTTTATATGATGATTATAATAAAGCCGGTGTATTCTTTACCCAAGAATATGGTTTAGCACCAAGCAGTGATATTACTATACGTTATTTAGTAGGAGGAGGATTAACAGCTAATACAAACGCAAATACTATTACTACTATAGATAAATCAGGAATATCATTTCCTAATGGTGGTGGTGGCGCAAACCAAACAATCCTTAATAGTATAGCTGTAACTAACCCTATTCCAGCAAGTGGTGGTAGAAATGGAGATCAAGTAGAAGAAATTCGTAATAATGCTTTTAATTCATACCAATCTCAATTACGTGCTGTAACTAGAGAAGATTATATGGTGCGAGCATTATCTATGCCTTCTGATTATGGTTCTATAGCTAAAGTATATATTACACAGGATGTAGCTAAAGAAACATTATCAACCCCTACTGTTGTTACTACTGAAGAAAGAAATCCTCTATCATTGGATATGTACATATTAGGATATAATGATAATAAACAATTAGTAACAGCTGCTAGTACTTTAAAACAGAATTTAGCTACATATATTGATCAATTTAGAATGGTTACGGATGCTATTAATATTAAAGATGCATTTTATATTAATATAGGTATTAATTTTGATATTACTATTAAGAGTGGATTTAATAACAATACTGTAGTAACAGATTGTATTATAGCTTTACAAAATTATTTTAATATTGAAAAATGGAATATTAATCAACCTATTAATATATCTGATGTTCAATCCACAATATTAAATGTAAAAGGTGTACAATCTGTAGTGAAACTTGAATTTATAAATAAACAAGACAATACAGGAACCACTTATTCTCAATATGCTTATGATATACCTGGTGCAACACGCAAGAACATTATTTATCCATCTCTTGACCCAAGTGTATTTGAAATTAGATTTCCATCTAATGATATACAAGGAAGAATAGTTCCATTTTAAACACTTAATTTATACTATATTTATATATAGTAATTAACTAATTATGGTATATAAAATATTTCCAGAGAAAAGTGCTACATTATATTCATATTATCCTACTCTTAATTCAGGGATAGATGAAGTATTAGAACTTAGTACTTATTTTTCTATAGGTGGTACTTATGAAGTATCTCGCCCTATTATTAAATTTCCACAAGATGAAATAACTGATATAATAACTAATAAAGTAGGTACAAGTTCATATAGTGCTTCTTTAAAATTATCTTTAGCATATTCTACACAACTCCCCTTAAATTACTCAATATATTGTTATCCATTAGCCGTTGATTGGAATGTAGGTACGGGTAGGTTAGCAAATTCCCCTATTACAACAGATGGTGTTAGTTGGGGATTTACAACAGAAATAAGTGGAAGTACATGGTTTGATACAGTAATACCTGGAACTACTAGCTCATATAATACTAATGTAGGGGGTGGATTATGGTATACTGGGTCGTCTTATGAAACAACCCAATCATTTACTCGTATTTCCGATAAAGATATTACATTAAATGTAACAGATATAGTAGATAGTTGGTTTAGTAGCTCTATAGATAATAATGGATTTATACTAAAACATAGTAATACTTTAGAATTTTCCACATCATCAGTATTTGAAACAAAATATTTTTCTGGAAATACTCATACTATTTATCCTCCATATTTGGAAATAAAATGGGATGATTCATATTATTCCAGTTCGTTATCACAACCATCATCAGCCAACATAGTAGTTTCTCTTGGTAATAACCAAAGTATATATCAACAAGATGCAATACAACGTTTTAGAATAAATGTAAGGGATCAATTTCCTGCTAGGACTTTTCAAACATCTTCTGTATATTTGAATAACAAAATATTACCGTCTTCTTCATATTGGTCAATAAAAGACTTGGATACTGATGAAGTTGTTGTAGATTTTGATACATCTTTTACAAAAATAAGTGCTGATAATACAGGTAATTATTTTGATTTATATATGAGTGGGTTAGAGTGTTCAAGATATTATAAAATATTAATTAAAACTACCCTAGATAGCAACACATTAGTAATAGATAATAATTTATTTTTTAAAGTTGTAAGATAACATGTCACAAATCCCTATAGAAAAAACAGTATTTGATAAACTTACTTTTCCTAAAGTAATTAATACGCAATTTAGTCAATTATTGAATATTCAAGGTTCTGAAGAACAACCAACATTTACTTTAGAGGATTTTTTTCAATTATATAAACAGTTATTTTTCCAAATTCCTAAAGAAGGAGATAATGAATCACATAGATATATTTTAGAAAAAGAAGCAGAATATTTGGGAGTTATAATCAATCAAGACGATATTCAAGCTTTATTAGATGAAATTACTACACTTAGACAACAGCTATTAGATACCCAAACGATAGTTAATGATTTAAGTAAAACAATAAATAAATAATGGCAGATAATATTAAAATAGTAGGTAATATTTTAAACACAACAACTGTTTCACGATATAATGAACAAGATACTAATTTAATCTCATCTAGAACATTACAAGATAATTTTGGTGGAAGTGGAGATTATATTGAATATTTCATATATGATATTGGTGGAAATTTATTAAATGTAAATTATAATTATCTTAATTATAAATTACCTACTTCTAATGGGTTAATTCCCCCTGTATCTACTTTTCCAAATACAACAGGGGAAATCCAAACAACAGAAATAGGTATTGTATCTACATTATCCCCAACCGGTGCTTTATATCCTATTATTGAAATAGACCCAGTTAAAGATATCCAAAATATAGGATATACATCAGGTGAATTTAATACTAGATATAATTTTTTTAAAAATATTTTATCTAATAATATAGATAAAGCTTTATTTATTAAAGAAATATCACAAGATAGAACAGAAATTAGGTTAGCATCAACTACATTAACAAATGATGAAATAGAATCCACTGTTTTAGGTATTATAGATCAAATCAACAATTCATCATATTATATAGATTATTTATTAAATTTTGGTAATAATCAACAATATGTAGCTATCAATGTTGCTTTAAATAAAGCTACTACAGGATATGAAGTTTTATTTAAAATGTATGAATCTTTACCTTTAGAAATAAAAGAAAAAGATACATTGTGGGTTGTAGAAGAAAAAGTATCTCCCTATATATTTGATATAAATTTAGATACCTTAATTACCCCTCCTCCTCCACCAACATTAAGAGGTCCAAATTTTAACATTTCAGTACCTAATCAAAGTACAATATCTACTACATATATTAATTATAATACAGCTGTTTCTAATTTACAATCATTACAAAATTCATCATACCAACAGTTGTTAAATTTAATGACTACTCAAAGTATATCAATTAATGTTGATTATACTGATTTTGATAATTTTGTATTTTTTGGCTCTGCGCATCAGCGTGTAACAAATTTTTATAATAAAGTTAAACAAATTGAAGATTATAATAATCTAATAAATTTATATACCCCATATGCTTTATCTACAGCTAGTTTACAAACAGAAATAAATCAATATTCATCAAGTATTAATACATTAATATCTCAATTTGATGGATATGAATCATATCTTTATTTTGAATCTAGTTCATATGCTTGGCCTAAATCCGGTTCATATAAACCCTATTCATTATTATCAACAGGATCAACAACCACATTAACTTGGTATGCTGCCTTAACAGGATCCGCATTAAATTATGATAATGATAATTATGATAATTTAGTATATGCTGTTCCTAATTTTATAAGAGATGATGAAAATAATGTTCAATATTTGGTTTTCCTTAATATGGTGGGCCAATACTTTGATAACATATGGATTTATCTCAAAGCAATAACAGATATTAATTTAGCAAATAATAACCTAAATGCCGGTATATCTAAAGATTTAGTATATGATCAATTACAATCATTAGGAATTAAATTATATAATAGTCAAGCAGGTGAATCTGTAGATCAATTCTTAATAGGTGCTAATACAGGTAGTAATTTATTTGATGATAATTTCTCAATAACAGGAAGTTATATAAACAACATACCACGTAAAGATTTACTTTCTGAATTATATAAACGTATTTATCACAATTTACCTTTATTATTAAAAACAAAAGGTACAAAAGCTGGTTTAGAATATTTAATTACAACCTTTGGTATTCCTAGCAGAACATACATTACTGGAAGTTCAGTGTCAAGTAGTATATTAAATGTTAAAGAATATGGTGGAAATTTAAAATCAGACCTTATTAAAGGTTATAATAATGAAAAAGTAAGAATTATAAACAATAGTATAGTAACTGGTAATATATTATCACCATTATTAAGTTTACAAACATTTCCAACATCATCAAATGAATTTAGAGAAAATGACAACCATTTTATTGATATATCATTCTCCCCAGAAACACAAATAAATTCTTACATATCAGGAGCAATAGCTTCAAACAACCCAACCTGGAGTTTAGATGATTATATTGGTGATCCAAGACAATTATATAGTGGTTCATATCCTGATTTAGATAGCCAACGTAAATTATATTTTGAAACAGGTGTTCCTGGATTTTCAGGATTTACAGGTTCATATATGGATTATAATGGATTTATTCGTTTAATTCAGTTTTTTGATAATGCTTTATTTAAAATGCTTGGTGATTTTGTTCCGGAAAGAACAAGTTTATCAACCGGTGTTACTATAGAATCCCCAGTATTGGAACGTAATAAAGTAGTTTATCCTGTATCTAATATATTAAAACAAGAAGTATATGAGGCTAATTATCCAGCTCCTACTATTTCATCACCTTATGATAAATTATATGATAATTTAGGAGAAGATAAAGCTGCTTATTTTGATGGAAATATAACAGGTAGTGAAGTTGATATTCATAATTATTTTGAGGAAGCTAATTATAACCCATATCTTGAAGGTTATTTAAATACAAATTGGGTTATATATAATACAACAACTCCTATAAATCAAAATATAGATTTAAATAAATTCCACCATTCTGATTATGATATATTATTTAATAATATATCAAATAATGTTATTTCCAGATATAGAAAAGGTATAGAATATATTTTAGGAACAACGGGAAGTTTAACAAGTAGTATTGAATTACAAGATTCATATTTAACTTTACAATCATATAAAAAATCTAGATATGAAGGAACTAAACTAACTAGCAAATTATATAATACATACACTAGTGCTTCATATCTTATAAACCCAGGTACTTACCAAATAGAAGATATTTCTTATGGTAAAACATCAGTTATAGATAGAAATTCATATAAATTAGGATGGGTTAAAACAATTCCAACCCAAAGTTTAAATTTTTATAATAAAACAACAATTAATTTAAAATATTTAATTGATGTTAACAATGAAATTACTAATTTAAATTCATTTAATAATAATTTATTTGAAGTTCAAAATATATTTAAATCGGGAAAACCGGCAATTGTATCTATAACTAATAAAGATCAAAATAAAATTGATGGTTCTAAAACCATATGGAAAGGTGGATATAGATATGATCCTATTATATACAGAGAAAATGGAGAGTTAATGACTTTTATATTTGATAATTATCAATATACGTCTTCTACACCTATAGGATTTTTAACATCTGATAGTAATAATTATGAATCTGAGATAATAACTCAATTAGAAACTCCTATTTCTCCTGCAAGTTTAATAACTAATACATATGAAAAGAATTATAATGATGATAATATTGGTAATTTTTTCTATGTAAATGGAATATCTTCACCAACTACTATAAATAATTCAAACTCCCCAGCTGTAGAGGTTATTAATAAAAGCTCATGGTTATCTCGATATACAACAGCAGCTATAAATAATAAATCCAATTACTCAACAGGAAGTATCCCAAATGGTAGGCCATCTGCTATAGGATCAGTTTATAGATATGAATTATTTAAATATAATAATACATCATATATCCCATCTGTAGGGGAAAATGGTTTTATTAATGATCCTGTTTCATCAAATATAAATAATAATTATTATATAGTTAATAATCCCGGGGTTTATACAATACAAGGTGGATTAGATTTCACATTAAGTGTACAAGATGATAGAAGTACAGATGGTTTATATTCTGTTGTAAAAGCAATATTATTAATAGAATCCCAATCATTAAGTAATTATAATTCAAATAGTAATGATTGGAGTAAAGTTAATTACCCTACAATAGCAGATTTAGCTACATTAAATGCAGGGATAACTGCAGTTTATGGTCCTGATTATAATACAATAACTTTGGACTCATCTAATAATAATTTAGATGTATCTAGTAGACCTTCTGTTAATCTTAAATTCACTTATGATCAAGCAATTTCTGTAACAACTCCCACAGTATATAGAATATCGTTTTATTTTATAGATGTCCAAAATATGTTTAAATATGCTGATTATATTAATATGAGATTTAAAAATGCATATTGGGGTATATATAATACTAGTAATAATATTATTAATTATTTCTATGACTCACAATATACATCATCCGCTCAATTTTTTACAATTGGAGCAGGAAATAAATCTTTAATTTTTAATTCAAGTGGTTCACAATATTTTTATAGTTCCTCTTTTTCAGGAAGTTCACCATATTATTCTTCAATAATAGATAAATTTTCAATTGAAAAAGGGGATTTAATTAAATTTGGTAAATTTCAAGATCCAGGAACATATTATGAAGTATTAAGAGTTTCATCAGGAGGATCTCCTGTATCATATAGCGCTATATTAGATTCAACAATTCCAGAAAATACTAACATATCTAGTAATTTTGCAATATTACGACCAAAACCAGATGAAACTTCTATAATATTAGAAGGAAGAAATGTTTTAGGAACTCAACAAACTGAAACAACATTATTATTACCATATGATGCATCATCAGTTTTAAATAACAATATTGGTTCTATTATAAAATCTTTAAATAATAATATATAATGCCCCATTATCTAACATATTATGTATCAGGAAGTACTGCAACATTACAAGAAGAAACAGAAAGTAAAATATTTTACAATGTTTCTTTAAGTATATCTGGTAGTGAGTATGAAACAGGAGATGGGTTTGTATCATCTGTAGGAACAATAAGAATTTATTTACATAGTGGAAGTACATTAATAGCTGATTTCCCATATGATCAAACAAACCTAATAATAGACTCATCATCCACTACTTATTATCAATTTCCCCAACCAGATATTAATTTTGGATATTCTATATCATCCCAAAATACTTATCCTTATAATTTTCAATTATTAGAATCATCTTCTTTGGAAGTAGTATCAAGTGCACCTATATTAGGAGGAGATAATATATATGGGGTTAATTTATTTTCTACCAAAAAATATATAGCAGAAATGTACACTGGAGGGAATAAATATAACCAAGCTTTATTATATGATGAAACTAGCAGTTTAATTTATAGTAGCTCTTGGATAACAGGTTCTGGTAGTATTTTATTAGAATTAACTGGTTCTCCATCTTATTATTTAGCATTATCAATATCAGGATCTACATGTTGTGCTCCTACACTTGAATCTATAGAAAATATAGGGTTTGAAAGACTAAAATTTAATTATTCAAAAGGGTGCGGAACATTTAATAGTATGAGTGTATTTTATTCAACTGATTTATATGAATGGAATGTAATTCACTCAGGCTCTTCCACATCTGTAACAATAAGCGATTCAGGTTCATATCCAACAACCCCCACATATTATAGATTAATACAATATTGTAGTGGAAGTGAAGAATATAATAGTGAACCCTCAAATATTATATTATATAACCCTAAAAACATTCCAACAAATCCAGATTATTATTATGTATCCATAGTTGGAAGATCATCTGTAAATGAAATATCTAGAGTATTTGTATATAGTCCAGATAGTGGTTCTACAACTGTAGATTTAGGATATATTACATATACTCCAACATATCAAGAGATAGCAGCTTTTTTCATCTACTCAGGAAGTACATTAATTATAAACCCAAATGTTTCATATAATTTTGGAATAGGGTATGAGGGAGATTTTAGTGGATATTGTGGGTGTACAGTTATATATCCTCAAATTATATCTAATAACACTACAATATATGTGAATATAGAAAGTGATGGTTTTCCTTGTTGTTAAAAATATTAAATAAAGTTTGGAATCTTAATATATTTATAGTATATTACAAATAATTAAATAACCATTGATAGAAATTTATAAAATAACAAACCCCATTGGTAAGGTATATATAGGACAAACATGGGATATAAATAAACGTGAGGGTAATTATAAAAGTTTAAATTGTAAAGGTCAACCAAAATTATATAATTCTATCAAAAAACATGGTTGGGGGAGACATAATTTTGAAATTATTCATGTTCTTTCTGAAAATATTACACAAGAACAATTAGATAAACTAGAGGTACATTACTGGAAACAACATATTAATAATAATATACCAATGTTAAATATAAAAGACCCAGGTTGTGGTGGAAAACATAGTATTGAAACTTGTATTAAAATTAGTGAAAAACTAAAGGGGAGAGAAAATAAATGGTTAGTTAATATATATACCGAGGAAAGAAACAAAAAGATAGGAGAAGCAAATAAGGGAAAACACCTTTCCATTGATCATAAAAAAACTATAAGTAATACTCATAAGAATAATTCATATAATTTGGGTTTAAAACGATCTAAAGATACTAGATTAAAACAAAGTCTTGCTAAAAAAGGTATAAAAAAATCTTATGAACATATTCAAAAAATGAAAATGAATAAAATAGGAAAAGGGGGAAAATCTATTATATGTATTAATGATAATAAAATTTTTAATACATTAAGAGAAGCATCCAAATTTTATAACATTAATCCTAGAAGTATATCTAATATATTACTAGGATTAGCAAAACAAACAAGAAATTTACTAACATTTAAATACTACTAAATTGGCAATCTTAAATCCTTCTGTTATTACTGTAGATGCTATCCTAACTAAAAAAGGAAGAGAATTATTAGCACGTAATGATGGATCATTTCAAATTACTCAATTTTCATTAGCAGATGATGAAATTGACTACACACTCTACAACCCAAACCACCCATCAGGTTCAGCATTTTATGGTGAAGCAATTGAAAATACACCTATATTACAAGCATTTCCTGATGATACTCAAATAATGAGATATAAATTAGTAACATTACCTCGTGGTACATCTCGCCTACCAGTTATAAGTTTAGGTTATAATACAATAACATTAAAACAAGGTGCATCATTAACAATAACACCACAAACATTAAATTATTTAGGCGCTACAAGTACATTTGAGTCTAATGGATATGTTGCTACTATATCAGATATTAGATTATTATCTTCATTCCAAGGAACAGGTATCACAACTACTACTAATGGAAATGAATCTCTGAATACAACCACAGGTGCTGTATTATCTAAATCAGTGATTGGAACTTCATTTACTTTAACTGGTACAACTATTAATACACTATTTGGCTCAACATTAACAACATTAGCTACTACTATTACTGTAATTGGTAGAGATAGTGGAGCAAGAATAACAATCCCTATTAATATTCAAAAAGTTAGCACAATATGATAGGAATATATAAAATTACTAACCCTAGTAATAAAATATATATAGGACAAAGTTGGAATATCGAGAAACGATTAAAGGGATATAAAACTAATAATAATTATTGTAAAAACCAAACCAAATTATATAATTCCTTCCAAAAATATGGATGGGAAAACCATCAATTTGATATAATAAAATCAATAGAAGAACCTATATCTCAAGAAAGCCTAAATGAATATGAAATAGAATATTGGGAATATTATATAAAAAAAGGATTTGAAATGTTAAATATAAGAGAACCAGGAAGTAGAGGTAAACTTAGTGAAGAAACAAAAAAGAAAATAAGCAAACCTCGCTCAGAACAAGCCAAATTAAATATGAAGGGTATTCTGAAACCCAATGCTGGGGGAAAAGGCAAATTAAAACCTAAAGGTTTTGGTAAAATAATTAGTATAAAAAGAAAAGGATGGAATCCTTCTATAGAATGGAGAGAAAAAATAAGTAAAGCCTTAAAAGGTAAATATTTATCTAAGGAGCATAAAGATAAAATCAAAATAGCAACAACGGGACTTATTAAATCCCAAGAAACAAAACAAAAAATGTCTTTAGCAAGAAAAGGACTAATAATAAAAGGTAAAGATATATTACAATATGACTTACAATATAATTTTATTAGAGAATGGCCATCTGTTAAAGAAGCAGCTGAATTCTTAAAACTAAAACCTGCTACAATAAGTAACAATTTAACAAATTTATCCAAATCAGCAGGTGGATATATTTGGAAACATAAAATAATTTAAAATATGAGTTTTTCTCGATATGAACCTAATGATTCAGTTATCTCATCAGAAACCGTAGTGCGTGGTTTATGGAGTGGAGATAATCTTACATTATCTAGTTTCTATACTGCTAGTGGATTTACTGAATATTATTTAGATATATATAATGGTAGCCCATACTCTTCAGATTATTCAAATCAATTTAGTATCCAATATGGGCAAATGGAAGGATCAGGTTCTGCCCCTATAAATTCTAATGTTCCTGGTTATTCACCATCTCGAATTGTATATGGAGAATATAGAAATTTAGTTTATGGTACCGAAGATCAAAATTTTAGTTTCGATAGTGGTACTACAACAGCTAAACAAATATATACCATCAATATATCAAGAGCAAATTATAAACAAGCTCTTCACCCTGGTTCTTTAAACTTAACTTTAAGTGGAAGTGGTGGAAAAATATATTTAACAGATGATAGTAATACCACTTCATTAACTCGTTTTATTGGAGAAAATAGAATTTATTATATTATTAGCGGAAGTAATGGAAATGCATATACATCAAGTGCAGCAACAGGACCATATTATGGTATAATGTTACCAGATATGGGTGTTATTATTCTAGATGCTTCTGGTTCATTAACTTCTTATATAACTGCAGCTAATTTATCTACATCATCCCAAAATAATCATATTAAGTTATATAACTCTATAAAATTAGGTGGAAGTTTCCAATTACAATCTGAAGAAACCATTTCATCTAGATATTTCTTTACTAGAGTAAAAAATAGTGAATTTAATTATACAACAAATCCATCTATAATAGATACAAATGGTAATTTATTATATACCACATTAATAAATAATCCTCAAGTATTTCCAACTATGGTTGGTATGTATAATGATAATAATGAATTATTGGCTGTAGCTAAAATGAGTAAACCATTAACTAAAGACTTCACCAAGGAATCACTTATAAGGATTAAGCTCGACTATTGAGTTTTTACGCTTTATATTATAATAAATAAACTAAATTCAATTACATAGTGTCGTCATTCAAATCATTAAATAAAGCCGACATAACAGTAGTATCATATGCTGCTAATAAAAGATGGAACTTAAATTATACATGTACCTCTTATAGTGATTCTTATATAAACATTTATAGAGGAACTTTCATAACAGGTACCTTTTATTCTGAAGATCCTTCTATAGATCCTGTAACTAATAATCAATATGAAAGATTAATATATAGTTATGTAAATAATACTTTTTACCAATCATATACAGACCTTCTCAATACAGGTTCGTTAATGTTTGATTTAAATACTTACGAATCTGCTTCACAAGATAGGCCAACAGGTTCTTATTTTAATTATAATACCAATCCATCCTTAATTAAAAATTTTCCAACAGGTAGTGGGGAAAATATCACTGTATTAGGGGTTAATCAAGAAATATATGGTTCAAAATTATTACCTCATTCTATACTATTAAATTCATCAGTCTATAATATAATAGATGATGGGGTTGGAAATTTATATAATTCATCTGGCTCTTTAGGAACAACTTCTAGTTATATAAGTGGGGGATATGATAATAGTATTTACTTTCAAGAAACTACTTCTGGTAGTTTATTATTAACCCATATAGGAAATGTATTTTATTCCCATGGAATAATGGTTATAACAAATCAAAATTATATTGATATATTCCCACAAACACCATTAACATATAATGTATCCCCATCTTTCCTCATAGGCACCTCAGGTAGTATAACATTATCAGGAACCCCAAGAACTGGAATTTTAGATACAGGTTCTGTTTTACTTTCTGGAAGTAATACATCATATTACTCTAATGCATTAGATGGTACAGTATACTTTAGCGGTTCACAATATCCAGGAGATTATAGCGTATATTATACAATGGATAACTTATTTAATAATAATAGCTGTTCATTATCTAGTAATAAAGCAAAAATAATAGTAGATGTGTATACAACAACAACGACAACAACAACGACAACAACAACTACTACTACAACAAGCACAACCACTACAACAACTACATTACCACCAGATTGTTCATTAACAATAGAAGCATATTTTGTAAATTAATATTATGTCAACAAAATCAGTATTTGTACAAATTACATCAGCAGGAAGCAACACAGGACCTTTTAGAGTATATAGTTCTGGAAGTGATGGGACTTCTATATTACATAATAGTAATTATCCAATTACAAAAACTTCTTTAATTGAAGGGGTAACTTTTGATGTTAATGATGGATATAGTTCATCTATAATAGTGGAGTCTGTAGAGGGATATGGTTATCCTTTTTGTACAAATAGTACTATTACTACTATATCTGCTTCTACCTCAACTACCACAACAACCACAACAACATCTCCATATTATTATTATACTGCTAAAGGAAGTGTTTGTGGGGTATGTGAGGGAAGTAGTTATCCTTTATCAATAATAGTTAGAAGTAATACACCATTAACATATAAATACTATGCTTTTCAAAGTGGGAGTGGGTTTTATGTGTGTAAAGCATCTAATACATCATGGCCTTTATCAACAACCTCTTCTATATCATATGATATAGATTTATCGATTCCATATGGATATGATAATAGTGATTGTTTAATAGCTTGCGGGGCTTAAATATAAAAAAATGTTATGAAATCTTTAAAATTAATATGTGTTCAACCTCGTTTAATATACTATGCTTGGCAAGTAGAAGTAATGTTAGAAAATTTTATTAGAAATAAAATTAACCCTATAGATATAGATGTGTTGGTTGCTTGGAATCCTAATGATTTAACTAATACTCAAGAACATACTTTACCCTGGGTTAAATTAAAAGAAAAATATAAAGATGTAAATATTTTATTCTACCAAGATACTAGAGTAAACCCTCACTATATTTCATCCGTTCGCCCTAATATATTAAAACAACATTTTACTTCTTTTCCTGAGTTAGAAGATAAAGCTATATTTTATCATGACTGTGATATAATATTCACTAAAGTCCCCAAATTTAATCAATTTTTAAATGATAATATTTGGTATTTAAGTAATACAAATTCATACATAAATTATGATTATATAATATCCAAAGGGCAATATATATATTACAAAATGTGTGATATAGTGGGTATTAATCCATTAATACCAAAATTAATGAATTCCAATTCAGGTGGGGCACAATACATAATGAAAAATATTAATGCTAGGTTTTGGAAAAAGGTTGAAAGGGATTCTGAAGAATTATTTAAACAAATAACAGAAATAAATAATAAAAAGAAAGTAGAAGATCCATCTTATCATGAATTACAAATATGGTGTGCTGATATGTGGGCTGTATTATGGAATGCTTGGTTGAATGGTAATGAAACTAAAGTTGTACCTGAATTAGACTTTTGTTGGGCTACTGATCCTATAAGAAGATGGGATGAAGTTTCTATATTCCATAATGCAGGGGTAACACCTGATAGAAAAGATTTGTTTTTTAAAAGCGATTATATAAATAGTTTTCCATATAATATAAATAATATATATTCATTCGAATATTGTTCTTATAATTATTTTAATGAAATTATAAAAACAAAAAAAACATCATGTTTAATATAATCAAATATTTATATATATGCCAGCAGTAATACATACAGGATCATTTGGTTTATTTTTTCAAAATGAACATATTATTTATGAAAATGAAATACGCTGTATTATAAAAGAAAGTGAATTCAATATAAGTTATAATCCATCATTACAATCAGATGATAGTGGTTCATTATATGGGTTTGCAACTAGTGCATCATTTGCGCCATATGCAACAACAATTGGTTTATATAATGATAATAACGAATTATTAATGGTTGCTAAATTAGGTAAACCAATAATGGTTTCTCCTGATACTGATATGACATTTATAGTTAAATACGATATATAATTTATGGAAAATTGGTTATATTATGAAGATGATGGTGTATTAATACCATTAGATGAAATGGTTGATTTAGAAGACATGTATGGTTTTTGTATATAAAATTACAAATAAACAAACAGGTAAATTTTATATTGGTATTTTTTCTAATTTTATAATATTTATTATAAATAATATATTATGGACTTAGTAAATGTTGGTGGAAATTGGTTATATAAAGAACACATAGATATAAATGAATATTTTGGTTTTGTATATAAAATTACAAATGTAATTACCGGCCATTTCTATATAGGAAAGAAACAATTTTTTAAAGAAAGAAAAGTTAAATTAAAAGATTCTAAACGAAAAATTAAACAATTAGCAGAATCTGATTGGAAAAAATATTGGGGAAGCTCTAAAGAGTTTATTAACCATAAAAAAGAATATAAAGAAGAAAATTTTAAAAAAGAAATATTATTTGTTTGTAAAAATAAAACAGAATTAACATATTATGAAAATTTTTATATATATAATAACCATAATATGTTAAATCCTTTATGTTTTAATAAACATATAGGAAACATATATGCTAATAGAATATCAGATAATAAGGAAATATTTAGTTTTGATTATCAAAAAAACACCCCTGAATTAAATGAAATTGAAATTATAAATAAATATAAAAATGGAGTTAAATTATATGAATTATCTAAAGAGTATAAATGTGGTATTGAAACATTATGTTTAATTATTCCTAAAGAAATTAGAGAAATAAACAGAGGAAATCAAAATAATAAAAAATGGAATGAGAATATTATACCCATTATACAAAAATTATATAATCAAGGCAAACCAATATATAAAATTGGAGAAGAACTAAATATAGACCCAGCTAGCATAAGACATATATTAATAACACACCTTCAAATAGATACTTCTAAAAGAGATTTAAGGACTCAAAGACCAAAAGGATTAAAAACTAAACCAATAAAACACATTGAGACAGGAATTATATATAACAGTATATTGGATGCCTCCCAAAAATTAAATATTACCAGATCAATTATTAATAGATCATTAAAAGAAAATAAAACTATACAGCAAAAATATACTTTTTCTTATATTTAAAGTTGGATCAGTCAGAATAGTTTATTATATTCCGTTTATGGAAAATGCTGCTCTTCTAATATTACTAGAATCCGTACTAGGTAAAGGTCAAAAGACTAGTAGAGGTAATTATGCCTTTGTATGCCCCTTCCACACATCTAACCCACCAGGTAAGAAAAACTTTGAAATACAATTAAATACAAATGAAAAAAATGAAAATAAAGCTCATTGTTGGGGGTGTGATGCAAAATTCAAAACAATTAGAGCTATATTTAGAAAATTAAAAACCCCACCTAATAAATTAGCTGAATTAAATATGATTATTGTTCCTGGAAAAAAAGAGGAACATAACCACGATGATAAAACAATAGAATTACCCAAGGATTTTATCTCATTAGCTGATATAACACAATTAGATAAATTAACACAAATTGAGGCAAAACATGCTCTAAAATTCCTACGTAAACGTAGTTTAAATATAGATGATATAATTAAATATAATATTGGATTCTGTAAAGAAGGTAAATATGAACAACGAGTCATAATACCTTCATATGATGAGAATGGAATATTAAATTATTTCATTGCTCGTGATTATACAAACCAACAACCTAAAAAATATAAAAACCCACCTATAGATGCTAAATCCGTAATTGGTTGGGAATTATATATTAATTGGGATGCACCTATTATTTTAGTTGAAGGAATATTTGATGCCTTAACAATAAAACGAAATGTTATTCCTTTGTTTGGTAAAATTATTCACGAGAAATTAATGAAAAAACTTGTTTCATCAACTGTAAATCGAATTTATATTGCACTTGATCCTGATGCTATTAAAAATGCTCTTAAATACTGTGAAGAATTAATGTCATATGGAAAGGAGATATATCTGGTTGAGATAAGTGGTAAGGATGCTAATAAAGTCGGATTTGAAAGTTTTCTAAACACAATAGAAAACACACAACCTTTGGATTTTCAAAGTTTGTTACTTAAAAAATTAAACATATGATTGACAAAAAAATCAATATTTTAAAAGACCCCAAAATCAAACGTATTGTAGAATATAGTTCTGATAATAAACAAATAAATATATTAGATCAACGTTTTTATAGAAGAAATGAAAAATATTATCCTTCTGTTAGTAGTATATTGAATTATTTTCCTAAAAATAAATTTTTTCATGATTGGTTAAAAGATGTAGGACATTCAAGTGATACTATAGCATCCAAAGCCTCTAACGAAGGTACACAAGTACACAATGCCGTAGAAGCGTTTTTAAATGGTGAAGAAATAGTTTGGATAGATGGGTATGGTAATGCTAAATATAATTTAGATGTTTGGAAAATGATATTACGTTTTGCTGATTTTTGGAATACACACAAACCAGAATTAATAGCTACTGAATATCATTTATTTTCAGATGAACATGAATATGCGGGAACTGCAGATTTTATTGTACGTTTTCAAGGTAATTTATGGTTAATGGATTTAAAAACATCCAATTCCCTACATACTTCCCATAATTTACAACTAGCAGCATATGCTAATGCGTGGAATGAAACCCATAATGAAAAAATAACACATACTGGTATATTGTGGGTTAAAGCAAATACCCGTAATGAAGGTAAAAGTGGTAAAATACAAGGTAAAGGATGGGAATTAAAAGTCATATCTGATATTGAAACTAATTTTAAAATGTTTAAAAACATTCAGGAAATATATAAATTAGAAAATCCAGATTATAAACCATATACTGAAATATTACCAACTACTGTTAAAATAATAGAGTAACATATTTATTGGTATGATTAAATTAATGGATTTATTATTTGAAGTATTCTCAAAACCAAAAGCAATATTTTTAGCTGGTCCTGCTGGTTCGGGTAAAACATATATTTCTAAACAAATAATACCATCCAATTTAACAGTAATAAATGTAGATGATACTTATGAAGAATTATTAAAGGCTGCTGGATTGGGAACTAAAGTTGCTGATTTTAGTCAATCACAATTATCACAAGCCTCTCAACTAATGAGTCAAGCCTTAAAAGCTACTAAAGAAAAATATACACAATTATCTACTGCTAAAAATAATATAATAATAGATGGTACCGGTGCTGCTAGTAAACCATTACTTAAAAAGAAAGACGAATTAGAATCATTGGGATATGACACAATGATGTTAATGATTTGGGTTTCCCCATATACCTCATTATCCCGCAACGCAAGTAGAGACAGAGCATTACAACCAGCTATTGTATTAAAAACGTGGGCGGGTGTTAATAGTAATATTGATGTTTATAAAGAAGCTTTTGGTGATAAATTTATTTTAGTAAATAATGATCCTGAAGGTAAAGCTGAATATGATCCTGAATATGCTAAAAGAATGTTTTTTCAAACAGTAAAAGGTAGTGGTAAAGTTTATACAGCAGACGAACGTACTAAAAGGGATATTGAAATAAAAGCACTAAATGATAATATTAAATCATTAGTAGAAATGACACCTGAATTTACATCTATTGAGGATGCTAAATCTAAAACTAACTCATTTATAAAATGACAATAGCTCTATATCCAGGTGCATTTAAACCACCACATAAAGGTCACTTTGATGTAGTGAAAAAATTATTAGAGATAGCTGATAAAGTAATTATATTAATTTCATCAAAACCACGGGATGGATTTACTGCAGAGGAAAGTGTTAGAGTATGGGATTTATATAAACATATGTTAGAAGGGGATATTGAAATTAAAACATCAGAAAATAGTCCTATTAAAGAGGTATATAATATAGTAGATGAAAATCCTAATAACAATTATATAGCAGTGTTTGGTAAAGGTGAAATCGATCGTTATAAAAATATTACAAAATATCCTAATGTAAAAATATTTGATGCTGGTACAGTTGATGGTATTCATGCTACTGATTTAAGACAGATTATTACCGATAAAAATGTAAATAAACTGGATATGTATATTCCACAAGATATATCCCATATAGATTTTTTGGATATATTTAAAAATAAAACAATGCAAGAAACATTTAGTAAAGAATGGTGGCTAGAAAACCTTCAATTAGATGAATCACCACCAATTAATTTTGAACGTGATAAATTTGAAGATTATATTAATCAAAATAGAGATAAAATAGAAAAGGCGGCTGATGTATTTAATTTTCTTATTGATGATATAGTATTTGCATTTACTGCTGGTGGAACCGTAGTATTGAATGATGATGTATGGTCTAAATTACAAAACACCAACTCATATAAAATAAAATCTTTAGAAGATGCTATTTCTCATGCTTTAAAATTAGGTGTAAATCCTAAACCATATATAGAATTTATCAAAACTAAAAAAGAATTACCATTACCATTGGTACTTTGCTACGGGCAAGATCAATATTATTTGGTAGGCGGGGAAGTAGTATTATCTTTATACAGAGCATTAGGTTTAATTCCTACAATATTACAAGGTACAGTAAATATGCAAACCAAAACATTACCTGAACCAATGAATGAAGAGGAAAATGATAATAATATTAATATAGACCACCAAAATAAAATGATAGAATGGTTTAAAGATAGATGGAAAAACTATTCAATAAACCAATTAAAAAAAGAATTAGATAAATCATTTAAAAATAAAGGAAGTGAATATTTAAGACCAATGATTAAAGATTTAATTAAATCAAAAAAATCCCCACCAGAAGTGGAAAATATAGATAAACACAGGTTATTAAAAGAAAATATAGAAGTTAATCCTAAAAGATATTTACAAATATTAAATAAATTAGTAAAGGAATGTTGTGAAAATTTAAAGATAGAGAAACCCAAAATCTACATTATAAATAGTCCTAAATATACTGAAAAAAATAAAAGTTATGGAGGATATATTCCTAACAGTAATGAGATAAAATTAGTGATTTATGGAAGGTTATTAAAGGACTCTTGTACAACCCTTTGCCATGAATGTTATCATAGTTTTCAAATGAAAAATGGGTTGCTAAATCCTAATTCTGGGGAGGATGGGACAAATGAAGAAAATACAGCTAATAGTTTTGCGGGTTATTTTATGAGACAATTTGGTAGAAACAATCCAGATATTTATTTCATGAGATATAATTAAATTTCATGTTTTAGTTTTCTTTTACATATTTATACCCGTATTAAATTAATAAAAATATGATGGGTATATACAAAATAACAAACCCAAAAGGTAAAATATATATTGGTAAAACAAAACATTTTGAAAAAAGAGTACAACAATATAAAAATTTAACTTTAAAAAATCAACGAAAACTATTTTATTCTTTTCAAAAATATGGTTATATCAATCATAAATTTGAATTAATTGAAGAATGTTTATATGAAGATTTGGAAAAAAGAGAAATTTTTTGGATTAAAGAATTAAATTGTGTTGAAGAAGGTTTGAATCTAACTTATGGTGGAGATGGAGGAAAATATCTTTCTTCTTATTCTAAAGAATTAAGAAGAATTAATTCAATGAAAAATATTTACCAATATGACTTAGAAGGTAATTTTATTAAAGAATGGGAAGGAGCATCGGATGCTATAAAATCAATTGGTTATGGAAATGGAAATAACATAAATGATTGTGCAAGGGGTAAATATTTTCAAACATATGGATATAGATGGAAATATAAAAAATCCATAAATAATCCAAAAGAAAAGTTACCCCCTATAGAAAAAAAAGATTATGGAAAAGATTACCATTTATTCATAAATAATAAAGATATAGGTGTGTTTGATAAATTAAATGATATGAGTAAATATGGAATAACAATGCATATTATTAATAAATGTTTTAAATCTAATGATAACAAATGTTTAATAAGAAAAAAAACAGGAGAATACATAGAATATAAAATAATAAAAATCTTTACTAAAGAAAAGTTATTAATTCAAAAATCAAAATAAAAAATAAAATAGTTATGAAATATACAATTTATTGCGATTTAGACGGTGTATTAGTTGATTTTGCTAAAGGTTATGAAGAATTAACAGGTTTAGATATTAGAAGCAATTTTATAACAGGTGATAATGAATTTTGGGAACCAGTTGATGATGAGGGACCATCATTTTGGGCTACATTAGATTGGATGCCTGACGGTAGAACATTATGGAGTTATATTAAAAAATATAAACCTTATATTTTATCTTCTCCCTCTCGTAGTCAATCATCAAGAGTAGGTAAACAAGCATGGGTTAGGATAAACACCCCCAATAATATTAATAAATTATTATTATATCCCCGCCATGAAAAACAAATATTTGCTGCTCCTCATCATATACTAATTGATGATTTAGAAAAAACAATAATAGAATGGAGAGAAAAAGGAGGAATAGGAATACACCATACATCCACCTCAGATACAATATCTCAACTTAAAAAACTTGGAATATAATGAGTGATAATTTACTTAAAAAAGAATTTCTTACAAAGGATGTACAAAGAATGCGTAACATCATTACCAAGGACTACTCAGCCAAAACATCAACACAAATAGGTTATACTAAAGAATATGTTGAACATAAAGAGGGAGACCAATGGGAGGAAAATGGTAAACAATGGACCATAAAAAACGGCATTAAACAAACAATGACTAAATTAGACGCTGTTAGAAAACGTATAACAATGCCTTTAAATTGTCCCCAATGTCGTCAACCGATGAAGAATAGGTTAGATAAAACAATGTATCCAATCCATTCTACGTGTTTTGATTGCGTTATCAAACATGAAACTAAACTAAAGACTGAAGGTAAATTTGAAGAATACCAATTAAATATAAATAAACAAGGTTTAGCATATCATTTAAAAGAAATGGAAAATATATTACTTGAATTACTTATAAATAATAATGAGGAATCGTTTGTAACTGAGGGTGGTGACATAGAAACATGGAAAGGTAACGATATATTAAGACAAACAGCTATTAAGGACCTCCAAGAATATATTCAGAAAATTAAAGATGTATTAGTTTTATAATATTTATTATAAATGAATTGGTATAATGGGTAAAGGTAATAAATAAACACACCATTGTAAAATATACCCCTCTCACCAAAAAACCTATATATCAATCATGTCGAAAATGGTAATAAAATACACAAAATGAAAAGAATCAAATTAGTAGAATTAATTAAAGAAATAATTCAAGAAACCCACAACACTACTCTTAAATCAGGAGATAAAATTGTTATAAAAATGGATGGTAATTTTTACTATCTTTCTAGAGTTGAATTAAATGGTAATAAGGTAGACTATGATGATATTAATAAAGGTATTAAAAATTTAGGATTTGAACCAAAATTAACAATAAGAAACAGCCCCAAAAAACTAAAAAATATTGCTGATGAATTAAAAACAAAAGGAATAAGTCTTAAATGGGAAATAGCATAATATGAGACCAATAGATAAATTTATATTACACACAGCTCATAATTTATTTCCTTTAAATGAATATTCTGAAGGTGAATTAAAACGCCTAATTACTCAATTTAGAGAAGAAGCGGATGATTTAAATATAAATATTAGTGACGAACAGTTAAAAAAATATATTGAGCGATTTGACCAAATTAAAAATTCATCAAAAATACAAGAAAAGGATTTACGTAAATATAGTTTATCTCAATTAATTAAATTAGTCACATCATCTCTTGGTGCTGAAACACCAGAAGATGATGAAGATCAAACACCAGATATAGTATATAACGAAGGTGGTATTACAATATGGAATGGGTCTAAAGAAGGTAATTGTATATTATATGGTAGAGGTGAAAAATGGTGTATAACTAGAGGTTCATACGGTAATTACCGTTATGATTCTAATAGAGGATATCCAACATTTTATTTAGCTAAAAATACTACCTTATCAGATAGTGATAAATTAAGTTTTGTTGCTATACAAGTTAGAGATACAACAAATGAAAATAAAAAATATGTTTATACTAATAGATTAAATTCCCCTCACGAATCAACCCCAATGTCATTTAGTACATTGTTATCTGAAATACCTTGGTTAAAAGATATTCCTAATATTAAAAATATATTACGATATATTCCTCTATCTAATACAGAAAAAATCCAGAATAAATATAAAAATGAACCTATAAGTATTAGAGAATGGATAAAGTTTCCATTCAATATTAAAAAACAATATATAGTTATTAGAAAAGATAAGTGGGGGGGTTTATTTAGTGATGTTTCCGATAAAGATTTTGTAGAAAAATATTTACCCCAATACCCCCAAATAGCTGAATTTATAGCTATTACTCCGGGTGTTATAGATTCTATTTTATTATTAGCAAACTTAGATAAATTTAGCAACCAAGATAGAAAATCTATAACATCAAATTTACAAAATTCTATTGATATTAAATATCTTGCCTTAGAAACATTACCCTTTGATGTTAAAAAATTATTAGTAACATTAAATAAATGGGATGTTCCTACAGAGGAACGCTTATATATTACTAAAGATGGTAATATTATTGTTAAACTAAATTTCACAGATGAAATATCTATTGGTTTATATACAGCAGAAGATGATTATCCAAATATTAAATTAAATAAACGCACAGCAAAATATCTACTTGAATATCCAGAATTAGATAAATTACCTTTTAGTAGTTTAATTAAATTAGCTACTGATGGTATAGTTGATAAGGAATTTATTAATAAAGTAATTGAAAAAGCTAAATCTGGAGAAAATTCCGCTATAGTAGTTAAAAAAGTAGAAGATGGAGAAATATTACTTGATTCTAATTCATTTGCATCATATAAAATAAAAGATGATAAAATATCTAAAATATCTTTTAATAGTAAAGAGGTACAAGGAGTATTAAGTAGCGAAAAAGATAATACATCATTCCAACAATCCGCCGTTAATATAATTAAAAACTCAATAAAAAATGTGGAATATATTCCTGCTGTCATAGATAAAGACTCTTTTATCAATATTATTAAATCTACCCCATATGATAAAAGAACAATAACTAATCCAGCCAATAATAATATTGGAGTAATTCTAGTACCTGAAGAAGGAGGAAAATTTGATATATTTGTAAAAAGTACATCAAACATATATGATTTTTATACTCTAGTAGATTATGGAAACATGGGTAATTGGAGAGAAAAAGATACTAGAAATAGAATGGATGAAAAATCATGGAAAGCATATTTTGCTTGGATGAGAAATGAAAATAAAGTATATGAAGGAAATAGATTAAAACACTTTTTTACAACCGCCTGGGATTATGATGTAGTTAAAATATGGTTTGATGCACAACCACCAATATCTCCAACAGACCAATATGCACTATCTACTGCCAATAATATTTATTATGTAGTTAATAAAGCTAATCCAAGAGAAAGTTTTAAATTATCTTCTACAGGTAAATTAGTTAAAGCAAACATCCCTCAGGCAATGGCTCGTCAATTGATAGGAGGAAACCCAGATGTAGCAACACCTATTGCTCAGGCAACACCTGGTGTTTCTAGAAGAGGTAGACCAGCCGGTGTACCAAATACACCTCGTATACCAAACCCTGCAGCTCCTGCAGCAGCTGGAAATATAAATGTATCTGAAAAAATGAATGAGGTTGGATTACAAAATGCCTATCTTGATTTACCACGCTCAGTTAGAAGAAGATTAGAGGCTTCTAATGGTCGTCTTGTTAATACACAAGGAGATAGAGGGGCTGCTCGTCGTAATAATATGTTAGGAAATGCAGGAAGAGTAGAACAAACTCTTGAATTTGAACGTAGTAAAATATATATAATCCGTTTAGCAAATCAACAAATAATAGCATCTATTAATATCCAACCAGGTAATCAAAATTATATATTATATAATGATCATTCCATATTTCTAAATTCTCCATCAGAATTAATGCAAGCGTTACGTCAACGTAATTTAGCCGAAGTAAGGAATTATATAGTAAGAGAGTATTTACATAACAACCCTCAACATCTTGACGAAGTACATAAACTAATAAGACAACACGTTAATGAAACCAAAACCCCCTAATATTTATATATATAAAACACAAACTAACAATGAACTCATTTAACATCCGTAATTTAATTCGTCAAGCAATAACTGAAGCTAAAGAAGCTAAAAAAGAAGAAAAAGTACCCAAAAGCTCTGGTAAATTGGTTGATTTAAAAAAAGAACTAACTGCTTTAAAAGCAATGAAAGAAGAACTTAAAGCAGCTAAATTTGCTGAAAAATCAGCAGAAACCGAAGTTGAATTTGCTAATTTGGCTAAATTTGCTAAGGAATTAGATAAATTAAAAGCTGGTGGAATTGCTTTAGAATCAAGTATTGATGCTAAAATAGCCGAAATAAAAGCAAAAATGGAATCAGAAACACATAAAATCAAAGAAATGATTGGTCTTGTTTCTGCACCAACTATAGTTGATGAAGCTAAACCATCATCAGGTATGACTAAAAAAGAAAAATCTTCTGTTGCTAAAAAAGCAAAAGCTGGTGAAGATATTGGTAAGAAAGGTAAAGGATTTGAAAAAGTAGCCAAAGCCGCTGAAAAACAATATGGCTCAAAAGAAGCTGGACAAAAAGTAGCAGGGGCACAAATGTGGAAACAAGCAGCAAAAAATAAATAATGAATAATTCATTATTATTAGAAAAATATATTAAAGTTGCTATCCGTAAAGCTTTAAAAGAACAAGAGGAACAGCAAAAACAGGCTGAGAAATCCTTATACCTAATTTATCGCTTTCCAGGATTGAAGAAATTAATGGAAGATTTAATGTCTCCGGTTTTTGGTCGTTTTTTAAAACATATTGATATCATTGCGCCAAAACCAACAACATTTGATGTTAAATTGATTAACGGACAAGATTTTAATATTACGTATGTTGGTAAAAGTAATTTTATAGTTAAAATAGCAGGTAAAAAGTATAATCCATTAAATTTAGGTGAATTAGAACGTGCATCACAATCAATAGCATCATTATTACAATTAAATTATGCTCCTGAAGAAGGTAAAGACCAACCATCCTCCGAAGCAGGAATAAAATCTGATCTAGCTAAAGGAGGAGAAGAACCCCCACCACCAGAAGAAACACCTGAAAAAGAAGAAACACCATCTCCAGTAGCTGAGGGTATCAAAAAAAAAGCTAAAAATGTAAATGAAATTATTGATCCATTATCTTTAGTAGATGATGCTAAACAATATATTAAAAATACATACAACCTTTCAGATGATAATTTTAAACAAATAAGCAAAACATCATTTGCTATATTGTTACCAGATGGTTTTGGTAAATCTAGAACAGAGTTAATGTCTGATTTAGAGAAAAATTCTGATTTTAAATTTGATCATGGCTCTAGGGGTGCTGGTTCATCTATAGGACGTCTTAAATATAAAAATAACATATTAATATATATCAAATTTGTTAAAGGACAGGGAAACCAATCATCAGGTAAAGCTAATGAATCTTCTTTTTATACTTTAATAAACAACCACATCCCAGTAACAGAAGACGGTAATTTAGTTCCCATAACTGTTATACTAAAAAGCAGTGATAAAGAATTAAAATATGAAAATATAATAAAATGTGATGATGTTTCTAAAACAGACGCACATGAATATAATAAAGCCGATGTTCAATTAATTGATAGTAATAATGAAGTAGCAGCAAATATCTCCCTTAAGAAAACAAATGCGGTTAGGTGGGAAAGCTCAAAACGAAGATTAAGACATATATTTACAAATTTTATACATAAGGCTTTAAAGGGTCAATTTTCAAATGTAAAATTAGAACCAATTCCCGGTGCTAAAAATAAATTTAAATTATTTAGCCCTGAAACCAATCAAATATTATCTAAAGTAATAGTAAAAAATACACCTGAAGAAGAGGACAATATTGTATTTGGAAATGATAAACCAAAAACAATTGTTATTAAAGAAGATTTTGAACGATTTAACAATTATACTTTTGATAATAATATATTAACTATAAAATGTAATAAAATATATACAAAATTTTCCGATATAATGGGAACTGATGATGAGCCTGTGTTTGCTTTTTCAAATCATATTGGACAAGCATATGGTATAGAATTTAGAGTATTTAGTAAAGGTTTATTATATAAAGATGATAAATTAAGAGGAAGTAGTACCGAAATAGATCATAAAGATTTAGAAGAGGTATTTTCTGAAAGTATACATAAGTATGGTCTAGAATTAGCATAATTTACAGACAGATTCATAGCCTGTCGCGATTTATTTAAAAACTATTATGGAGCTGTGGCCCACCAAAAAAGGTGGGTCTTCCTTTGTGTATGTCAAAATAAAATTATTATATTCACTTTATGACAAGAATAAACTGTAACATCCCCCCAGCAGAATTAACAACACGACATCTTATAGCAGAACATCGTGAAATCAAACGTATCCCAAATTGTGTATATCGTGGTAGATATAATTTAAAAAATGTTCCTAAAGAATTTACTTTAGGTAAAGGTCATGTAGCTTTCTTTTATAATAAACTGGAATATCTTAGAAAACGATATGAAGAATTATATACTGAATGTAAAAGACGAAATTTTAATGTAACATACTATGGTGATGCTTGGAATAACATTCCAAAAGAACTTATGAATGATTATATCCCTACAGAAAGAGATGAACAAATAATTAGACAACGAATTAAAGAAAAATTAGAAAGAACTTATGAAGCCAATAGGATTAAATAGTAAAGATTTTGGATGTTGTCCTGGACATGATAAAGTACCCTATAAAGATGAATATGAAACTCGAAGAGGTAGACGAGATAAAAAAATTAATAGAAAGAAAAAATTAACTAGATATTGGAAACGAGCAGAAAAAAATAAAATAAAATATGAATAAAAAAATAGTAATTGTAGGTGCTGGTGTAAGTACACAATATGGTGTATTACACCTATTAAAAAAAGGATATGATCCTAAACAAATAATCATCATAGAAAAAGGAGATTCTATATATGAGAGAAAACCTAATGAGGTAATGTCAGGAGCAGGAGGAGCGGGGACATATAGTGATTTTAAAGTTCTTCAATCATGGACCCAAGGAGGAATATTCACCCCCGAGCATGTTGATCAACAAACAGCTGATAGATTAGGACAACAACTTATAGATTATATCTTAGAATATCATCCTGACCCATCTAAAGTAATGTATACACAACCAGAAAAAATTCCACAATGGTTAAAAGATTCACCTTTTGATTTAAAACAAGCACCTTGTATGCATTTAGGCACGGATTATGGTCGTCAACAGGTTCAAAATATATTTGAATATTTTGATAAAATGGGAGTAAAACAATATTATAATACTGAAGTAGTAGATATTGATTTTAATTCTAAAAAAATTCAATATCATTATTTAAATAATGAAATAGGAGATAAGGAAAGGGGAATAATAAATTATGACAAAGTAATCCTAGCAGGTGGGAAATCAGGTGTAGATTTTCTTGATAAAATGATTAAAAAATACAATCTTAAAACAAAACCTCGTGCATCACAATTAGGAGTAAGATATGAAACTGATGGTAAATATTTTGAAGAATTAACTAAATTTGCTTATGATTTTAAATTATATCAAAAATGGGATAATATTTCTGGACGTTCATTTTGTGTAAATAATTATGCTGCCTTTGTGGCTCCTGAACTAACTTACGGTCACATTACAGCAAACGGACATGCATATAAAGATCCAAATAAATATAATGGATTATGTAATTTTGGAATAATGCTTGAAATTAAAAATGAAATTGAAGATCCATTTAAATTTAAACAAAATTTAGTTAAATTCTTTAATAATGAAGGGAAAATGTCTTCATATTCACCTACAAATAGACCACCATCCTTAACAGATGAAGGAAATGAGATGCCATGTTTACCTATTACATTAGAAAAATTTAAAGAAGGATATGGAAAATATGCAAATAATATATTAGAATTTATAGAAAACCTAAACAAAACATTTAATATTAATAATAACTACATAATATATCTACCAGAGGTAAAATATGTATCCAATACTTTATTATTTAATAATAATGACTTTTCATTATTAGATTACCCTGATGTTCACATTCAGGGAGATAATGGAATGAGTAGAGGTATATGGATAGCAGCTTGTAGTGGGTTGTATGTAGCTGAGGCTTTATTGAAATAATAAATGGAAATATAAATAACGAATATTTATTATCAAACATATAATATGACCAAACAACAATTAAGAGAAGTTATTCGAGCTATAATTAAAAAAGAATTAACCGAATCCCAACCAGCAATCGCTCCAACAAAACCCACAATAAAACCCGCTACGCCAACCCCAAAACCAAATAAACCAAGACGTTTAGGAAACCCTAGTGTAAAACCAAAACCCAAAGCTACAATGACTGAAGCGGATATGGTTGCTAAAATAGTTAAACGTTTTAGAAAAACTAAAACAAATGAAGGTTTCCAAGGAGATGAACCTACAGGAGATGGATATTCTGGGTTTAGAGGTAATAAAACCTGGTCTGAAGGGTATGAAGAAGGATATAATGAAGGTTACAAAGATTCTACTAATGGTAATCCAAGTAAATTTAAAAAATAATGGTTCATCTTTTAGAAGTGGAATACGAAAATATATTTAGCCCAAAAACAATGGCTACCTTAAAAGGCAAATCGGGTGAATCGTTACGTCAAATGCTTGGTAATAAGGATTTAATGCAAACATTAATGCGTTCCAAAGCAATATTAGATGAAATAATAGATGCTGAGGAAGGATATCGTGATGAATTAGAAATGATTGCATCTATAATGGCAACCGATGCTTTTCCAATTATTGATTATGCTAATATCAAAATAGACGCTAAAATAGTAACAGGACCTGAAGAGCTAAATGTTGAAATGGATGAAGATGAAGAAGACCCGGCACAGCCTAGCTTTGGACAAGATGATGAGGAAAAATTAAAAGCAAAACGTCGTATTATAAATGGCATTACACAAGGAGCTTCCATTAGAGGTGCATTTAGTTTCTATTTATTTAGAGAATATCTTGATGATATCAATCCAGCATTAGTAGAAAAATATAACGAAATACTAAAATCAGTATTCGGGATATATGATGATGAAAATGCCATAGCTATGATGTTAGCAGCTCTATCCCAAGGACAGAAGATGGAAGGTGGTACAAGTGAAATGGTATATGATGAAGAAAATGACCAATTTGTAATTAAAGCAAGAGCATTATGTTTCCCAATGTTATTACATGAAATTGTAAAGGGATTATATGAAATTGTTGGTACAGAAGGATTTGGTGATGATAAAGAAAAAAATAAATCAATAATAGGTGCTGTAGATAAATTATCTAATGAACCAAACGATTTACGTTTTGGTAAATTTTTATATGATGCTATTACTAAATTATATAATGAAAGCAATATAGATGATCCACGTGTTCGTGAATTGTTCTTTACTGAAGTATATAAACTAGATGAAGATGATTTTCTTTCATTTGTAGAAAATGCAGTAAACGATGAATTACCACCCGACCAAAAACGATGGGCTATTAATAAATTAAAAGACATCGAAAGCAATCTTAAACATGATGATGCTGAAGAAGCAACACCAGGTATATTTAATAATGAAGATGAAGATGATGATGAGGGAGAAGGAATTTATTAAATAAGGCAAAATCTTCTTATTATCTTTATACCAAATAAAAATTAGTTATGGAAACACAAAGAATTAGTACATCAGACGGAACAATTGCTCACTATGTAAACATAGGTGGCATAAACAAAATGCATAGCTGGGATTCTGCGGCTTTTATCCCACAAGGTAACAAACGAGAAGCCGAATATTACTTATTTGGAATTAAAATGAGTAAAGATGAATGGTTAGAACGAAAAGCTGATGTTAACGGGATTCCATGGTATAAAACAGCTGCCGGAAAACAAAGCGGAGCAAGAGTTTAATAAATAAATAGGGGTGTCAAAGCCCCTATTTTAAATTTATGTTATGAGAGGTAGACCACCAAAAGAAATTACACTACAAGAAAATCCAACTAAATTTAGTCGTACTTATGAAGATGAATATGCTACGGAAGTATGGATATTTGATTTAAATAAATCACCATATGGCCCTATCAGCGTAGATATTAAATATAAATCTGGTGCTGAAAAACGAATGAAGCAAGAAATTAAGGAAGCTAAACAACAGAAGAAGATAGCACGTCAAATGAAAAAAATAAATAATAGAAATAAGAAAAAATAATATGGCAAAAATAGGTTTAACAGGTACAGTCAGTGTTGGGAAGACCACATTAGTAAATGCTCTTAAAGAGTTAGAGCAATTTAAAGGTTATGAAATAGCAACTGAACGTAGTAAATATTTACGCGATCAAGGCATTGCATTGAATACTGATTCGACATTAAAAGGTCAAGTAGTGTTTGCTGCTGAGCGTTGTTTAGAATTAATGAAAGAAAACATTATTACGGACAGAACAATATATGATGTTGTTGCATTTACACTCAGCGCTAAATCAATTAATAAATTTGAAAAACGTCATTTTTTCGATTTAATGTTAGATTTACGTAATGAATATGATGTGGTTATTTATGTATCACCTAAAGGTGTTGATATTGAAAATAATGGTGTACGTGAAACTAATGCTGATTATCGTAATGAAATTGACGAAATTATACGTGAATTATTAGCACATCACCCACCTAAAAAACTAATTGAAATTTCTGGCACAAATACTGAAAGAATAAATATTATATTAAGAGAATTAAATTTGGAGATACAAAAAACCTCCCGTTAAGGAGGTTTAAATTTACAATATTTATTGTCGCTAAACACATATTGCGATGATAAATACACAAGAAAATCAAGTTATAATAGGGATTTACAAAATCACCTCACCTTCTAAAAGGGTTTATATTGGACAAAGTATTAATGTTTATAATACATGGAAATGTAGGTATAAATATTTAAGTTGTAAAAAACAACCTAAGATATACAATAGTTTAAAAAAATATGGGTCTAAGGTTCATATTTTTGAAATACTTGAAGAATGTACTTTAGATCAACTTAACGAACGTGAAACATATTGGAAACAATATTATTTAGATCAATTAGGATGGAAATATATGTTGTTTTGTGAATTATATGATAGAGGTGGAGGACCTAAATCAGAAGAAACCAAACATAAAATTAGCCAAACTTCTAAAGGAAAAATACATTCTGAAGAAACTAAAAATATGATGTGTAAACCTAAGAAAGAAGGTACTGGAAAAAAGATAAGTATTAAATTAAAAGGAAGAGTATTCTCTAAAGAACATAAGAATAAAATAAGTCAAAATAGTAAAGGTAAACATAAACATTCTGAAGAATCACGATTAAAAATAAGTATAGGTTTAAAAGGTAAACATAAAGGTAATAAAATGTCTGAGGAAGTTAAACAAAAGATATATACAAACGAAAGAAATTTAAAAATATCAATTTCATTAAAGGGTAAACCTAAATCCAAAGATTTCGGAAAAAATCATAGTTTAAAAATGAAAGGTCATTATAGTAGTCCTGAGTCTAATAAAAAAAGAAGTATTAGTATGATGGGTATTAATAATAAATCTGTAAGACAATATGATAAACAAATGAATTTTATAAATGAATTTGAAAGTTTAACTGATGCATGTAGGTACATGAATAAACCTAATAGACAAGGAGATATAACAGCTGCTTGTAAAGGTAAACAAAAAACAGCATTTGGTTATAAATGGCAATATAAATCAAACATTTCACAACTAATCTAATATTTATGGACATATCGTCAAACCAACTCAAAACAATGAAATCAAAACAATTACGTGGAATTATACGTGAAGCACTATTAGAAGTATTAAATGAAATAGGGCAAACTCCTGGTCATGGAGCTGTGAAAGTAAAAAAAGGAGATATAGCTACTATTAAAAAATATACTCAACAAGGAATCGATGTTCAAGAAGATCCAACAATAAAAGAAATGGCTCGTGTTGCTAAAGGATTTAGACTAGCCGATCCAAATTTTGATGCTTCTCAATATGCTACTAAACGTGTTAGTGGAGTATCAATAGAAGATGTAATTAATTATTTCCGCGAAAACCCAGGTGCTGAAAAAACACAATTACAAGCACAATTTAATTTCGCTCGCCCACAAATAGCAAATGCTATAGTTAATGGTTTATTAGATGCGGGTGTATTGGTTAAATTAGGGGCAGGGGGTGTAGTAGAATTACCTCCACCTCCTGGTGAAGAACCAGCAGAAAGAGAAGAACCAATTCGTGGTGGTGAAGAATTTTTAATTGGACCTTATTTAGACTTAGGTGTAGATAGACCATCAACATCAAGTGAAGAAGAAACAGATGATGAAGAACCAATAATCGAACCAGAAAAAATCGAAAAAACCACTGCTAAAGGTGGAATGTCTGATGAAGATTATCAAGCATTTATAAAATATAGTGAATTAAAAGACCGTTTAAATGCTACTAAAACTAACATCACCAAAACTAAACGTTCTAAAGGTATAGTTGACATAGGTCCTGATACAAGAGATGAAGATATTTTACGTTTAAACAATCTAAAAAAATCATTAGAAGACAGAATAGAGTCCCTAGTAGCCGGTTCAAAATATCTACAAGATAAAATTACTAAGGAACAAACAGGTAAAATATCAACAAAACCTCCAAAAATAGAACCAATAAAAGATGAAGATGAAGAAGAAATATCCGAAAACTACGAATACGAAAGAAGACAATTACAATATCGTGCAGGTATTATTAGGTAATATAAAAACATTTCTGATAAATAATAAAAACACAATTTTATATATTATATTAGGTATAATATTATATTGTGGTCTTGTATTATTATTAGTAAAAGAACCTCAAATCCCAAAAGAATATAAAGAAGCTATTGAAATTCTAAATAAATCTAATACTGATTTAATTATTAAACAGAAACAATTAGATAGTATTATTTCTATTTATAATTTAGAAATAAAACAGCTTGATTATGAAATAGATAATATTAAATCTAAAACGACAATTATTAATCAATATTACTCTCAACAAATCACCGCTGTTGGTAAATATAACCCAACCCAAGTAGATTCATTCTTCAAATCTAGATATAAATATTAATGATAAAATTAACAGCTATTCTAAAAGAAATAAAAGCAGAATCTCAAGAGCAAGAAATAATAGATGATATATTGGGTACTTTAAACGAAGGTGCCTTTGATGATTTATTAGATAAAGTAAAAGAATATGCTAAAAAAGGATTATTAACTGCTAGTATATTAACAGCATTAATATCATCTCCTCAATTATCATCAGCTCAAAAATCCCAATTAAAAGATATTGTAAAAACATCAGAAACAGACTCATCTACTACCTCCAGAGATACAACAGCAATAGATGGTAAAATAGGAAACATTACTTCTAAATTTATATTTCCCAAATCTACTATATCTCAATACAATTATTTAAATGGACAATTAACTAGTTTTCAACAAAAAGCCTATGAAGCAGGGTATGGTCCTATAATGTCACGTAATTTCCAATTTTTATTAAATCCATCTCAAATGAATGAATGGAATGATTTTATAGAATGGATGAAATCAACAGATATATCTAAAATAATCCCAAACAGTTCTGGAGTAATATCAGGAAATTCTGCTTTAAATTTTAAAAGAAATGACATTTCTATATTAGAATATTATAGAAAAAATATAAAACCAGATTTTTTCATTAAAGGAGATGATGATGTAAAAAAAGTTCAAGAAACACTTAAAGCATATAGGGCATATAAAGTAGGTGCTTGGTTAGCAGGGAAAGAAACATTTCAAAAAGGTAATAAACTATATAACCCAAGTAACGAGGAAGATAGAAAAGAAATAGATAAAATCTATATGCCTTGGGCAAAATAATCTTATTAAATTTTAAGTAATAAAATATATGGGTATGAAAAAACTATTATTTATTTTATTAATATTAGGTTTTATTGTAATAAAAGCCCAACCCCCTAAATCTAAAGTTGAATATGAAAAATATATTGATAGTTTATATCAAATTAATATAAAAATAGCTATGGATTATGGTAAAATATTAGAAACCAACCCAGATGCAATCCATCCTGAACCAGCAATATGGTTTAATGATATGGATGGAAATGTGTATGACTATCCACCAATTCGAGAAAGTGATTCTATTATGATAGAGAGAGAAATATATAAAAGAAAATTAGATAGTTTAAATGGTAAACAGTTTGTAGAAATAGAAAAATATTATAACGAAAAACACAAAAAATGAAACATATATTAATATTATTATTGTTTATATCAACTATAACTAAAGCACAAGATTCAATTAAAATGCCGGTTGCTGTTGCTAAAATTATAGCAAAAGAATTAATTAGTTGTGATAGTGTGAAGGCAATCCATGAATTAACTAAAGAACAACTTACATTAACTGAACAAAAAGTAATAATAAAAGATAGTACTATATCAAGTTATATTAAAAAAGGTTCATTATATGAACAACGTATTAAAAATGAACAAGATAAATTTGAAATACAAGGTAAATTTGTTAAAGATTTACAAGAACAAAACAAATGGTTGAAAATAAAAAATATATTTACTAATTCTATATTTGGAGTTACTATTGGTTGTTTAATAGGTGGAATAACCTATCTACTTGTCGCTAAGTAATAAAATTGATATATTTATATACAAACATATAAGTATATCATATGCCTTCAGATCAATCCCAAATAAAAGAAATAATCAAAGCCGAATATATAGCTTGTGCAACCAACCCAATCCATTTCTTCCGCAAATATTGTTATATAAAACACCCTAAAAAAGGAAGAATATTATTCCATCTATATCCTTTTCAAGAAGAAGTATTAGGAGAATTTAGAAATAATCGTTTTACTATTATTAATAAATCCCGTCAATTGGGTATTTCTACTCTAGTAGCTGGTTTTTCTTTATGGATGATGTTGTTTCAAAAAGATAAAACAATACTTTGTGTCGCTACCAAACAAGTAACAGCAGCAGGTATGGTTGAAAAAGTACAATTTATGTACGATAATCTACCTAGCTGGTTAAAAGGCCCTAACAAACCCCTTGCAAACAATAAACTATCATTTAAATTACCAAATAATTCAGAAATAATAGCTACATCAGCAGCATCAGATGCCGGTAGGTCTTATGCTGTGTCTTTATTATTAATAGATGAGGCTGCTTTTATTGAAGGAATTGATAAGATATATACATCAATTCTACCTACAATTTCTTCTGGTGGAGGGATTATAGCATTATCATCCCCAAATGGTATTGGTAATTGGTTTCATAAGACATATACTGAGGCTGAAGTAAACAGAAATGAATTTAAAGCAATAAAATTACCATGGCAATTACACCCAGATAGAGATGAAAAATGGGAAGAAACAGAACGAGCAAATTTTTCACTTCGGGAATTTGCTCAAGAATATGACTGTGACTTCTTAGGTTCTGGTAATTCATTAATTGAACCTGATAATTTATCATTTTATGAACAAACATTTATTCAAGAACCTATTGAGCGTCGCTTTCTTGGTGGTGATTATTGGATTTGGAATTATGTTGATTATGGTCGCTCTTATATTGTTTGCGCAGATGTTGCAAGAGGAGATGGTAGCGACTATTCAGCATTTCATGTAATTGATTTAGAATCCTGTGAACAAGTAGCAGAATATAAATCACAAATAGATACCAGAACCTTTGGTAATATGTTAGTTTCTGTTGCAACAGAGTATAATAATGCTTTATTAATAGTAGAAAACGCTAATGTAGGGTGGGATGTGGTAAATACTATTATAGAAAAAGGTTACCAAAATTTATATTATTCACCTCGTGCTTATGGTGAATTAAATATTGATAAATGGATGGCTAAAATGGAAACTGAACAAACAGTTCCTGGATTTACTACATCAACAAAGACAAGACCACTTGTAATCTCAAAAATGGAGGCGTATATTCGAGATAGACATTTTATATTTAGATCAAAACGTCTATTAGAAGAATTAAGAGTATTTATTTGGCAGAATGGTAAAGCACAAGCACAAAATGGATACAATGATGATTTAGTTATGGCATTAGGAATTGGATTATTTGTTAGAGATACTGGTGTTAAATTCTATCAACAAAGTGTAAGTTCACAAAAAGCAGCTTTAAATAATATATCTAGTACAGCGGAAACTAAAATAGTATCATTACCTAATGGTACACAAAACCCATATCAAATCGAAACACCTTATGGAGTAGAAAATCTAGAATGGTTACTTTAATTAATAAATATTTATAGACATAATAAATACAATAATGAAAAAATCTGAATTAAAACAAATTATTAAAGAAGAAATTAATAATGTATTGAATGGAAATATCATTCATACTGTAGTTGTATATATGAGTGATGGTGTTGAAATAGACTGGAATGATGTCAAATCCTTTAAAACTCATGATGAAGCATATGATTATGCTGAAAATTTAAGAAGAAATTATGATATTATTCCTAATACACTAGTATCCTAAAATTACTAGCTTAAAAAAATAAAAAATGGCTGAACAAAATACAGGATTATTTAGTAGACTAACCCGCTTATTCAGTACAGATGTAGTAATCAGAAGTGTTGGTGGAAACCAATTAAAAGTAGTAGATACAGACCGTATCCAAGCATATGGTAACGTAAAAACCAATGCATTAATCGATAGGTTTACTAAACTACATCGCTATGGCGCCAATATGCCTTACAATCCAACAATGAATTATCAAACACTTCGCATTCAGTTATACACTGACTATGAAGCAATGGATACCGAATCTATTATAGCTTCTGCTCTTGATATTATAGCAGATGAAGCAACATTAAAAAATGAAGCAAATGAAGTAGTACAAATAAAATCTTCAGATGAAAATATTCAACGTATACTTTATAACCTATTTTATGATATATTAAATGTTGAATTTAATTTATGGATGTGGGTTAGAAATATGTGTAAATATGGTGATTTTTATTTACATCTTGAAGTAGCTGAAAAATTTGGTATATATAATGTAACACCACTTTCAGTTTATGATATGATACGTGAAGAGGGTATGGATCCTCAAAATCCATCTTACGTATGTTTCAAAATAGACCCAATGGTTATAGCAGCTGGTGGTATTAACAGTCGTGTTAAAGATAGGGATGGTAAAATTAAATTTGAAAAATATGAAATTGCTCATTTCCGTTTATTAACAGATGCAAATTATCTTCCTTATGGAAGATCCTATATAGAACCTGCTCGTAAAACGTATAAACAATATATTCTAATGAAAGATGCAATGCTTTTGCATCGTATCACTCGCGCCCCAGAAAAACGTGTATTCTATGTTGATATAGGTAATATGCCTCCTGCTGAAGTAGATGGATATATGGAACGTTTGAAGCAAAAAATGCAAAAAACACCATATATTGATAAAAACACAGGTGAATATAATCTGAAGTATAATATGATGAATGTTATGGAGGACTTTTACATTCCTCAACGTGGCGCTAATAGTAATACTAAAATTGAGACAATTAAAGGTTTAGAATACAATGCAATTGAAGACGTAAACTTCTTACGTGATGAAATGTTAGCTGCATTAAAAGTACCTAAAGCATTCTTCGGATTTGAAAAGGACTTAACTGGTAAAGCTACATTAGCTGCTGAAGATATTCGCTTTGCCCGCACAGTAGAACGCATTCAGCGTATTGTATTGAGTGAATTATATAAAATTGCATTAGTACATCTATATGTTCAAGGATATGATGGAGAATCATTAGCTAATTTTGAATTAACATTGTCTACTCCATCAGTAATATATGAACAAGAAAAAGTAGCATTGTGGAAAGAAAAAATCACATTAGCTAAAGATATGCAGGATAGTAAATTAATTCCATCTGATTGGATTTATAATTTCTTATTCCAATTTAGTGAAGATCAATATGATGAATACCGCGATTTAGTTGCTGAAGATATGAAACGTAATTTCAGATTTGATCAAATCGAAAATGAAGGTAATGATCCGGCAAAATCTGGTAAATCATATGGAACACCACATGATTTGGCAACACTTTATGGTGCTGGAAGATATAATGCTAATAAAGATTCAAAGGTACCTCCGGGATATGATGAAACTCGTCCTATTGGTCGTCCTAAAGAAAAAACCTCTATATTAGGGACACAAAAAGACCCATTAGGTAAAGATAGATTAGGAAAAGGTGAAAACGGTACATTATATACCGCAAATAAACCTGAAGAGAACGGTACACCAAAAGGTGGTTCACCACTAGCATTAGCTGAATATTTACGTCTTAAAGATATGTTGAAATCAATACCTAAATTTGATAAAAATATAGTATTTAATAATAACGAATCTACATTATTGAATGAAGAAAATATCAGAGACATATAACAAACATATATTTATAGATAGTGCTACTATATGGATAAAATAAAACACAACAAATTCCGAAATAGCGGATTAATATTCGAATTGTTAACACGACAGATAACATCAGATGTTCTTTCTGGAATAGATTCTCCCGCTGTAGATATTTTAAAGAAACACTTTACTAAAACAGAATTAGCTAAAGAACATAAAATCTACCAAGCATTGGTTAATTCCAGATCATTATCTGAAGGTAAAGCAGAATCACTAATTAATGCTACATTAGAATTGTCTTCTCGTTTAAACCGGACATCACTTCGTAACGAAAAATACAATCTGATTAAAGCTATTCGTGAAGCATATAATATTGAAGATTTTTTCAAAGCAAAAATTAACAACTATAAACAATATGCTGCTGCTTGTACATTAATAGAGGCCCATAATTCATTAGAATTTACAAATCCTGATCAAGTAATTGAAAACAAATTAACATTACTCGAACATATTTCTCGTACTGAAATAGATAAGGATAAAGCTAGTGATAGATTAATGGAAGAGTTTATTAAAATGGATAAAGGAATGCGTTTATTAACGTATAAAAAACTATTAGAACGCTTTAATAGTAAATATTCATCTTTATCCGATAAACAAAAGTTAGTTCTTAAAGAATATATTAACAACATCTCAAATACAGTTAAATTACGTGATTTTGTTAATGAAAATTTTATTGTAATTAAAGCTGAATTAACTAAGTTAAATAAAAGCGTAACCGACAAAACAACTCAAATTAAAATAAATGAAGTTGTTAATCTGGTAAAACCAATTGAAAAAACTCAAAACGTAAAAGATGAAAATCTTGTTTCATTATTGCAATATTACCAACTTATAGATGAATTAAGAACTATAAAATAATGGATAAATTAAAGGAATATATCAAACAACTTGCTCGTGAAGTATTAGATGAAGAATCAACATCTGGAGATGCGGGTGTTTATTTAACACCAAATGCTTTCTCACCTAAAGGACAAAAGAAAAATGCCGCTACTAAAGCAGCGGAAAAACAAGGAATGAAAGTAACTAAAGGTATGCCTAAACATTCCAAAATGTTAGATTATAAAGAATTATGGAAAGGTAAAAAATCCTCTATGAATGAATATAGTAATTACGACCAAGCCTCATCATATGGAGCTAAAAGTAAATATTCAGATGCTAGTGGCTACACAGGTCCTAGTTCGGTTACTAAAGGTGGTGGGTATTATGCTAATGCTGTGAAAGAAATAAAAATAGATAAATCTGCTGCAAAAGGTAAAGGTGGAAAGAAATTCATACCAAAAGAATTTGAATTTCCATCTACACTACTTGAACCACTTAAATTTGAAGAAGCAGATGATGAATATAAAAAAGCAGAAAAAGAATATAATAGTAAAAAAAATCTAAAAGAAGAACTATATAAAATAATTAAAGAAGAATTATTAAATGAAGTAACTTATTCTAAATTCAAAAATGAAGTTAAATTTAGAACAAAGAACGAAATGTTACATAGAGGTATACGTGAAGTAAAACGTAAATTAAATGAAGTTGAACGTTTAATTGAATATGTATCTCGTATGAAAGGTGAATTATTAGAGGACAATGATGGAATTAATTATTGGAAAAATACATCAAAAAATATTAATGAAATAGGAGAAACAGCAAATCGTTTATGTGATAAAATTAAAAATTTATACGAATAATGGTAGGAATATATAAAATAATAAATCCTACTAATAAAGTTTATATTGGTCAAAGTTGGAATATAGAACAACGAAAAAAACAATATTCTAAATTAAGATGTAAAAAACAACCTATGTTGTATAATTCACTTAAAAAACATGGTTTTGAAAACCATAAATTTGAAGTTATAGAAGAATGTAATTTAGAACAATTAAATGAACGTGAAACATTTTATAAACAACAAATAATAAATGAGTTAGGGTGGGATAAAGCTTTATTTTGTGAACTATATGATAAAGGAGGAGGTCCTAGAAATGAAACTACAAAAAGGAAAATTAGTTTATCCAATAAAGGAAAAAAATTTAATGATGAGCATAAATTTAAATTAAGCAAAGCTAAAAAAAATAAAAAACGCTCTGAAGAAGTAAAAATAAAATTAACTAAAGCTAAAACACCCCAACATATATATAATATATCAAAAGGTAAATTAGGAAAACCAAATATACTATCTAGAAAACCTATTCTTCAATTTGATTTACAAGGCAATTTTATTAAAGAATATGATTCTTATACTTCTGCTAAAAATACTACTAAAATAAATGGTATAAATAATGCTGTTAAAGGAACAGTAAAAACAGCAGGCGGATATTTATGGACATATAAAACAAACTAACAATGATAAAAAGCATTAAACAGCAATACATCGATTTAAAAGAGGGAAAAATGACTCAACACAACTTTATGCGTAATGTTCGTATGGTTCTTCCTCAATATATAACTAATGTAACTTCATTTAAAGATTCTATTAAAATATTGAAAAATAAAGGAATATTAAACGAATGTGAGTGTGATATAAATAATATAAATTTAAATGAAAAAAATCTTGATGTAGATCCTAAAGAATTACAAAAAGGTATTGAAGTAGAAATGGAACATACTGATGATCCCGTAAAAGCTGAACAAATTGCTTTAGATCATCTAGCAGAGGATCCACAATATTATACTAAACTAGCTACAATAGAACCAGAACATTCTGGTGACCCTTCTTTAAAAGGGAGTATGGCTTATCTTGCTAAATCATTAGCAAATCCATTCCCTCAATATACTAAATTAAAAGAAAATGCTGGTATTTTTAATGATTTAGAACAAGCCAAAAAAGAAGCTCAAAGAATGAGTGATGATGAAGGAGGAGTAGCTAAACATGTAGATGATAATGGAGATGGAACTTATTCCATTTCGGATTGGTATGATGCTGATTCAACGATAGCTAGTTTTGGGTTAGGTTTAGATGAAAACGATATAAAACAACAGGACAATACTATTAAAAAAATAGATCAATCTGAATTATCTTTTCTGAAAAAACTATATGCTAAAACTCCAACTGAAAAAATTAAAAAAATGATAGATGATTTGGAAAAAACATATAAACCATTGAAAGAAGCTAAAGACGAGAAAGGTAAATGGACAAACGCCAATGGTAAATCAATGTATGATCAATTTAAAGAAATTGATAATTTAAATGCTCAAGAAGTATTGATTGGTTTAGATTGGGAAATGGAAAAAAATGCAAATTTAAATAAAAGAGAAGCTGCTAAAATAGCAATTAAGAAAATTAAAAAAATTCCTAATTATTATACTATGGCTTATTTATCAGGTGAAGAAGGAATTGAACCACAATATTTAGGTGGAAAATCAGCAGAACCAGAAGCTCGTCAAATGAAACCATATTCAGCTGATAAAGTTGTTGATAAAAAAATGGGAATGCAAACCGTTAAAGGCGTAAATAAAGTTAAATCATCTGCTAATAAAGCTTATAAAGAAACAAATACAATAGTTAAAGGTGTTGAAGAATTAAATTTCATAGCTAAAAAAGCTGCTGGTATAAAACAAAGATTTGAACCAACAAGTAGCACTATGAAAGTAGTTAGAGAAGGATTTAAAAATAATAGGAAATTAAATGAAAATGTTTCTTTTAGTGAAATTAAAGATTTATTAACAAAAATATCACAAGAAAATAATTTATTTATTTATAATAAGGAAACTGATTTAGATGGATTAAAAAATGCTATTAAAATAAATAAAAGTATTCCTAAAAGTGGTATAATAGCAGTAGATAGTTTAACAGATACAAATTATGTGTTTGTAGTTTCAAAAGATAAAGCTTTAAATGATAAAGTTAACCAAGCTATTAACCAATCAGAAGAATTCGAATCTCATTCAGGAAGAACAGATGATCTAGATAATGGAATTGTATTAACATTATTAACAGTTGGTAAAAAACAATCAATTTCTGAAACAATAGACCAAATATTAACTAAAGAACGCCTTAAAGAAGTAATTCGTAAAGAATTAAAAAATATAAAAAAATAATTTTAAATACATGAAAAAAACAGGTATTTATAAAATAACAAGTCCAACTGAGAAAATTTATGTTGGTCAATCTGTTGATATAAAACATAGGTGGAATCAATATAAATATTTATATAAAAAAGGAATAGGACCTAAATTATACAATTCACTTAAAAAACATAATTGGGAAAATCATAAATTTGAAATACTTGAAGAGTGTAATCAAGAACAACTACATGAAAAAGAATTATTTTGGAAACAAACAGTTTTAGAAGAACTAGATAACAATTGGGAGCAAGTTTTATTTTGTGGATTATATGATATTGGAGGTGGTCCTAAATCTGAAGAAACTAAACAAAAAATGAGAAAACCTAAACCTGTTGGTTTTGGTATAAATCATAGTATTAAAATGAAAGGTAAAAAACGAAATTTATCTTGGATAGAAAATTTAGTTAAAAGTAAACAAAAACCAATTTTACAATACGATCTAGAAGGTAATTTTATTAAAGAATGGGAAAGTGGTAAAATAGTTACAAATATATTAAAAATAGATAATGGTAGAATATCCAGATGTTGTAAAAATAAAGTAAAATCAGCTGGTGGATATATTTGGAAATATAAAAACAATATACAATGAAAACTTTATTAGTAGATTATATCCCGTTTCATATTGCTAAATTATCTTTAGTAGAAAGTAAAAATAATACTGATAAACGCATGCGCGTTAAGGGCAAATTACAAGAAGCCGACGTAAAAAACGGTAATGGTCGTGTATATCCATTAGAAATACTAAAAAAACAAATTGACACATATATAAAAGGACCTGTTTCAACTAAAACAGCAACAGGTGAACTAGACCACCCAGAATCAACAATAATTAATTTAAATAATGTATCACACCTTATTACAAAAGTATGGTGGGAAGGCAATGATGTGATGGGTGAATTAGTATTACTTAATACTCCATCAGGAAAAATAGCACAAGAAATTATATCTGCAGGAATACCATTAGGTATTTCATCTCGTGGAATGGGTTCAGTTAAACAAATAGGTGAATCTGTAGAGGTGCAAGATGATTTTGAACTATTAACATTTGATTTAGTTTCTGTTCCATCAACACCTAATGCCTATATGCAGCCTATAAATAAATCATCAATGCAAGAAGGAAAGCAATATAATGGTGCTGTTAATAATTATGCTAAAGTAAATCAACTGATAACTGATATCATTTGCACCCAAACAGGTATTTGTGTTTTTTGCCCGTGAAAATATAATATAAAAATTTCGAAATATTTTATTGGTTTTTGCTCCTATCATATATTTATTGGTAGGAGCAAATTCTATTATATGCAAACAAAAATATGTCCTACTTGTAAAGTAGAAAAAAATACAGATAAATATAATAAAAATAAAAATTATAAAGATGGTTTACAACGTGAATGTAGAGAATGTTGTCACAACCATCATAATAAACATTATCATAATAAAAAATCACCTCGATTAAAAGAAAACTTACAACTTAATCATAAAATATGTTCTGAATGTTATAATGAATTGCCTTTTGAACAATTCAATAAATTAAAATTGGGAAGGTTTGGTATTAAATCAACATGTAAACACTGTGATAGTAATAAAGATAAACAATATAGAAATAACAATAAGGAAAAATTAAATCAATATAAGAAACATAAAAAAGCAACAGACCCTCAATTTAAATTAAAATCCATATTACGTTTACGTTTATTAGATGCTTTAAAAAGAACAAATACAACCAAAAACCATTCAGCAATAGAATTATTAGGATGTTCTATAGAACAAGCCAAACACCACCTTGAACAACAATTCAAACCAGAAATGAATTGGTCTAACCATGGAAAATATTGGGAAATCGATCACAAAAAACCATGTGCTTCCTTTGATTTAACTAATCCTGAACAACAGAAGTTGTGTTTCCATTATACCAATTTACAACCACTTACTATTTCTGAAAATCGAATAAAACATAGTAAAATTCTTTAATAACTCTTCGCGGTTTCCACTCTCCACATATATTTATGGATAAGCCCAAAATAGCTATCCACACTTCATGATAGCTCGGTATTAATAAAACCCCTATTAAGATTCCCAATAATCTTATTTCCTAAACAAAATTTTAAGGAGAAACAAATTATGTCAAACAAAAATTTATTTGAAGAGGCTATCGCAGATGCAAAAGCAGTTCGCGAAGCAGCGTTAGCAAACGCAAAAGCTGCCCTTGAAGAATCATTCACACCAAAACTTCAATCTATGCTAGCTGCAAGATTAAATGAAATGGAAGATGAAGAAGAACTTGAAGAGGTAGATCACAGTTCAGATGCTCATAGCACTGATGATCAATGGCACACAAAAGCTCATAATGCTGGTGCTGCTGATGCAATTGGTGAAGGTGATGAAGAACTAGATGAAGAAATTGATCTTTCTGCTATTTTAGCTGAACTAGATGATGAAAATTCATTAGAAGAAGCTAAAGATGAAGAAGATGAAGATGATGATGAAGAAGGAGATGAAGAAACCGAAGATGAAACAGAAGAAGAATCAGTTGAAGTTTCTGATATGACTGTTGATGAACTCAAAGATCTTATCAAAGACATTGTTGCTCAAGAAATGGGTGGTGGTGAAGAAGATATGATGGATATGGGTGATGAAACAGGTGAAGAAATGCCTGCTGGTGATGAAATGGGTGGTGAAGAAGAAGAAATCAATTTAGATGAATTGTTAGCTGAATTAGATGCATTAGATGAAGTTGAAGAAGATGAATCCGAAGGATTAGAAGAAGGTAAGAAAAAATCTAAACATGAAAAAGGCGAAACAAAATCTCAAGAAAAAGCAGAACATGTTTCTGGTAAAGAAAAAAAAGAGAAATCCGAAATGAAAGAAGCTTTAGATACTATTAATATTCTTCGCAAAGAACTTAATGAAGTTAACTTATTAAATGCTAAGTTACTTTATGTAAATAAAATCTTCAAATCCAAAAATTTATCTGAATCACAAAAAGTCCAAGTTATTGCTTCATTTGACAAAGCTACTAATGTAAAAGAAGCTAAAGTCGTATTTGAATCACTTAACACGGCCCTAGCCGCTACTAATAAACCCATTAAAGAATCTTTAGGGTTTGCTTCTAAAGCAGCTGGAGTTGCACCACAAAAACAACAAATCGTTGAATCAAATGATGTTGTTTCTAGGATGCAAAAACTTGCAAACATTATTAAATAAAAAACAAAAAAAAACAATTTTAAACAATGAACATTCAACAACTTTTAGAGTCATCTAACCAATACAAAGTTATTGCGGATGACGCAAAGAGACTTTCCCAAAAATGGGTTAAGTCGGGCCTTTTAGAAGGCATCAAAAGCGAAGGTGATCGTAACACAATGGCGATGTTACTTGAAAACCAAGCTAAACAATTAGTAACTGAAGCTAATACTACTGGTACTGTATCTAGCCCTGGTGGATACGGAAGTGAAGCATGGAACGGTGTTGCTCTTCCATTAGTACGTAGAGTATTTGGTGAAATAGCTGCTAAAGAATTCGTTAGTGTACAACCAATGAACTTACCTTCAGGACTTGTATTCTATCTTGATTTCAAATATGGTAGTAACTTTCCACAAGGATTCCAACAAAACGGATCTTTATATGGTGCTAATGCTAATACAAACATAACTGATCTTACTTCCCAATCACTTTATGGTGCTGGAAGATTTGGTTATACAATCAACCAATTTACAGCATCTGCTCTTACCGTAGTAAGTGGATCTGCTACATGGGCTGATTTTAACTTTGATTCTGACTATTCAGCATCAGCTGCTACATATGCTAAAATTCAAGTACCTTTAACTAGTGCTACTGGATTTGATCCAAATGGTGTTAGAGCATTTATTATAACATCAGGATCTGTTACTTCTACTAGTGTATTACAAGCCTTTACATCATTAAATGCTGCACAAACAACAGCTTCATTTTTCGTAACTGCTTCTGGAATACCAAATACTGGAACAGGTTCATGGACTCTTTACTATGATAAACAACCTACATCAATTGCTCGTGGTGATTTCGAAGATGCCTCAGGTGCTGGTTATCCTTCATACAACTCTAATACAGCTGGTGCTGGTAGTGCAATTGCAATCCCAACAATTGACGTATCATTAAAATCTGAAGCTATTGTTGCCAAAACACGTAAATTGAAAGCACAATGGACACCAGAATTCGCTCAAGATTTAAATGCTTACCATAGCGTTGATGCTGAGGCTGAATTAACTGGTATTTTATCTCAATATATTTCAATGGAAATTGATTTAGAATTGTTAGATATGTTAATCCAAAATGCTTATACAGTTGATCGCTGGTCAGCAGTTAACAACTCATCTTTAGATTCTTCTGGTGCTTCTACTAACTTAGGTTACTATAACACACAAGGTGGTTGGTTCCAAACATTAGGTACTAAATTACAAAAAGCATCTAATAAAATCCACCAGTTAACATTAAGAGGTGGTGCAAACTTCTTAGTAACTTCTCCTACAGTATCTACAATCTTAGAATCAATTCCAGGATTTGCTGCTGATGGTGATGGTGAGAAAATGGAATATAATTTTGGTATCCAAAAAATTGGTAGCTTAAACAGTCGTTACAAAGTTTATAAAAATCCATACATGACTGAGAATGTAATCTTAATGGGTTACAAAGGTTCTCAATTCCTTGAATGTGGTGCTGTATTTGCTCCTTATGTTCCTTTAATCATGACTCCGCTTCTTTACGATCCATCTACCTTCACTCCACGTAAAGGATTGATGACTCGTTACGCTAAGAAAATGATCAGACCAGACTATTATGGAAAAATTTATGTTGCTGGTTTGAATACACTTTAATGTAAATTAATCCTTTAACCCTGTAAGGTTAAAAACAGCCCATCCTTTTGGATGGGCTTTTTTTTTGTCATATATTTATTTATGACAAAAAGTGCTAAAAAGATGTTAGTTATAAAATGTAAAATATGTGATAAAGAAATGAAATCGTTTAGAATGGTTTCCCATTTAAAATTTAAACATCCCGAATACACTGTTGAAAAATACATTGAAAAATTTGGAGAATTTAGAGAAAAAATAATACAAAAACAAAATAAAATACTCAATAACAAAACAATAAAATGCCAGTTGTGTGATTCTATTGAAACTATAAAATCCTTTAGAAGTCACCTTCGTTGGAAACACCCTGAATATAATAGTGAAAAATATGTTGAAAAATTTGGAGAATTTAGACCCAAGCAATTAAAATATCAAAATAATTATCAATTTAATTGTGAAATATGTCATGAACCCCTCATGCATAATAGACAACTGATGCACCATATTAAAAAGAAACACCAAGATGTAACACAAAGTGAATATATAATTAAATATATGTTTAATAATCAACCCCAATTATGTAAATGTGGGTGTGGGGGTGAAGTAAAAATATTAACCAATGGTAAAAACTGTGATTTAAAAAAAGAAACTTTTTTTCGAGACTATATTAAAGGGCATTGGGATTGGGAAGTATTTTCAAATATAGGAAACAAATCAAAAGAAGAAACAGAATTATTAACTTTCATACATTCTATCTACCAGGGAGAAATACAAAATAATGTTCGTGGAATGATAAAAAACAGAGAAATTGATATATATCTTCCTGAATTAAAGATAGCAATTGAATATAATGGTTTATATTGGCATTCTGAAAAAAATGGAAAGATGAAAGAATATCATCTAGATAAATTACAAAAATGCCAATTAAAAAATATAAGACTAATCCAAATATTTTCAGATGAATGGATAAACAAACAAGATATAGTTAAATCTAAAATAAAAAACATATTAAATCTAGAAAAAAATAAGATATATGCTCGTAAATGTATAATAAAAAAAATAACCCCATCAGATAAAAATTTGTTTCTGGAACAACATCATATACAAGGAAAATGTAACTCTGGTATAAGTTTGGGATTATATCATAAAGATGAGTTAGTAGCAGTAATGACCTTTCAAAAACCTAGAACCGCTATAGGGAGAACTAAAAATAATATAGAAAAATCATATGAATTAGTAAGATTTGCTTCAAAATATAATATTATAGGAGGAGCATCCAAATTATTATCATTTTTTATAAAAAATTACCACCCAAACCATATATATTCCTACTCAGATAATAGATGGACAGATCCTAATAATAACATGTATTTAAAAATAGGATTTAAAATATCTTCTTATTCTCCCCCAAATTATTTTTATACTAAAGATTTTATAAAAAGATACCATAGGTATAATTTTAATAAGGGAATATTAAAGAAAAAAGGAGCAGATATCAAAAATAAAACTGAAAAACAAATAATGGATGAATGGGGATATGTTAAGATATGGGATTGTGGGAATACCAAATATGAACTTTTTATTAATAATAATACCCAACCTCTTACTATATTTGATAACAGAACTAAATCTGACAATATTTATCATCATGAAAAAACAAATTAACGAAATCAAAAGAATGCAAACACTAGCTGGTATTATAATTGAAACCCAGTTAGGAAAAAATAAAGTAAATAATTCTTATGTTGTTAAAGATGAAGAATTAAGTGATAAAGATGGAGATTTTTATTTTATAGATAAACAAAAAGCTTATGATTATTTATCTCAATTTGATAATGATGATGTAGATGCTGAGCAATTTATTGGTGATGATGAAGGTTGGGGTGAGTTTGAACAATATTTAGAAGATGTTGAAAGTATGTCTAATGAAGAATTAGAAGAGGCAATGCGTCAAGAAATGAGTTATTATTATTTTTCAAAACCGGATGAAATATAACTTAACCCCGTAAGGTTAATAATTAGATGCCAACCCCGTAAGGTTGGCATCTTTTTTTTATATTTATAACAAATAATAGTTTATGGATAGTAATAGTAAACAAAAAAAAATTTTTAAAAACGAAATTAAATATTCTATAACACTTAATGAAGAGCAGAAAGAAGTTAAACGATTAATTTTAGAAAATCAAATAGTAATAATAACTGGAAGAGCAGGATGTGGTAAATCATTAGTATCAGCTCAAACAGCGCTAGATTTTTTATTCAAAAAAGAAATCGATGCTATTTATGTTACTAGAGCGGCCGTTGAAGTAGGACATTCACTTGGGTTTTTACCGGGCAGTTTAGATGAAAAATTCAATCCATATTTAGAAGCATTTCAAGAAAATTTAATAAAATGTTATGATAAAGCAAAAACAACACAACTAATATCAGAGAAAAAAGTTATAGCATTACCCGTACAATTTATCCGTGGTAAAACAATAGATGATATATTAATTGTTGAGGAAGCACAAAACCTCACTAAATCAGAAATGTTAGCTCTATTAACTAGATTAGGTAAAAATGGTCGTATAGTAATTAATGGTGATAATGAACAAAAAGACATTAAAGATGAATTTAATGGGTTATCATATGTTATTGAATTATCCAAAAAAATCGAAGAAATTAAATGGGTTAAATTAAAAGAAAACCATCGTTCTGATCTAGTAGGTAAAATTCTAGATTGTGAATATGGGAGATAACAATATTTATACGCGTTAAATACTAGTAATTAATGGCTAATATACCTATTTTCAATGGTACTGCTTCCTTCACAACTGGATCCACACCATATGGATTCTATGATTCAGATACAACATTTTCTTCTGAAGCACCAGATTTCGTTATATGGAGTGCTCGTCGTTTAGGATATCCTATTGTAAATATTGAATTACAAGATATAAATTTCTTTGCTGCTTTGGAAGAAGCAGTAACAGTTTATGGTAATGAAGTTTATCAATGGAAAGTTCGTGAAAATTATCTTTCAATGGAAGGTAATATAGTAAGTGATACTATTACCTTCAATAATAAACTTGTAACACCAAATCTCGGTACAACAATTCGCATAGCAGAAACATATGGTTCTGAAGCAGGAGTTGGTGGCTTTACAACATATTACACCGGATCTCTCACATTAACAAATGGTGTACAAGATTATGATTTAAAAGCATGGGCTTCATCTAGCGGAATATCAGGTAGTGGTATTGAAGTTAAAAGAATATTCTTTGAATCCCCACCAGCAATTGTTCGCTATTTCGACCCGTATGCTGGTACAGGTACTGGTATCCAATCATTACTTGAAACATTTGGGTTTGGTCAATTTTCCCCTGGTATTAACTTTTTATTAATGCCAATATACTTTGATGTTCAGAAACTACAAGCAATTGAATTAAACGACCAGATAAGAAAATCAGCATATTCATTTGATTTAACAAATAACAATCTTAGATTATTTCCTATACCACAAGGTATGACATCAGGGTATAATGATCAATTATATTTTCATTATATTAAACGTGATGAGAGAAATGATGTAACATCAGCATCACCACAATATAATGCCGCCTCTAGTTCATTAGTTACAAATATAAGTAATGTACCTTATGCTAACCCCGTTTATACTGAGATAAATTCTATTGGTAGACAATGGATTAGACAATATGCTTTAGCTGTAGTGAAAGAGATGTTAGGGTATGTGCGTAAAAAATATGCATCAATCCCTATTCCTGGTGCTGAGGTGACTTTAAATGGTGATGATTTATTAACAGACGCCAGAGAAGAGAAAAAAACTCTATTAGAACAACTAAGAGCTACTTTAGATACTACATCTCGAAAAACACAACTTGAAAATCAGGCAGCAGAAGCTGACTTTATACAAAAAACATTAATAAACGCACCGCTCCCAATTTATATATTTTAATGAAATTATCAAATTTAATATTAGAAGGATTTATAATATATCGGATAGATGTATTAATTAAAGCATCACAGGATGTTAATCAAGTATATATCTATAATGAAATTAGAGGATTAAAAGATGTAGTAGTAGTTAATGTTGTGCAAAATGATTATTTAAAATCACAAAGTAACGATAAACATCATTATGTTCTTTTAAATGTTAAATATTTAGCAAGAACTAGTCCTGAAGAAACTATTAAAAAAATAAAAACAGATGCTCTGGTTACTACTAGAATAAAGGGTTTATTACAATTTATTCCTCGTTTTCAAACAATTGTAAAAATAGGAGAATACTAATGGCGTTGTATGGTCATCAAAGAGATATAAGCCTATTTAGACACCTAAATAGAGAATTGTTAAATAACATAATACAACAACAAGTTGGATATTATAAGGTAGTTTTAGATAGAACCATACCTAATATGTACGGTGAATCTACCTCAAAAACCTACAATAACCCAGTATTATTAAATTGTTTAATTGAAAGAGGTGATACTGAACCCTTGACAAATGAGTTTGGTATGGATATTGTTCGTAATATCAAATGTAGATTTTTAAGAGATGACTTAGCTGGTATTGATTTAAGTACAGAGTTAAACCCAGATGGAAAAGGATTTACATACAATATAGTACCAGAGGTCGGTGATGTTGTATTATGGAATAATGATTATTATGAAATAAATAATGTAAATGAAAACCAACTAATAGTAGGCAAAGATCCATCCTACCCTTATTCATCAGATAATGATAATTTTGGTAGCTCTTGGTCTATAATAGTAGAATGTTTCTATATACGACCAGAGAAGTTAGGTATTGTTAAGGAAAGACTATAAAATTATGATAAAATTAATAGATATATTAGAAGAAATAGAAGTACGCCCTCCTATGGCCACACCATCTGAAGATGATGATGAAGATATTATTAAAAGAGGATTTCGTACAACCCCTTTAGAAGTAGACCCAGAAACAGGAGCTATAGAATCTACAGTTGAATATCTTCCAAAGTTTGAACAAATTAGAAGAGATTTGTTAAAATTTAGAAAAGAATTTCAACCCTTTAAATATCATCCTAATGAATCTATATCTAAAAATGCCAAAGATCTAAATACTCTATTAACTAAATCAGCACAAATGGTTTTTGTTTTAGAAAAAATGATTGAATTGGAAAGAAAAACTAAATAATGCCCAGTAGATTAAAACCAATACCAAAAAATGCTGAACAAATAAGTCAGGAACAAATTAATCCTTACTTAGCTAATCAGGGTAAACCTATTAGTACAACAACATTTTCTGAAAATCGTGGTACAGATTATTCTATGAAGAATGATACTGTAAAGGATATTTCTATTGGTTTAGAGGACATTGATAACGCTATTATGTATTATTTTAATAATGTTATTAAACCAAATGTAGTACAAAACGGACAACAAATAGTAGTACCTGTATTATATGGTTCACCTGAAAGATGGAAATCCGTTCAGGCTGATGGGTTTTATCGTGATACAAGTGGTAGAATGATGGCTCCACTTATTATGTTTAAGCGTGAAAATATTGAAAAAAATCGTTCATTAGGTAATAAATTAGATAGTAATACAGTACATAACTACCAAGTAGTAGGTACAAAATATAACATTAGAAATTCATATGATCGTTTTAATATTATAAACAATAGAATACCATCAGAGCAATATTACATTACAACAACACCCGATTACATTACATTAACATATAATTGTATTATATTTACTGACTTTGTAGAACAAAACAATAAATTAGTTGAAGCAATTAATTTTGCTGCTGATTCATATTGGGGTGATCCAAGTCGCTATAAATTTAGGGCGATGATTGATTCATTCGCAACGACTACTCTGCTAGAAAATGGAGAGGACAGAGCCGCCAAATCATCATTTACCATTAAAGTAAACGGTTATATAATACCTGATACTGTAAATAAAGATATGGCTACTGCCCGTAGTAAATTTTATACTAAATCACAAATAGTATTTACATTGGAAACAGCAGAAAGTATAGAAACCTTACGTACTGCTGGTGCTCCTAAAACAGCAATGGGTGCGGCTATAGGTGTTGCTGATTCATATAATATAAACACATCAGGAGGAGGAAACACAATAGATCCTTTAACATTAACATATTTAAACACAAATAAACAGGTATTAGCTACATCAATAACCATACCAAATATAGCAATATTTCCAAATGGATTTCTAACAGCACCCTCTTCATTACCTACCACATCAGTAAATAATTTTACATTCTTTGTAAATGGACAATTAATAGAACCGGCTGCTATTACTAGTTTTATAGATAATGGAGACACCACATCTACCCTTACAGTAAACACAACACAATTAAGTTTTTCATTTAGTTCTACTGATGAAATAATAGCTATAGGTAAATTTGCTTAATATTTATATGTAGTATGAGTTTAATTAAATCATCTCAAATAGAGCAACCTGTAAATTTTAGTGGTAGCTTTACTGGGTCTTTATTAGGTACCGCTAGTTGGGCAGAAAATATAGACACAGGAAGTTTAGTAACTACATCTTCATTTAATACATTTACTTCTAGTTACTATATTGATAGTGCCTCTTTTGACTACAGAATAGAAAATATTGTAGTTAATACAGGATCTTATGATACACCTCCTGTTACGGTAAATGTTGCTACTACTGCTGTACTTCCTCGTTCTCCTTTATATAATAATGGACCTTTAAATGATGGTGTTAATGCTTTTTTATCAGCATCAATCAGCGGTACTTTAGGAAATATAGATGGGGTAACTGTAGTTATGGGTGACCACATATTGGTAAAAAATCAATCTAATGCTATTCAAAATGGTGTATATAATGTAATATCCACAGGTTCAGCTTCAGGATATTATATATTATCTCGCTCTTTATCATCAGATGAAACATCTGAATTAGATTCCCAAATAGTTATTCCTTCTTTTGGAACAACCAATAAAGGAGGAATATTTGCTCAAACTACAGACAATCCTATAATAGGTACTGACAATATAGTATATGCTCAACAAACTAATACCTTAGTAACACAAACATCAGCAGGGACACAAGCCGTTTATCAGTTACCTTGGTATACTACTAGTACTAGACAATTAAGTAAAGGTTCTAAAAATTTCAAATATATAAACGTTACTGTCGGAACAACAGTAACTACTAGTAGTTTACAATTAACAGGATCCTTTAATATATCAGGAAGTATAATATCTGTAGGAGGGATTACTGGTAGTTTATTAGGAACAGCATCATATTCTTTACAATCATTAAGTAGTAGTTATGTGCCTATATCTCGCTCATTTGGTATAACAATAGATGGAGCTGGAAGTGCCATATCTACAGGAATAAAAACAGATGTTGTAATTCCTTTTAATATGAATATAAATTCATGGACTTTAGTAGCAGACCAAACAGGTTCTATTGTAATAGATGTATGGAAAGATACCTATTCTAATTATCCACCCACAGTTTCTAAAAGCATAGCAGGTTCTGAAAAACCAACATTGTCTGCTTCTTTAAAAAACCAAGATTTATCTCTTAGTACTTGGACAAGTTCAATATCTTCTGGAGATATAGTAAGGTTTAATGTTGATTCTATATCAAGTATTACAAAAGTTACACTAATTATAAATGGTATATCATAATGGCAGTACAGTTTTCTCCATCTTCAATTAATTGGTCTTCCGCATCTTGGAAGACGGTGGATAGTACTTCATATCTAAATTCAGAAGCAGGTTCTACTGCTTCTACTACATCATATGTTGCAAGTCTTAATTTTATCCCTGGTGCTATTACAGTAGAAGGCATTTTATTAAAAGTAAAAGGTAGAACAGGTTCAACAGGAACCTTTGATGTTCAATTATGGAATAACACAGATTCCTCATCAACAGCCGTGGTAACGTGTAACGTTACAGATATAACTAATGACAATACAACATTCGATGGTGGATGGTGCTATTTTAAATTTTCATCCCCACAATTACTATTAGCAGCTAAAAATTATCAGGTAAGAATAAAATCATCAACCGCTGGAACGGTAACAGTATATAGAAATGCAACAGCTGGTAATTGGTCTAGAGGGTTAGTTACATCAACTACAGCATCATTAAGTGCATCTGATAGTATAATAATCTGTGGGGATATCACAGCAGCAGCTACTACATCAGTTAATACAGTTACCTTTGATAATACAGCAGCAACGTCTTATGGTTCAATAGAAGTTGGGGCATATGGTAAAATACTTGGCCAAAATTCAGCTTCAACTGCATATAAATTAGCTATTAATGATACTGTTAATTTAGTAATTGCTCACAATGGTATAGTAGAGTTTTCAAGTACAGGTACAAGATTACCTTCCACCTCTACATTTGTTTTCACCGTTACTTCATCTACAGCAGTTAATACTGCTATTATAGTAAGAAATTATGGAACATTTAGAGCATATGGCGCTGCTAAAACAAGGAAGGCTAAATTAGCAGCGGATGTGTCAGCTGGAGCAACTTCACTAACAACTAATGTTTCTACCGGGTGGTTAAATGGAGATACAATAGGTCTTGCCAGTACGTCTAATGTAGGTTCAGGTAATGAAGTAAAAAATCTAACAGCTAATGCAGTTGGAACAACATTAACTATAGCAGCCCTAGCAGGAGCACATGGAGGTAATGCTACAACAGGTGTACAAGCTGATATTATAAACCTTACATCTAATTTTCAAATTTATGGAACAAGCACTGTAAATACATATTATATTATTGCCTACAATAAAGCTACAGTAGATTGTGACAATGTAGAATTTAGATATTTGGGTGCTGGTGTAGCTGGAAAAAGAGGAATAGACTTACAAATTCAAGCACCAACAGGTTCAGCAAACTTAAAGGATTGTGTATTTAGAGATTTCTATGCAAGTTTCAGTTATGGAGTAGCAATTACAGGTTTTAATGGCGGAGTCACTATAGATGGTTGTGTAGGATATGGAACTCCATTAGCTCATGTTTTTGTTTCACAGCCAATAGTTCCTCAAGGATATTATCTGACAATACAAAACTGTTGTTTCATAGGACAGGGTTCAACAACTCTAGGAATGATTCATATTGATACCTTAGCATCAACATACTTAACTCAAGCTATTTTAATAAATATGTCAAATAATATATCAGCAGGGGGGTATGTTGGGTATAATTCTGGAGGGACTTTGGTTGGTTCTATATCAGGTATTACAACATACTTAATGCAAAGTTATGGAATACAATTATCCAATTTCATTAATACAACAGCTACATCAACAACATCAATAACATATTCTAATCTTATTAGTTGGAGAAATACTCAGAATGTTCTTTTTACTAGTTGGCAATATGGACCTAGGATTATGATTCCTGCTAAGAATATAATTATAGATACTATTAGTTGTTTTGGTTCAATCAATAATGAAGGAAATATTGGTTTTGAATATGGTTCTGAAGATATTTTAATAAAAAATGGATCTTTTCAAGCAGGATTAACCTTAGTAGCTACGAGTGGTGTTAATTTTGGGGCTTATGGTACTACTAGAAATTTAATCTTTGATAATTGTTCTTTTGGAACTTCACAACAACATTCATCTGGTGATATAGGAAGTATAGGAAATGTCTTTTCTATAATTTCATCTATTGATGCTACTTTTAGAAATTGCATATTTGGTTCCTCAACATTAGTAAATAACCGAAGTAGAATGACACCAACAAACACTTTGAAATTCCAAAGATTTAATGGCTCAGCGGGTGTTAATAGAGTAGTTAAGAGAGATGGTACAATATCTAATGACTCTGTAATATATGATGTATCACCTAGTAGTTTAAGGCTAACACCAAATTCAGCTGTATATAAATTAGAGAGTACACCATTTATAGTAGCAGTAGCCTCAGGTTCTACCCCAACCACTTCAGTTAAAGTTAGAAAATCTGTCGCTGGGGATGGAACAGTATATAATGGAAGTCAGCCAAGATTATTATTAAGAGCTAATCCTTCAGCTGGGACAAGCTATAATAGTGATATTGTTTGTGCAACAGCATCTGCAGCCTCTGGTTCATGGGAAACATTATCATATACCCTTCCCGTTGCTGTTACAGATAATGTTGGTATGGAATTTTATATTGATTGTGATGGTACTACTGGATGGGTTAATGTTGATACATTTACTGGTAATAATAATAATTCAATGACATATTATATGGATGGAAATTCAATTCAGGACATTGCTGTGTCTAGTGGAAATAGAGAAACATCGTTTACTTTTTTAATATAAAAAAATGGCTTATACAATAACACAAATAAACGACCAAACAGAAGAGGATATTTTATTTACTACTTTTATACTAAATGATAGTGATAATATAATGCCCGAGATTAGGTTAGAAAAACAATTTAAAGTAAATTCAAATTTAGAACAGATAATTGAAAATGAAAAACAAATGAATATTTTGTTTTATACAAATGAGTTTCTAAAGCAAACATTATGAAAATATATAAATGTTTTAATAATAAAATAAATAATTTCATCTTAGATGTAATTATTATATATTTAATGATAGAAGAAATAAATAAAAAATTAAAAACTAAAAAACATGACATCCCACATCATCATTCAAGTTGTTCTAGCAATTATATTTGCTGGAGGAATAGCAGGAATAATTAAGCTGCCTGGTAAACAAAAAGCTATAGCTGTTTTTGTAATGCTTATTGCAATAATATCAACTGTTTTATTATGGTGTATCAAATAATATTAGCAATTATATTCTCCATATTTGCTGGTATTGCAAAAGCAATATGTGATTTATCATCCGATGATAAAATTAAATTCAAACCAGAAACATATTGGGTTAAATCAAAATCATGGGTAAATAAATGGAAAAACGGTGATGAAAAACAAGGGGAGAAATTTTGGAAAAGTTCAGGGTGTTTGGTTGCACTTACAGATGCATGGCATCTTTTCGGACTTATTGAAAGAATATCATTGACTATTACATACACCTTTTCAGGTTTACTAATTGCTAAAAGTATATGGTTTATATTTTTTCCATTTGGTTGTTATATTTTATTCGCAAGTATATTTCATATATTTTATACTTATGTTTTTGTTAAAAAATGAGTTCAAAAATAGATATAAAATATAGTAGTACTCCTGGTGTAATACCAACTACATCATCTATCAATTTAGCAGAAGTTGCTTTTAACACTTATGATGGTAAAGTATATTATAAAAAAGATAATGGTGTTGAATATATTTCTGAATTAGTTTCAACAACCCACACAGGAAGTGTTAATATATCTGGTTCTACCACAATAAAGGGAGACTTAATTGTAGTTAGCGGAAGTGGTGATTTTTACATCCATGGACATAAACAATTTAACTATGGTATGTTTCAACATAACCAAACAATAACAGGTTCAGCAAATACATCCCATTCTTTTCAATTAGACACTATTAATGAAGCACATGAAATAAGTATTGTAAGTGGTAGTAGAATAACATTTGAAAATAATGGAATGTATAATATACATTTTCTATCACAGATATATCAAGGTGCTGGAAAATCTCTTATAAATGTTTGGTTTAAGAAAAATGGAATAAATATTCCTGATTCGGCTAATTCTTTACATGTGGAAAGTAATAATTATAATGTTATCTCTGGAAATTTTATGAAAACTTTTTCTTCTGGAGATTATGTTGAACTAATGTGGCAAAGTGATTTATCCACCACTACATTTCCCTATGTAGAAGCAACAGGAAACATTCCCTCTATTCCCTCTCTTGTAATAACAATAAGTCAAGTAAGATAATTTAAAAGAAACTTGGCTGTCTTACTTTTTTTATATATATTTATATCAAACAAAATAAATAAATTATGTCATTATTACTTATCGGAACCACATTCGTTGTTTTATCTCTTGCTCTTGTTATATTCTTTGCTTTAATAGCAGATAAGGAAGAAAAACTAACAGATATTACTATTACAAAACAAGAACTACAGGATATATCAATGGAAATTCCCAATGAAACACCATGCCCAATCCAAACTATTGAAACACCACCATCAGATATTCAACCATCTGTTGTAGCTGTTGCTAAAAAATCCAAACCAACTAAGAGAAAAACACCACCTAAGAAAAAATAAATATATGTTAAAACTAAAGGAAATAGCTAAAGCATGGATATCCTCATTTAACCCAACACCAGAACAACAAGAAATAGCTGAATATAGAATTTCTGTTTGTGATGGATGTCTACATAAAACATATCAAAAACACCTTAATACATTTGTTTGTGGATTATGTGTTTGTCCATTATCTGCTAAAATATTTTCACCAAAACCTGGCGAAGAGGCTTGTCCTGAATCTCGCTGGAAAAAATAAAGATTATGCCTGAAACAAAACAACTAACACCAGAGGAACTACAACAGATCCAAGAACTCCAAAAACAATACAACCAATTTATATTTGAATTAGGTAGTATTGAATCACAATTACAAAACGTTTATAAAGCAGAAATTGATTTAAAAAATGAAAAAACTAATATTATAAACGATATTACTAAATTAGGTGAACGTGAAAAAATATTAGTTGAATCTCTTCAAACAAAATATGGTACTGGAAATATTGATCCACAAAGTGGAATAATTACTCCATTTTAGTTAATATTTCTGCGTTTTACATGGGTTTGTAGATATTTATTATTAGATAATTTCAAATAATAAATTAAAAACAAATCATAAAAAATGGCAGAAGCAATTATTTCTCCCGGTGTATTTCAAATTGAATCAGATCAAAGTTTATACACTCAAAACCCACCAGCATTAGGAGCAGCTATTGTAGGACCTACAGTAAAAGGTCGTCCTATGGTACCAACCTATGTTACTACTTACAGCCAATATTTATCAGTATTTGGTGATACATTCAAAAGTGGTAGTTACTACTATGAATATTTAACATCAATGGCTGCAAGAGATTATTTCTCAAATGGCGGTAAATCATTATTAGTAACACGAATTATTAGTGGTTCTACTAATATTAGCACATATGCTACATCAAATGTTCCTGCTGTAATGAATGCTGCTTCTACTTCATTTCAATTAGAAGTATTATCTTGGGGTAACCAAATGAATAATACTTCAAGTATGGTAAGTGGAGCTCTAGAAAGCGGTTCAGCTTACAATGTAAGATGGGAAGTAACAAACACTAACACAGGAAGTGGAACATTTACACTTGTAATACGTCGTGGTGATGATAATAACTCTCAGAAAAACATATTAGAAACATGGGCAAACATGAGTTTAGACCCACAATTACCAAACTACATATCTCGTGTTATTGGTGATTTAAAACCAGTTTATAATGTTACTAATGCTTATGTAGAATTTACAGGAAGTTATGTTAATGCTTCTCAATATGTTCGTGTTGCATCTGTAACAACCCCACATGTAGATTCAATTGATAATAATGGTAATTTTAAAGCTACTCAATATAGCGGTAGTTTACCAGCAGTAGGTAGTGGTTCATATGGTGGTTCATTTAATGGTGGTGTTGCAGCAACATCAACAACACAAGCAATGAATGAAAATATTACTTCAACCAACATTCAAGGTTTCCATCCAAATGATTATAATACAGCATTTACTTTATTAACAAATAAAGACGAATATAGATTTAATATACTATTAGCTCCTGGTGTTGTTTTAGGAAGTGGTGCTGATGACGATATGATTGCTTGTGTTGAAGGAAGAGGAGATGCAATAGCAATTGTAGATAATAGTGTTTATGGAACTTCCATAGTTAGTGCTACAACAGCAGCAGGTGGATCTTCAAGTAATTATGCAGCAACATATTATCCTTGGATACAATTATACAGCTCAAATTTAGGAAAAACAGTATGGTGTCCTCCATCAACAATAATGGGTGGTGTATTAGCATTTAACGACCAAGTAGGTGCTGAATGGTTTGCTCCAGCCGGTTTAAATAGAGGTGGAATACCTTCAGTAGTAAGAGCTGAACGCAGATTGCAACAATCAGATAGAGATACATTATATAGTGCAAATGTTAACCCATTAGCCACATTCCCAGGATCTGGTGTTTGTGTTTGGGGTCAGAAAACACTACAACGCAAACCAACAGCACTCGATAGAGTAAATGTTCGTCGTTTATTAATTGCTTTAAAAGATTTTATTGGTGGTGTTTCTCGTACATTAGTATTTGAACAAAATACAACAGTAACGAGAAATAGATTCTTATCTCAAGTTAATCCATACTTAGAAAGTGTAGTACAACGTCAAGGTTTATATGCTTATAAAGTAATAATGGATGATACAAACAATACTGCTGATGTTGTAGATAGAAACCAATTAGTAGGACAAATATATATTCAACCTACTAAAACAGCAGAATATATTATATTAAACTTTAACATTCAGCCCACTGGAGTTCAATTCCCATCATAATATTGTTAAAATATAAATAATAATAAAGCCTCAATGAAATATTGGGGCTTTTATTTTTGTCCATATAAATTTATAATTCCCACAATTCCACACCCTATTATAACCATTCAATAACATATTATCATATTCTGATAATTCAGGATTGAATTTATTTAATTTATTTTTAAGCATATGTTTTTGAAAAGACATACGATTATATACTCTCATACTCTTCCAATAAAAATATGATGGTTTAGTGAATGAATGAAAATTAAAATCCAATATTGGATACAATTTACCTAAAGAATATCTCCTATCAGCAAATGTTATTATGGTTGAGGGGTTATAATTTTTAATATAATATTTAAATAATTTAGATGCACCACCCACCACATTACTATTTATTTTATTACAAAATCTAAGTAATTCTGTTGAATTATCTTGTTTGAATCTATTAGAACCAAATGTCATTATAGATACTAATTCATCATTATAATATAATCCTAAATTAACAGATGACACACAATTTCCTTGAATATGGTTAATATCAAGAAATAAGGTTTTATCCTTGTTATCTACTAATTTTATTTGACATTTACGTGCATATATTTTAGATGAAATCTTTTTTAATTTATTTAATATGATTGATTGTATAATATCCTTTTTATACAACCATTCATAATCAAATATATGAATCAAACAAATATCTTTATCCAATAATTCTTCTGTTTTAGATAAATGATAATCCCTATATTTACCCCATATTTCAGAGTGCCAATATATTCCATTTATTTCAAATGCCAATTTGAGTTGAGGTAAATAAATATCTATCTCCCTCCTTCCAGATAACAATGAATGGTTCTTTAATTGTATCTCCCCTTCATAATATTGTTGAATGAACCGGGTGATTTCATCTTCAATAAGTGAATATCCTTTATAACTACTACATTTATTACATGTGGGTAAATACCCATTATCTATTGACACTTCATTTATTGTATTACATTTATTACATTTAAATTTAACATGGATATTTTTAATTAAATTATTATGTAGATATTGTTTATCAAATAATGGTGTTAGGTTTTCTACATCACAATATGCTTCTATTTTTTCCCATCTTATATCTACTTTTTTAGTTCTATCTGGGATTTTTCCTTTAAGTGATTTAGATACCTTATATGCTATATCTTTATTCTGAGTAGCAACTTTTACACCATATTTACTTTGTATGGTTTTATTTGCCTTCTCCTTAAATTCCTTAACTAAAAACGGATTATCTACACCATATTTATTCATTAGATTAGATTTATATTTAGATTTTACTTGTTCTGATTCAAATGGTGATTTAACCCCATATCTTTCCATGTTAGTAGCATCTCTTTTAATTAACCAATCTTTATTTTTAACCTTAGTGTATTGTTGAGAACAAGAACCACTACAGAAGGTTCTATTTTTACTTTTAGGCACAATAAAATCATTACTACAGTTAGGACATACTAATGTTTTGGTGTTATTTTGTTTTGGAGAACGAGCCATATGTTTTTGGTTTAAACGCTATACATTAATAAATATATAGAGTTCTGCCAAAACATATTTCTTTTAAAATATTTATTTGTGTTAAATAACTAAAACATTAAAACAAAAACAAAATGCCAGTATTAAATCCTAATGAAATAATGTTTACAGCATTTGAACCACAAGTTCAAAATCGCTTTATCATGTACATAGATGGTATTCCAGCTTACCTTATAAAAAAAGCCAGTGCTCCTGGTTTTGATGCTGGGGAAATAGTATTAGACCATATTAATGTTTACCGTAAAGTTAAAGGTAAAGTTAGATGGAATGATATGAATTTAGAATTATATAGCCCAATAACACCAAGTGGTGCACAAGCAGTAATGGAATGGGCTCGCCTTGCACATGAATCAGTAACCGGCAGAGATGGTTATAGTGACTTTTACAAGAAAGACATTACATTAAATATATTAGGTCCTGTAGGAGATATTGTAGGTGAATGGATAATAAAAGGTGCTTATGTTAAAAATGCCACTTTTGGTGAGTTCGACTGGGCTTCTGATTCATATATTTCCATATCTATGACACTTGCTATGGATTACGCAATTCTGAATTTTTAGAATATATTTATACTTTACGCAATAATCTATTGCGATCTTTAATCCTCCTACAATATTTACTATCGTAGGAGGATCTTTTATGATACAATGTAATATATGTAATTTTAAAACAGATAGTGAAATAAAGTTATCTAAACATATTCAACATACCCATAAACTCAAAAAAACAGAATACCTTATACAAACTAAATATAATGGAGAACACCCATTATGTGCTTGTGGTTGTGGTCAACAAACACGTTATGAAGCAACCAAATTAGATTTCTGTAAGTTTATTCATGGACATCAATCTCGTCTTAAAGGACATTTTGGAGATCCTAAAGCAGAAAAACGAGTACAGGCTATTATTAAGACTCGCAAAGATAAGTTTGCCTCTGGTGAATATAATCATATTTTAAAACATGTATCCCAAAAACGTCCTAAAAGTGTTATTGATAAAATAAGTAAAACTAAACAACACCAATAGGAAACAGGTAAAATAGGTAAAAAGAAATATAAACCCTCCAAATTAGAAAAAACATTTTCCAATATATTAGATTTATTAGAAATAAAATATGAAACATCATATTATATTAAAAACATTAAAGCCTTTTATGACATATACATCCCAGACTATAATATATTAATAGAAGTAGATGGTGATTTTTGGCATACAAACCCTTTAAAATATCCTGAAGGTCCTAAAAATAAATGCCAAATTAGGAACGCAGAAAGAGATAAAATTAAAACACAATGGGCTCTAGATAACGGCTATAAATTATTACGTTTTTGGGAAAATGATATAAATAATAATATAAAACAAGTTAAACAAACATTATTAGAAAACATAAATAAATGATAAAATTAACAGCAATAATCAGTCAAATAATCCAAGAGGCTAAAAGTAAAAACTTCGATGATGTCTATGAAGCTATATTTTTCAAAGATAGCAGACTATTCCAAGAAATATCTAATCCTGATTTTGCATATGAGTACAAACAAATTACTCCAGAAATATGGGAATTTAATGATAAATATGGCAACACATTAGGTGTGCAATTTGACCCAGTAACAAAATATTTGGATTCCTATTATAAGATGAAAGACATAAATGGAAAAGACATAAATATATTTGATTATGAATTATTTAAAGGCAAAATAGATCCTTTATCCTTCCAGGGAGGAACCGATGAACATCGCTCTGATACAATATGTAAAATATTATTGGATGAAATTTTACCTAAATATTTATTAAATGAAAAACCTTCAATAATAAAAATACATCCTTTAAATGAATATAGATTTAATATATTTTGGAAATGTGCTGAAATATGTAAAGAAAAACATCCTATTTTAGAAATAGGAAAAACAGGTAAAGAAATTTATATTGTAAATAAATAAAAATTTTTTTTGCATATATTTATATATAACAAAAATAAAATACGTTTATGGCAGAATTAAAGTTACCTACAGAAATTGTTTCATTACCCTCAAAAGGTTTATTGTATCCAAAAGAATCACCACTCTCCAAAGGTGAAATTGAAATGCGTTATATGACCGCAGCACACGAAGATATTCTTACTAATAGTAATTACATTCGACAAGGCACTGTAATTGATAAATTATTACAAGCATTAATTGTAACACCAATCAATTATGATGATTTATTAATTGGTGATAAAAATGCTATTCTAATAGCAGCACGTGTACTTGGATATGGACAAGAATATTCATTTAAATACACTAACGAACGGGGACAAGAACTAGATGCAACTGTTGATTTATCTACATTAGAAGAAAAGAAAATAGATGAATCCATTTATAAAAACGGAAATAATTTCTCATTTACATTACCTAAATCAGGTAATACTATTACATTCAAATTATTAACACACGGTGATGAGAAAAAAATTGATGCTGAAATTAAAGGATTGAAGAAAATCAACCCAAACACCACATCAGATATTACAACCCGCTTAAAACATATGATTACATCTGTTAATGGTGATAATGAACAAAAATCAATACGTGATTTTGTAGATAATTATCTATTAGCCCCAGATGCAAGAGCATTACGTGAATACTACTCCAAAATACAACCAGATATTGAAATGAAATTCATTCCAGAAGATGATAGTTATACAGGGGAGGGTATAGCAATTCCGATTTCGCTTAACTTTTTTTGGCCTGACGCCGGAGTATAGACCGTATCTATTCAAACAAATACATGAAATAGTATTTCATGGAAATGGTGGTTATGATTGGGATACTGTTTATAATATGCCTTTATGGTTGCGTAGGACTACGTTTAATTTAATAAGAGAATACTATGATAAACAGAATGAAGAGGCTGAAAAACAACAAAATATGTTGAAAAACAAAAAAGATACAAGTATAGCACGCCCCAATATAGCACCTCCAACTTATACAACTAAAGCCACTAAAAAATAGTGGCTTTTCTATATATTTATATGATGTAATAATGAAATATGGCTAATATCAATGAAAATATTGAAAATTTACAAGATGAATTAGGAGCATTAAGAAGTATTGCTAGTGATATTGGAAAATCTTTAAGAGATGCTTTTTCCTCTCCTGATGTAACTGAATTTAAAAAAGAAGTATTATCTACATTATTTACTTTTAATAAAATAGATAAAGTTTTAAGTGATACTTCTGTTTCTTTAGATAAAGTATTAAGAAAAGAAATAAGTAGAAAAGATTTAGCAAAAGAAATATCTAAACTATCTTCATTAGAATATAAAATTAAAGCCGATATAGCTAAAGTATCTGCTGCTAATAATGTAACTACCCAAGCAGAAGTTGATCTTAAAAATGAATTATTAGACCAATTACATCAACAGTTAGGTATAATACAAGATCAAAAAATAAAAGTAGAAGATATATCTAAAGTTTATAAAGGTCAGAATACTATATTCGATGCCGCTAAGAAAAAACTTGAAGGATTTAATACTACTTATCTTTCTACTCTTAGTATTCTCACATTCATTATTAAAGCTGGTCTCAAAGCAAATGAACAAACAACACAATTAGGTAGAACACTAGGTCTTAGTTATGAAAATGCAAATAATGTTCGCCAAGAAATGGTTGAATATTCTAGAGCAGCTGAAGATTCATTTATAAATACAGATAGATTAGTTAAAGCCCAAACAGATTTAACTGAACAATTAGGATTTGCTGTTAAATTTAGTAATCAAGAATTAGAAATATTTGCTCGTTTAACTGAAATAACAGGATTAACAGCACAAGAAGCAGGAAATATTGCTAAATTTTCAGCGGCTGTTGGAATGACATCTAAAGATTATGTATCCAATCTAAGAGTAGGTGCTTTTTATACTCAACAATCAACTAAAACACATTTTAGTGATAAACAAATATTACAAGATATTTCTAAATTAAGTACTGGTATTTTAATTAAATTTCAAAGTAATCCTAAAGCATTAGCTCAAGCAGTAGTACAAGCTAAAGCATTAGGAACCAGTTTAGAACAGGTAGATAAAGTTGGTGAATCATTATTAAATTGGGAATCATCAATTGAAAATGAATTAAAAGCTGAATTAATAACAGGAAGACAAATTAATATAGAAAAAGCACGCTATGCCGCTTTAACAGGAGATCAAGTTACTTTAATGAATGAATTAGCCAACCAAGTAGGTTCATTAGCTGATTTTCAAAACATGAATATTATTGCTCAAAAATCATTAGCAGAAGCTTTTGGTATGAGTAGAGAGGAAATGTCTGAAATGTTAATAAAACAAGAAGCTATTAACAAATATGGAAGTGAAGCAAGTAAATTAAATAAAGAGCAGTTAGAATATATGGAAAAATATAATATGTCTGCTGCCGAAATGTTAGAAAAGGTTGATAATCAAAGATCTGCTCAAGAAAAATTTAATGATGCTATGACTAAATTACAAGATATAATTGGTAATTTAGTAGCAGGACCTTTAGGACAACTTATTGATGGTTTTGCTAGCATAGCAAGTAATGCAACTGTCATGAAATTAGCCATAGGAGCTATGTTAGGTATGTCTATTACTAGATTAATAACAGGATTAGCATCATTAGTTATCCCTTTAGTAACAGGAGCTGCAGCTTCTATAACCATGATGAGTGCCTTAACTTTAGGGGTAGGAGCAGTTGCTATTTTAGCTAGCATTGCTGGTATATCATCAGCTATGAATAGTGCTAAAGAAGAAATGTCAATGCCTCCTGAAACCAAATTTGCTACAGGTGGTATAGTAACAAGTGAAATAAATAATGCAACAATAGGTGAAGCAGGGCCTGAAGCTATTATACCATTAAATTCCTCAAAAGCAAATAAAATATTAGGTAGTGGAATAACAGATCTTACACCAATGATATTAGCTATAAACGAAGTACGTAATGCAATTAATGAATTAAAAAACCGTCCATCAATAGCATATATAAATGGTAAAGATGCTTTTGCTAGTAATTTAGGAACAGTTAGTGCATTAGGTACATCACAAATTCAAAACTCATATAAACTAGCATAATTCACTAATATTTATTGATAACAAAATTACAACAACATGGCATCAGTATTAGATCAATTACCAAACAGCACATTAAGTTTACAAGGTAATGGCTTTGACCCACAAAATAACCAACCAGCTTGGGGATATCAATCCCCATTAGGAACATTAGACCCTACATTGAGTGAATTACAATATACCTATTCAGTAGATGGTAATCCTAATGAACGTATAGTTGACTTTAACCGTGCTGCTTTAGGTGGTGTTACAACAGTTCGCCCTCCTGCAAGATTAGATGAATTAGATCCTAATGCACCTAATAATACACAAGCAGGTATGGGAGGGGTTGTATCACAGATATATAAATCATCAACAGGTCGTAAATATAAAGATTTAGGACCACAGCCGGGTCGTTATTAATAAAAACATAAATGCCAGGGTTATTAACACTACATACTGACTTAAAAAGTCTTAAGTATGGACACGACCGTCCTGGAGGCGGAGATAGTGGCCAACCATACATCACAACCGACATTAATACAGCTGATACTCGAATACCATTTGATGATGGGTTTATGAGATATGGAATTGTAGGTGCAACAAAAGCATCAGAAACTGATAGATTACGTATTAGTAAATTTTTATATGGTGGTACACAAGGTTATTTGTTTATTTCAAGACAAATTGGATTACAATTTTCAAACCCTAAACTAGAGGTAGGAAAATTAAATATACGTGGTGGTAAATTTCTAGATTTTATAGGACAAGTTGCTAATCGTGTAAATCAAGAAGTAGGACCTACTAGAATATATAATGGTGGGGTAAACACTTTAGCACAAGTACCAGTTAATGCATTCGGAACACATTTTCTTAGACATGGTGTTCTTACAGACCAACTTGAAGAAAACAAATATGGAAATGCTGTTGCCTCTAATAATGAAATTGGAGATAATAGATTACTTAAATTAACTAATAAATTCCAATTGGGTGATAATTCACCCAACATTACAGATTCATCACAAAATCTAATTAATAGAATCAATAGAATAGTAACAGGAATTACTAATGTATTTAATACCATTAGTGCACCATTAGGTGGTCCTATTCTTCCTAAATTTAAACTAAATCCACAAGAACAAATAATAGACCAATATATTGGTGGGCCTAATTCATTATATGGTGTGGGTCAAACTACTATAAGACGATATAGTAATACTGAAGATGGTGATAAAATACAACAATCACTAGAAAGAAGTAAACAATTCGCTGGAAAATCAATAAATAATAAAAATGAACCAGAAGAAGTAAATTATACTATTGGATTAGGGAAAGGAGAAGATGCAATTTCTAACTATAGTAGAGATATACCTCTTTCATCTAATGATATAAATGGAGGAATAAATAATTTTGCTTCTATAATTCCATCCGATGGATACAGAAATAATTCTATACAAACATATGCTCGTTTAGCTAATCAAATAAAACAACAAAGTTCTATACGAAACCCTTTAGACAAATATATATCAGGTTCATCAACAGGATATGTTAATCAATTTGGAATATATAATTCTGAAAATAAAGCATATTCATCAGAACGAGTAGGATTTATAGGATATGAAAATTCATATGGTGATGTTGTAAAAATAAATTTCCCTACTTGGGCTAGAGCATCTCGTGAAAATAGAATTGGAAGTGGAAGAACAGATTCAATAAATTTAACACCTTTGTTATCTGGTATAGAAAAATATTGGTATGGAGATAAAACAGAAAATTCACCCGATGGTGAAACACACAATATAAGAGATTTAGTAAAATTTTGCATCCAATCAGTTAATACTAATGATCCTGATTTTAGTAATTTTATGGTATTTAGAGCATATTTAACTAATTTATCTGATAATGTTGATGCTCAATGGAATGATGTAAAATATGCTGGTAGAGGTAATCCATTCTACATATATAATGGTTTTACTCGTAAAGTACAAGTTGGATTTAAAGTAGCAGCGTTGTCTGAAAAAGAAATGGCACCAATGTACTCTAAATTAAATTATCTAATGAGTTCATTAATGCCTGATTATAGTAATAAAAATGTAATGAGAGGTCCCCTACATAGATTAACAATAGGAAATTATTTTGATGCTCAACTTGGAATTTTAAATTCTCTTTCGTATACTGTACCAAACGATTCACCTTGGGAAATTGCAATAGATGAACCAGAAGGTGGAACAAAACAATTAATATTACCCCATGTGATAGAGGTATCAATGACATTTACACCAATAGGAGCTGAAACTCAAAAGAACAATCTAATAGAAGAAAAAACTACTTCAGATTCATTTATAGCTCAAAATAATACTGGAGCTGATGCAAGTCAAATACAATATTATCATAATTGGTTATTAAATAATAATTATAAAAACAACAAAGATAATGCTAACACTCGTGCTGTGCCGGCTCCCTAATAATAATATATAATAAATGACACGCTACGATAATAAAACAATATTAAAAACACCAGACGGCAAATCGTATATCCGAGGTAAACAATACCCTAACATACCTTTGTCGGAAAGTGATGTTTATGTCATTACAACAGTAGGAGATCGTCTTGATCTTTTAGCATACAGTTATTATCGTGATATTAATCTTTGGTGGATAATAGCAGCAGCAAATAATAATATAACTAAAGGATCTATGTTTCCTATACCTGGTACTCAATTAAGAATACCTACTGATTTAAGTAGTGTTTTAAGATTATTTAATCAATTCAACACAGCAAGATAATGTTATGAATAAAGAAGAAACAAAATCAACTAAATCTTTTAATTTATTAGGATGTTTAATAGAAGAATGTAAAAAACATTTAGAAGTTCAATTTAAACCCGAAATGAATTGGAATAACCATGGTATGATTTGGGAAATAGACCACATCAAATCTTGTAGTAGTTTTGATCTAACAGATATAGAACAACAAAAACAATATTTCCATTATACCAACCTACAACCCTTATTTAAAACAACTGAAATAGCTGAGTCGTTTGGGTACAATGAATTAGGTAATAGAAATAAATCAGATAAAAATGTCTATCTTTAAAAGTACATTTTCACCCCATATACAAACACAATTAGCCAAACGCCAAGATGCTATGGTTAATCGTACATCTCAAAATCTTTCTTATTTAAATTCTCGTAATGCCTGGATTAGAATGTCATCTAGCGTTAATGTTAATGGGACAAATGATTTAGCAAAACAATATATATTACAAGGTGGTACTTTAAATAATATAACAGATAAATCTGTAGTAGGAACGCCAAAATCAGGTATAGGTGATTTTTCAAATGCGTATAGTAATACTGGAAGAAATGGTAACCCATATCGTTTGGGTATTCGTCCAATGCCTGGTATAACATCATTAGATATTAAATCAAAATCAGCATACGGTTCATTAAGAGAAGCAACAATAAATTTTCAATGTTGGGATATTAACCAATTAGAAGATTTAGAATTACTATATATGCGCCCCGGATATACTGTATTAATTGAATGGGGATGGGTACCTTATTTAGATAATAATGGAGTATATCAACCTAATTTTACAGACTATTATGATATAATCAACAAAACCCCAACAAACAGAACCACATTATTCAGAGAATTATATGAAAAATCAGTACAATATGCTGGTAACTATGATGCTATGTTTGGTTATGTTAAAAATTACCAATGGTCAGCAAGGATGGATGGTGGGTATGATTGTCAGGTAAGTGTTATATCTACAGGTGAAATCATTGAATCATTAAAAATAAATTATTTACCCGCTATTATAGACAGTAAGGGATTATTAGAAGATGAATTTATTAATCAAGGAAATAATCCGGATTGGCAAATTGCTTATTCTAAGAATGCTTTAGCTGGGATATGGGCTGAAACATATTATAAATTATCGGGTGGAAATGAAAATACTTCGCTAAGTAGTAATAGTATTTTTAGAAATAATTTTGTTTTTTTCTCCCCTAATCAATTAAACCTAACAACACCAAATAATGCTAATGATAAGAATAGTCTTAATACAAATAAAAGAGCCGAAATATATATTACATTAGAAGCAGTTTTTAATGTACTTAATAAATATATTATAGCAAAATCAAGTACAGATAATGAACCACTGGTAATGTTGTCCCTTGATTCAACAAAATATGATTCTTCAGGAACAACACCAAATCCTTTATATTGTGTAGCCCATCCCTTACAAGTATCTGTAGATCCTAGTGTGTGTTTAATAAACAATCAATTATGGGGAGAAGGAACATTAATAAAAGACATCCAGCAAGTATCCTCAACAGATAATACAACAACCCTAGCTAAAACAGCTTATGATATAATATCAAAAGGCTCTCTTTATGGAACAACATTAAATTCAACTAAAAGAAATTCAGAACTTATACAAAGTATAGGTATATTAACTAATTTTTCTATTTATGATTCTTTTAAAGGAATACTTAGGGATAAACCAATATATAAATCGGTTAAAAGGAATTATAGTAAATTGCAAGAAATATTTAATGGAGAATTAGTAGATGAAGGGGAAGAAGAGCTAAAAACCGCTCAACAAATAAAAATAATTCTTGAAAAAAACATTCCTGGAATTAAGATAAACATTCAATCCAAAATAAAAGAACAAACAACTATATTAGAAAATGTCACTACTATAAAAACTCCATTACTATCTTCAATAACTATAGAGGAAAATGGGATTGGGGAAAATATAGGAATAGCTAAATATAACATAACTCAAACCGCACCTAAGGCAATAAAAAATATAGGGATATTAAATTCTTTAAGTAAGAATTATTTTTATAATGATAACCCCTATTCAGAAATAGGAATATTAAAAAACATTTATGTAAATGTTAATTATTTATATGAACATGCTTTAAATGGAGAATTAGAATCTAAAGATAATAAAGATAAAAATGAAATTAATCTGTATAATTATGTTAAAAAATTAATGAGTGATATACAGGTAGCTATAGGAAATATTAATTCATTTGAAATACACGTGGATCCTATTGATAATAACGTTGCTCGAATTATAGATGTAAATTATACTGAACCCGATAAGGCATCGTATGATACACTATATACTTTACCAGTTCATAGTTTAGATTCAACTGTAAGAAACTACTCATTACAATCTCAAATATTCCCTGATCAAAGCTCTATTATAGCAATAGGAGCACAAGCAAAAGGAGGTCAATTGGGTATTCAAACTAATACTATGATTGATTTCAATACCAATTTAACTGATAGAATAATAAAAGATAAAGTAGATGCCCAAGGAGGAAAAATATACCCATCAGAAAATCCATATAATCCTGCTGAAAAGTATAAAGTTGTTAATGGATTATACAATATACTAAATTTATTTAGCTCATTAACCCCAGAAAATACTGGGGAAAATGAAACAAATAAAACATCAACTAAAACAATAGACAACGACACACTAGCTGATGCTAAAAATTCTTTAAGAGACTTAATAGCATATTTTCAATCAATAACCAAATCTTCAGGCAGTAATAGAAATCTTATCCCAACCAAATTTTCAGCTGAAATGGATGGTATTGGAGGATTAGTAATAGGACATATGTTTAGATTACCTGATACTATATTACCAAGAGGATATAGAGGTGATGGTGTAGGTTCACAATTAGGAAACGCAATAACATCTATTGGACATTCCATATCTAATGGGGATTGGGTAACTAAAATAGACTCACTCAATATAGTATTAAATCCATATACTAATCCTAATTATGAAAAATTCAACCCAGAGTTATTAACTAAGGAAATTCAAATTACTTTTTCTTCTGATATTACTGAAGCACAAAATACTAATAAAGGATTTAATCAGGATAATATTAATGAAGCTATGAAATTTTTCATAAGTAAAGGATATAGCTATCAAGCATCAGCGGCTTTTGTAGGATCATTTCTTCAAGAATCTCAACTTAATCCTACTATTGTAGCATTCAATAAAAAATTATCTTTTAATGATTCCTATCAAACCTATGCGGCAGGAATAGCTCAATGGGTAGGCCCAAGGAGAGTAGAATTATTAAAATATGCTAAAACTAAAGGAATTAATATCCCTAATTATAATGCAGCTGCTAATATTAAAGGTAACAGTACTAAAACTCCTGATTCTCAAACTATTATTGAAAGTGCATTTTCTAAAATGACATTGAATGTACAATTAGAATATGTAGACATAGAAGCACAAAGCAAACTTGGCTTTATAAATTTTAAAAATACTTCTAATTTAAAAGAAGCGGTTATATGGGTATATGAAAAATACGAAGTAGGAAATTATGCTCCAGGAGCTGCGTTTGGATTAAGAGGAAGATATGCATTAGATCTATATAATAGAGCAGCAGCTGGAGAATTTTCAAATATTCCTTCTGGGATTAAAAAAAGTCCTACTAATTATCAATTTCCATTTCCTACCAAAATATTTTAATCTATGAGTTTAAGAGTACCAAAAAATAGAATAAAAGAAGGCAAATATACCTCTGGAGGTGAATTTGTAGAAACAATTACAAATAAATCATACCAAGGATATTATTGTGTTTTAAATGACTCTTTCTATGCTGGAAAGACATTCACCCCAAATTCCCCTAAATTAACTCCAATATCTAAATCCAATAAATTACTTAATCGAAATAAATCTCTAGCAGTATTCTCAGTAATATCAGGTATAACATCCCAAACATTACAAACACCAATAATCAATAGTATTCCTATAAATAAATTTTCCAACCAACAATTTATAGATACTAAATTTTACTATAGACAAATTACCCAACAACCAATTGTTATAAAAGAAATTGATGAGAATACTTATAAATCTCTTCAAGGTAATTCTTTATATCAAACAACATATGTAGGAAATTATCAAGGAAAAACACAAACACCAGATGATGCTGAGAAAAAAATTCCTGGAATAAAAGTTTTTTTGGGAGTCTAAATTCTCTTTCTTATATTCATCTTATAAAGGTTATGAAAAATGTTTTATATTATCGAGCGACAAGAACAACTACAGCATTTAGGTTTATTTAAAGATTGCTTTGTTAAATTTATTCAACAAAACGATAACTACCATCCAAAACTAAGTCCACTTAGCCTAGTGTATATTAGAGATATCACACAACATAAAGGTTATATATTATGTATAAATCATAGTGAATCATTTTCATTAACACAAAATAGTGTAATTGAGTGGCTATTAAATAATACAGATAAATTATTTGTATTAAATAAGAAGGAAGTAATGTATCACTTCCCTCACCCAAACAAACTATACGATATTAGTTTTATGGAAATTAATTTCAAAAAAGAAATAAATTTAAATAATTTAACTACAACATGCCATACATTCTACTATAACAAATTTACTGGTAAAGATAATGTAAATGCGTTAATACCAATTAGTAAACATTATGAAGAAAGCGAGAAAATATTTGATGTGGTAATCCCATTAATTAAACAATACCGTTTAAATAACGCCGTTTATGAATTTAATAATGGACCTTTAACACAAACATTTTATGAAATAGAATCACAAGGTATTAAAATAGATAAACAATGTTTTATTGATTCATATGGAGATAATTTAAAATACCCTCAATTTAATATTAGTAAAAGTAGAATATATAGCCAATACAATTTATATACAACAACAGGTCGTCCATCAAACACATGCAATACTATTAATTTTGCAGCATTAGATAAAAATAATGGCGAGCGATTATGTTATAGACCAGCAAATGATATGTTTGTAAGTTATGATATACAAGGTTATCATCCACGTTTAGTAGGTGAAATGATTGGTTTTGATTTTGGTAATAAAAACACATATGATGTATTATCTGAATTATTGGATGTACCACCACAAGAGGCTAAAGAACTTACATTTAAACAATTATATGGTGGTGTTTGGTCTGAATATCGTAACAAACCCTTCTTTAAAGGTATTATTACTTTAACAGATGACATATGGGATACTTACCAATATGGTAAATATTATGAAACAGAAAACCGAATATTTTATCTTGATAAAAATATGACACAATCTAAATTACTGAATTATATTATACAAAGTAAAGAAACAACAACTAACGTTAAAATGTTAGTTAATATATTAGATTATCTGAAGGATAAACAAACAAAATTAGTTCTATACATTTATGATGAATTATTATTTGATTATAGTAAAGAAGATGGACAACAATTACTAATTGATATAAAAGATATGATAAACTATCCAATAAATATAAAACAGGGAAAATCATATCACAGTTTAAAGAAAATATAAATATTTATGATGGAACAACTAAACGACTTTGACAGTTTGAATAAACTTTTTTGTACATTTACCTCACCAATAGATTTAGAGGAAACAGTAGCGACAATTAATCGTAGATATTCAATATTATTTAATAAAATATTTATATTGGAATCACCACAAAGTGATGAATTAATATGTACTTATAATATTGATACGGGTAATATGGCATCATCGCCTATGGCTAATACCATTCTATTACATAGAAAGAAAGAATCCAATTCTTTGTACACCATTAATGCTCTGAATATTCTTATTAGATCGTTAAACAATGGGATATTGGATACAAGATATGTAATACCATGGCAAGAATATAAAAATTGCATATTACTTACAAACGGAAACGATTTGCGCCGTCTAGATACAGCAATCTTCAAAATCGTAGACTTTAGCAGACAATAAAAAAACCTCCGTATAGGAGGTTTGAGGGAGCAATATTTATATTCGCTAAAACATATATTGCGATGATAAATACAACGAAAATATACCTCGTTACAAATATTGATAATAATCCCAATAAAGTTTATATAGGTAAAACCAAAAATAGTAGAAAAAATAAACATAAGAAAACATTTGGTTCTCAAATTACTTATACTTATATTGATGAAGTAGATTCCCTTAATAAAGAAGATTGGGAACCTTTAGAATCATATTGGATTGAACAATTTAAGGTTTGGGGATTCATTGTTATAAATAAAAATAAAGGTGGTGGTGGACCCATAAACCACAGTGATTTATCTAAACAAAAATTAAAAAATATAAAGAGTAAACCTCTATATCAATATGATTTAGAGGGAAACTTCATAAAAGAATGGAAAAGCGCAAAAGAGGTAAGTGAAGTTTTAAACATAAAACAACAGAATTTATGTTCATGTTGCAAAAATAAATCCAAAACCGCAGGTAAATTTGTATGGAAATATGAATATATTGAAAACAAACAATATATTAGTATGTATAAATGTATTCCTGTTTATCAATATGATTTACAAGGTAATTTTATTAAAGAATGGAAAAGTGGGAAGGAAGCAAGTAGAATGTTAAATATAAAAAAAGAAAGTATTTCTGCTTGTTGTAGAGGACAAAACAAAACAGGAGGTGGATTCATTTGGACTTTTAAAAAAAAGTTTGGAAAAGCAAAAATAGAATCATAGATTCATTTTTATTATAATCATAGATTAACACTTAAAACAACATTATTATGGATCTCAGTATTATCAAGCAGAAGTTGTCCGCTTCTCAAAACAAAGGACAAAAACGCGAAAAGGTTGACTACACAAAGATTTTTTGGAAACCGAAACCAGGAAAATACACTGTTCGTATTCTCCCATCAAAATTCGACAAATCCAATCCATTCCGTGAAGTTTACTTCCACTATGGTTTCTCCAAAGGACCCATTCTGGCATTAACTAACTGGGGTGAGAAAGATCCTATCGTTGAATTTGCAAAGAATCTCCGCAAATCATCTGACAAAGAAGATTGGCAATTAGCTAAAAAAATTGAACCAAAATTACGTTACTTCGTCCCAGTATTGGTACGTGGTGAAGAAGAGCAAGGTGCTCGCCTTTGGGAATTTGGTAAATTAATTTATGAGCAATTATTAGGTATTGCTGCTGATGAAGATTATGGAGATTACACAGACATCACTGATGGACGTGATTTCACAATTGAAGCAGTAGAAGATATCGTTGCTGGTAGAAAAGGTATTAAATGTAACATTCGTGTTAAACCTAAAACAACACCAATTTCAGACGATGCTACTATAATAGGAACAGTTTTGAATGAACAACCAGACATCTTTACTATTAACAAACATCACACATTTGATGAATTGAAAGATTTATTAGATAAATGGTTAAATCCAGATAGCGAAGAGGATACTGAAACTCCTATTGTTACTAAGGATGAGGAAGAAGATGACTTTATGGCTGAAATGCAAAAACCATCTGAAACATACAAACTGGATGTTAAAGCAACCAAATCCACTCCATCCGACAAATTTGAGGATTTATTTAAAGATTTATCAAATTAGTTATGGCAAAAGGAAAAAACTCATTGAGTGAGATTATTAGTACCTCAATCAACAAATCGTTTGACTTATCTTCGTTTAAGAAATCCAAATTTCTTGATCAGAGTGTTAAGTTCAAACCACAAAGATGGATACAACTATCTAAAGCTTTCCAAGATGTCATTTCATTACCTGGTATTCCTATGGGCCACATAACGTTGTTACGTGGCCATAGCGATACAGGTAAAACAACAGCACTATTAGAAGCTGCTGTTGCTGCACAGAAGATGGGAGGTGTACTACCTGTTTTTATTGTAACTGAAATGAAATGGAATTGGGAGCATGCTATTCAAATGGGTTTCGAAATGGAACCTGTAGTAGACGAATCAACAGGTGAAATAATAGACTACAAAGGATTTTTCCTATATGTAGATAGAGGTTCATTAAACACAATTGAAGATGTAGCAGCATTCATTGCTGATTTGTTAAGTGAACAAGCACAAGGTAAATTACCATTTAATTTATTATTTCTATGGGACTCAGTAGGATCTATACCATGTAGATTATCTGTTGAATCAAATAAAAACAACAACGAATGGAATGCTGGTGCCATGTCTCAACAGTTTGGTAATTTTATTAATCAGAAAATTATTTTATCACGTAAAGAAAACCAACCATATACAAATACATTAGTTGCTGTTAATAAGGTATGGGTTGCAAAACCCAATTCCCCTATGGAACAACCAAAAATGAAAAATAAGGGTGGTGACACAATGTTCTTTGATTCTTCATTAGTAGTAACGTTTGGTAATATTACCAATAGTGGCACTAGTAAAATTAAAGCAACTAAAGATGGTAAAGATGTAGAATTCGCTAAACGCACTAAAATATCAGTTGATAAGAACCACGTTACAGGTGTACAAACAAAAGGTACTGTAACGATGACGGTTCACGGGTTTATTGATGATGATAAAAAAGCGATTGATGCTTATAAGAAAGAACATTCTAAAGAATGGTTAGCTATTTTAGGTACTGATTCGTTTGATATTGTCGAGGAAGATGAAATGAAAGAAAATATAACTGATATACCATTAGATGAAGAATAAATATGCTGAGCTTTTAGCTAACGTCAATAACAGTCAACGCGGAGTCTCTGACTCCGTTTTGATTATCGATGGGCTTAATACATTTTTGAGATCATTCACAATGATAAACCACATCAACCCCGATGGGGCACATATCGGTGGTTTAACTGGGTTTTTAAAATCAGTTGGTTATGCTATCAAAATGATAGAACCAACCAAAGTAGTTATTGTATTTGATGGTGTTGGTGGTTCCAACAATAAACGAAATTTATATCCTGATTATAAAGCGAATAGGAATAAAAATCGTATGACTAATTATTCCATATTTAGTTCCAAAGATGAAGAATCCGAATCGATCAACAACCAAATGTCCCGATTAATCCAATACCTTCAATTACTCCCAGTATCAATTATATGCATTGATGGAATAGAAGCAGATGATGTTATTGGTTATTTGACATGTAAATTAGAAAATTATAACGCTACTAAAGAAGTAACCATAATGTCAGCAGACCAAGATTTCCTTCAATTAGTAAGTAATAAAACTAGTTTATATTCGCCCACAAAGAAAAAATTATATAAACCATCAACTGTATTAGATGAATACAAAGTAAGTAGTTATAATTTTGTTAATTATAAAATACTTATGGGTGATGTATCTGATAATTTACCAGGTGTTATTGGATTAGGTCCTAAAAAAGTCGTTAAACTGTTTCCCGAGCTTGCATCAGATACTCCTGTCACCTTAAAGGAAATGCTGGATAAAGCATTTAAAAACGCAGAAGAACATGATTTATATGGTAAAATAGTTGAGAGAAAACATCAACTAGAAATTAATAGTAAATTAATGGATTTAAAAACAATCCCATTGTCAGATGCTAATATAGAGCAAATACAAAATAGTTTTAAAACAACATACCAATTGAATAAGCATACTTTCATGCAATTATATTTAAATGATTTATTGGGTGAATCAATCCCTAATACGACAAATTGGTTAAATCAAGTGTTTGCGCCTTTAAATTTTGAAGGGCAAAAATAATATTTTATATTTAGAATAAATAAGTTATAAATGACAACCCTCTCATCTCTTTCGAAATATGGACATAGTTTTCAAACAAAAGTACTGGGTGCCTTATTAACGCAACGCGACTTCTTACTAAATATTGCTGATTCACTTGATAGTGAATATTTTGAATCTCAAGCGGCAAAATGGATTGTAGATTATATTATAAAATATTTTGGACAATATCACACATATCCAACAATAGAAACACTATCAATTGAAATCAAAAAAATTGATAATGAAGTATTAAGAATATCCCTTACAGATTCACTACGTGAAGCATATAAAATGGCTGATGTATCTGATTTAGAATGGGTGGAAAAGGAATTTAGTGATTTTTGTCGCAACCAACAAATGAAAAAAGCCATTATGACATCAGTTGATTTACTCAACTTAGGTGATTTTGATGGTATTCGTTCATTGATTAATGATGCAATGAAAGCTGGTGAGGAAAAAAATATTGGTTTAGATTATAATTTGGATATTGAAGCCCGATATAGAGATGATGATAGAAATGTTATTCCATTTCCATGGAAGACATTCAATGAATTAACACAAGGTGGATATGGTAAAGGTGATTTAGTATTAGTGTTTGGTAATCCTGGTGGTGGAAAGTCATGGGCAATAACAGTAATGGGAGCATATGCTGCTGCATTAGGATATAATGTAGTACATTATACATTGGAATTAGGAGAAGGTTATGTTGGATTAAGATATGATGCAATATTTTCTGGTATTAATGTTGATAAATTAAAAGACCATCGTAAAGAAGTCGATGAAGCTGTTGGTAAAGTAAAGGGTAAAGTAGTTATTAAAGAATATCCACCAAAACGAGCATCATTCGACACTATAGAATCACATCTCCAACAACTAGAACATCAAAATAATTTTAAACCAGATTTGGTTATAATAGATTATTTAGATTATATGCGTACTAAAGGTAGAAAGGAACGTAAAGATGAAATTGATGATGTATATGTAGCTGCAAAAGCATTTGCTAAAGAAAAATGTATACCTGTTTTATCTCCTTCACAAGCAAATAGAACCGGAGCCGGACAAGACATATTACAAGCAGAAAATGCTGCTGGTTCATATGATAAAATTATGATTGGAGATATTATTATATCATTATCACGTGGTCGTAAAGATAAAATAAATAATACTGGTAGATGGCATTTTATTAAAAATAGATATGGTGCGGATGGATTAACATTTAGCTCTAGAATAAATACAGCCAACGGTTTTATTGAAATAAATGAGCAACCGTTAGATGATGAGGAGTTTGAAACTAAATCAAAAGGCAACAACAAACAAACAAATCCCTTCTCAGATATTGGTGAAGAAGATAAGTATATTCTTCGCAACAAATTTGCAAAATATGAGGAAGGAATATAAAATATATTATATTTATAAACACAGAATTTATAAAAATGAATATTAGAAGAATGCAAGAACTCGCTGGCATTGGATCAAAAAAACAAACAGCAGTAGAATGGTTGGTTGAATAATACAAATTAATAGGCATGTTAATAACAGCACAAATTGAAAAAGCCAAACAGATGGAGAGAGAGCAAACAGTTGATTTTGCAGAAGATTATGAGATATATGAAAGTGATAAATATCCACGTAAAACATTTGAACAATATTCACGAAAAATTCAAATAAATTTTAGTGTGCCCCTTGGATTCTAATATATTTATTGGAAACAACAATATGGCATATGTTTATAGACACATTCGTTTAGATAAAAATGAACCGTTTTATATAGGAATCGGATCAGATAGTGATTATAAAAGATCTAATGTTAAAAGAAATAGAAATAGACATTGGAAATATATAACTAATTTAACCCCTTATAGAGTTGAAATATTATTAGATGATTTAACATGGGATGAAGCTTGCCAAAAAGAAATTGAATTTATTGCACTATATGGTAGAAGTGATTTAAAAAAAGGACCACTATCAAATATGACTGATGGTGGAGAAGGAAACAGTAACCCATCAGAAACAATTAAAAGAGCAATGAGTGAAAAAATAAAATCTAATAAGGAACGGGGTAATAAGATCAGTATGGCTAATAAAGGAAAAATGAGTTTCAATAAAGGAAAAAAACTTAGTGAAGAACATAAAGCTAAAATAAAATCCAAACGAGGGCATTTAATAGGAAGAAAAAACACATGGCAAATAAGACCAGTATTACAATATGATTTGGATGGTAATTTTATTAAAGAATGGGAATCACAAATGTTAGCTCAGTCTTATTTTGATAAACCTAAAAGCGATGGTATAGGAGCAGTTTGTAGAGGTAATCAAAAAACAGCTTATGGATTTATTTGGAAATTTAAATAGTTAATTATATGTTAGTAGTAAAAAAATTCTCTGCCGAGTGGTGCCAACCATGTCGCCAAATGGCCCCCGTATTCGATGAAGTTAAAACAGAAAACCCTAATATACAATTTATAGAAATAGATGTAGATACAAACAGAGATATAGCAATACAATCAGGAGTAAGTTCAGTACCCACCATTATATTTGAAAAGGATGGACAACAAGTATATCGTTTTAGTGGAGTAAAACCTAAATCTGCTATAAATAACATTATTAAACAATATTCATAATATGTTAAAACCACAATCTATAAGGAAGGGAATTGATATCTTCTTTAATAATAAATTAGTTTCAAAACAAGAAATATTGGATTTTAGTGTTACATGGACAGCAATACAAGAAACCTTATTTAGAAAAACTCTTCAACAAGGTGGTGAAATGAATATACAAGGAATAAAAATTAAAGTTATTCCACAAGACCCAATTGTAAACTCTCAAGGTGAAAAAGATCCAGGTATAATTATATTTCCTGGTTCTGATGTAAGATTTTAATATATTAAGAAATAATTTTAAAGAACAAACAAAAATGAATGTAGAACAAAACATCCTCAGTGATATTACCGTATATATGAAATACGCTAAATATGTCCCTGAGAAGAAGAGAAGAGAAACATGGAAAGAATTAGTTACAAGGAATAAAAATATGCATCAAAATAGATTCCCACAGATATATGATGAAATTGAAAAAGCATACGAGTTGGTGTATGATAAAAAAGTATTACCTTCTATGAGGAGTTTACAATTCTCTGGTCGTCCGATTGAATTAAATAATACTCGTATATTTAATTGTTCTTTTTTACCAATTGACGATTGGAGAGCATTTAGTGAAATTATGTTTCTCCTATTATCAGGAACAGGAGTAGGATATAGTGTACAAACACACCATATTGAAAAACTCCCTGAAATAACGTTACCAACAAAACACAAACGATATCTAATTGGTGACAGTATTGAAGGTTGGGCTGACGCAGTTAGAATGCTATGTAAAGCATATTTTACAGGAGGTTCCTTACCTTTATTTGATTTTAGAGATATCAGACCAAAAGGAGCTCAATTAATTACAGTTGGAGGTAAAGCACCTGGTCCTGAACCACTTAAAGAATGTTTATTCCAATTACAAAAAATACTTGATAGAAAACAAAATGGAGAAAAACTTTCTTCAGTAGAAGCACATGATATGGCTTGCCATATTGCTGATGCTGTATTAAGTGGTGGTATTCGTAGAGCAGCATTAATTTCATTATTTGATTTAGATGATGAAGCAATGTTAACATGTAAATTTGGTAATTGGTGGGAAGAAAATCCACAACGTGGTCGTTCAAACAACAGTGCTGTGGTGTTACGTCATAAAATAGATGAAGAAGAATTCTTTAAATTATGGAAAAAAATTGAATTAAGTAATTCAGGCGAACCAGGTATATATTTTAGTAATGATAAAGATTGGGGAACAAACCCATGTTGTGAAATAGCACTTCGCCCATATCAATTTTGTAATTTGTGTGAAGTAAACGTATCAAACGTTGAATCCCAAGAAGATTTAAATGAAAGAGTTAAAGTAGGTGCATTCATAGGTACATTACAAGCAGCATACACTGATTTTCATTATTTGAGAGATATATGGAAAAAAACAACTGAAAGGGATGCTTTGCTTGGTGTTGGGATGACAGGTATAGGTTCAGGTGTTGTATTAAAAATGAATTTAAAAGAAGCAGCTGATATAGCTAAAGATGAAAACGCTCGTGTTGCTGAAATAATTGGTATTCATAAAGCAGCTCGTGTTACTACTGTAAAACCATCAGGTACTAGTTCATTAGTATTAGGTAGCAGCAGTGGAATTCATAGTTGGCATGATAAATTCTATATTCGTAGAATTCGTGTAGGTAAAAATGAAGCCATCCACAACTACCTATTAGTGTACCATTCAGAACTAATCGAAGATGATTTCTTTAAACCAACAATACAAGCCATTATATCTATTCCTCAAAAAGCCCCAGAAGGCGCTATAATTAGAAGTGAAGAAAAAGCTTTAGATTTATTAGAACGTGTTAAAAAATTCAATATGGATTGGGTGAAGAAGGGACATCGTAAAGGAGCAAATACCAATAATGTATCGGCTACAGTATCTATTAAAAACGAAGAATGGAAAGAAGTAGGAGAATGGATGTGGAAATATAAAGAAACATTTAACGGCTTATCAGTTCTGCCTTTCTCAGATCATACTTATACTCAAGCACCTTTTGAAACAATCACAGAAGAACAATTTAATGAAATGATATCTCATCTTCATGCTGTGGATTTAACAAAAGTTATTGAATTTGATGATAATACAATATTAGGAGAAAATCTAGCTTGCAGTGGAAATAATTGTGAGATATAAATAGAAGGGATCCTCATTAACGAGGATCCTAATATTTATTATCGACCAAACAATAAATATCGATGATAAATACATATTATATTTACTTTCATCGTAACCCTAATACAAATGATGTGTTTTATGTTGGATTAGGATTAGATAGAAGAGCCTGGGATAGAAGTAGAGGGCGTAATCAACATTGGATAAATTATGTTAAAAAACACGGTAACCCCATTGTTGAAATAGTTCATAATGATTTAACATTAGAACAAGCAACTAATAAAGAACAATACTATATTAAAATATATGGTAGAATAGGATATGAAGAAAACGGTATATTAGTTAATAAAAGTGAAGGTGGGGAAAGTGGATCAAGAGGAATAAAATGGTCTAAACAATCTATTGAAGATAGAAATCAAAAACTGCAAGGTAGAATATTCACCCCCGAACATAGTTTTAAAATATCACTAGCTAAACAAAACCATCCTTCATATCAAAATAGAAAAAACAATAAACAAATATATCAGAAAGATTTAGAAGGAAATATTATTAATAAATGGAACACAATCAAAGAAGCATCTGTTTCTTTAAAATTAAGTGAAATGTATATTATTCAGTGTTGTAAGGGTAAAAAAGAACAATATAAAGGTTATAAATGGGAATACAAACTAAATTAGAAGAAGGAATACATTACTATATGGAAGGAGATAGGGTAGTATTTACTGCCCTATCCCTCATCATGCAAGGTAAATGTTGTGGGAGTGGATGTAAAAATTGTCCTTATTCTCCTAAGCATATTAAAGGAAATTTGGCTTAGGCAAAATCTTTTATTAAATTAAGGTTATGAATAGCATAGAACAATTACAACAAGAAGCAGAAAATCTAAAATCAATAGATACTGCCAATTTAACCCCAGAACAACTAACCCAATTAGTTGAAAAATTATCTAAAATGATGGATGCTAGTGAATCAGCATTACTAAGAATTAAAACACAATTAGATCAAGTTAAAACAGAAATAGAAAATGATACAGACAATCAATAGTATACTTATAGTAGTAGGTGCATTAATAATAGCAATATTATTATTTGGAATACCAACAATGGTGTTATGGAATTGGCTTATGCCTATAATATTTAATTTACCAACAATAACATTCTGGCAAGCATGTGGTATACAAATATTAATAAATTTATTATTTGCACCAATTATGTTTAACAAACAATAAATAATAATATGGGACGTTATATTTCAACAAAACGATTTGACAACTACTCAGTTGCTATTCGCCAATGGAAAGCACAACACAGCCACTGTCAATTATTACATGGATATGCTTTAGAATTTAAAGTGTGGTTAGCTTCTGTTGAACCATTAGAAGAAAACCAATTAGATAGTATGAATTGGATTGTCGATTACGGTGGATTTAAAACACAACCAGTAGGAAATGGTCTAAAGGATTGGATGGATTATATGTTTGACCATACTACATTAATTGAAAAAGATGATCCATATTTAGATTTATTTCAACAAATGGAACAGATGAATTTATTACATTTACGCGTAATGGATAAAATAGGAGCCGAATCAGCTGCTAAATTAGTTTTTGATAAATTCAATGATGTATTATCTAAAACAGATGCTGGTAGATGTAAGGTAATTAAGGTAGAATGTTTTGAAAATCAGAAGAATAGTTCAATATATGAAGAATAATACATTAAAAATATCTCACGAACTTCCATTATCATTACTAAAATATGGATATAAATGGAATGATTATGACTATCTTCTCCCAATATTTGCCGACAAATATCCTGAATATAGAATGTATTTCATAAATGCTAAAAGAGATGGACGTTTCATTATAATGGATAATTCTCTCTTTGAGGGGTATGTACACACAACAGAAGATCTACTAAGTAAAATCCATATCTACAGACCAAACATATTCATAGTACCAGATGCATGGAATGATTCAACAACAACATTAATAAATGCTAAACAATGGATGAATATCCATAAACCAAATATAGTTGAAGGGTGTGAATTAATGGCAGTATGCCAAGGTAAAAACTTAGATGAACTTACTCTAACATACAACAATCTATTATCTTTAGGATATAAACATATTGCAATAAACCACTCCAGTATAGCATATCAAGATATGTATCCTGATTTAAGTTTACTTAATGCTCAAATGTATGGGAGAATAAAATTTATTAGGCATTTACTACAAACAGGTATTCTGGATAAAACAGTATATCACCATTTATTAGGATCATCAAATTGGATTGAATTCCAATCCTACACAGAATATAAATGGATTAAATCTTGTGATACTTCTGCTCCTATTATCAATGGTGCTTTAGGAAATAAATTTAATCATACTGGAATATATATAAAACCTAAAGAAAAATTAGAAGATATTATAGAAATAGATCTAAGTGATAAATTAGATATTATAAAATATAATGTGGGTTTTTTTAGAAAAAGCCTTTCTTGAGGTAACATACTTCCTAAATTCCATAATATTTATATATGGTATGAAAACAAAACCGTATATTTATAGAAGACAAATAATAGCAACTGGAAAATATTATATAGGTAAACATAATGGGAATAATCCAAATTATAAAGGTAGTGGAATAGAATATAGAAAAGATTTAAAATTATATGTTAAAGACTCTAAAGTAGATTTAATAGAAGAAATATTAGAATATGTAAATGATGTTTTTAAACTAAATGAACGTGAAATATATTGGTTAAATAAATTTGATGTAGTCAATAATCCTTTATATTATAATAAGACTAATAAATCATATGGTGTTTGTAAAACTGAAGAACATACTAAAATAAAACAAAGTTTATCATCACCAAAACGTAAAAAAATAATACAATATGGTTTGGAAGGTAATTTTATCAAAATATGGAATTGTATGAGTGATGTTTATAGACAATTGGATATAAAAGTAGGAGATCTAACATGTGTATGTCAAGGTAAACATAAAACAGCTGGAGGATATCAATGGAAGTATTATAATGAGGATTATCCTTTAAAAATACAATCTATAAATCCATATGCCAAATCAGATGAATTTAAATCAAAACAAAGTATTAGATTAAAAGGTAAATCAATGCCAAAAGGTTTTGGAAAACATAGATATAAAGCTATCATTCAATTAGATAAAAACAATAATAAAATTGCAGAATATAATAGTATTAGAGAAGCATGTCTTAAATTTAATGGGAATATAAATAAAGTAGAAAGTAATATAGGTGGGTGCATAAATGGAAAACAGAAAACAGCTTATGGATATATATGGAAATCTAAATAAAGAAAAAATAGAATTTTATTTTGAAAAAGATTTGAGTGGGCAAATTGAAGATATTATATTTAACGTAAATAAGTTTAAACAATTTATTAAATGATTAAATTAAAAATACTTTTAGAACAAATTATTAAAGAATATGGTGATTTGGATAAAATACCAGTTTATCCACATCAAAATAACAAATTTACAACAGATGAAGGGTGGAATGTTGAGGTGAAATTTGATGAATGGGATGAAGAATATTTAAAAGCAGTAAACATTAATACCGAAATATACAAACCCCCAGTATATAATGTTTCTTATGCTGTAGAAGGTATTGAAACGCAATTTACTAAATCTACATATGGTTCTTTGATTAAGATATTAAAAACAGTTGTTGATATTTGTGAAGATTTTATAAAAGAACAAAAACCAAATGGATTAATTTTATTTGCAGCTAATAGAAATGAAGATAAAATTTTAAGTATAACAGATCCGTCAAAAACTAAATTGTATCATGCAATAGCTATTAAATATATTTTTAAAAATTTACCTAATTATACATTAGTGGATATTAGTAATTTTAAGGGATTTGATGGATTTATGATATATAATAAAGAAAAAATAAATAAATAAGTTATGGAAGAATTTTTATCATTGTATGATTATCTTGGATGTGCTGCCGGGATTGAATTAGGAAAACAAGTAGCAACATATGCTTCTGAATTAAAGGTAGGATTTAAGATAAGACCTATATCAAATGCAAAATACACAGGAAATGTTATGACATACCCAAAATCCTTTTTAGAATGGTATTTTAAAGAATCAGATACTGAGGGGTTAACTTACGGAAAAAGCAAAAAATAAGTATTTAAATACATTCGGTTATGGAGCTAATCGATAAATAAAATAATACGCTCCTTATTTAATTAATTTAAACAAAATGAAAAAACAAGCAGTTTTAAGTCTATCAGCAGGTATGGATAGCACAAGTTTACTAATGCATTTATTAGTACAAGGTTATGATGTGAAATGTGTCTCTTTTGATTACGGACAACGCCATTCTCTTGAATTACAGAGAGGTACCGAACTAATTGAATATCTTAATACAAAGGGATATAACATTGAAAGAACTATTATTGATCTTTCTATTCTAGGAACTTTATTTGATTCTGGGTTAATAGGAAAAGATGCTAAACCTATTATAGGACATTATAGTTTAGAATCACAAAAAGAAACAGTAGTACCTAATCGTAATGCTATTTTTGCTTCTATTACATATGGATATGCTTTATCCTTAGCAAAATCTTATAATACAGAAGCAATAATTGCTCTAGGTACTCATCAAGGTGATTATAAAATAGATAAAGAAACAGGTATTGCAACAGGACAATACCCAGATTGCTCTGAGGAATTTAAACAAGCATTAGAATATGCTTTCAAAATAGGTAATTGGGATAGTGATAAAGTATCATATTATGCTCCATATAATTCAACTGATAAAACAGGAGTATTAAAAGATGGAATAGAAAATTGCCAAAAACTAGGATTAGATTGGAAAGAAATATATAAAAGAACCAACACCAGCTATGCACCCACAGAAGATGGGAAAGCTCATGGATATACTGGAGCGGATGTTGAGAGAGTAATATCTTTCCATTCATTGGGGTTAATAGATCCTGTAGAGTATGTTGATGGGTGGGAAAAAACATTAGCATATGCTTTAGAAGAAGAAGAAAAATTTCAAAACCAAAGTGGTATTCTTGTTGGGGATCATTGATCCCCAATATTTATACCAAATATCAAACATGTTTATTAAAAAAAGACTTTGTAGAAAATGTAATAAGGATTTACCTTTAACAATAGAAAACTTTACTCCTCGAAAAACCGATAAAGAAGGCTTTAGTTTATATTGTAAAGAATGTAAAAATAGAGAAAAAAGAGAAGAAAGATTAGAAAAGGCAAAATAAAAAATTTAAATTATTATATTATTAACCAAACATTTTTAAGTTATGAGTTTTCAAACAAAAGTTAGAGCGAACTATTTAAATCGTACAGCAAAATTAGCTTTCTACAAAGCACGTTCAAGAAAAGGTGACGTTACACGTCTTGCCGAAGAAACTGGTTACACTACACGTTTCATCTATTACATTCTTAATGGTGAACGTCGCATCAATCAAACTATTGCTAACGCAATGTACAACTTAACTCGTCGTAGAGTTAGAAACAGTAAATTAGCATTTGCCTAGTTCATAAGAATCCTAGTACCTCTGCTTGAAATGGCAGAGATATTTTTTTATTTTTTAGTAAAACAATTATTAGTAGTGATTTTACAGTGTACAAGGTAAAGAACTAGAATTAAAAATGGAAAATTTTTGGAACGATATTTTAAGAACAGCATCTGAATCACAACAAATCAGATATCAAAACTCAACATCAGGTGCTCGTGATTTAGAATTTGATAGAGATTATTTAGCAGATTTAATTGAATTATATTGCATTGATAAATGGAGTATAAATAGAATAGCTAGTTATTTTAATAAAAGTTGTTCATTTGTTAATAAAAGATTAAAAGAAAATAATATAATAATAAGAAAAAGAAGTGAAAATAATGAAAAACCTTTTAAATCAAAAACAAATGGATTATAATAAAACTCAACCTGTTGTAGAAATATATAGAGCAATTCAATCAGAAGGTTCTAAAGCCGGTATTCCTCATATTATATTAAGAACAACAGGGTGTACACATAGATGTTGGTTTGGAGAAGGAGGATGGTGTGATTCTTGGTATACAAGTATTCATCCTGAAAAAGGGAAATTCACATTAAGTGATATAAAAAAATATTTTGAAGAAAATAAAGATATAAACCATTTAATGTTAACAGGAGGTTCTCCGTCAATGCATCCTGTTTTATGTGATGAAATAATAACTTTATTTAAAGAAATACATGCTTATGATAAATTACCAGTATTAAATTGGTGGGAAAAAGGTGTTGTAACAATGGAAACAGAAGGTTCTCATTTTATTCAAACAAAATACCAAATAGATTTAATATCATTATCTCCTAAGTTTTCTAATTCTATTCCTAAAATAGGAATACCAATGCCTAATGGGAAATTAACAGAACAAAGTTTAATAGAACAACACAACAAATTCAGGTTAAATAAAGAAGTTATAGAACAATTATTAAAATACCATAAAGATTATCATTTTAAACCGGTTTGTAATCCTATAGAACAACCAAAAGAATGGGAAGAAATTGAAAAATTTAGAATAGAATTAAACATTCCTAAAAATAAAACATGGATAATGCCTCCTGGAGATACTAAAGAAGAAATTATAAGAGTATTACCTACATTAATTCAATTTTGTGGAGATAATGGTTATTGTTTTAGTGGGAGAGATCATATAATAGCTTTTGATAAACAAAGAGGAGTATAAATAAAACACTAAATGTATAATTATGGAAAAAGCATTAAATATTTTTTAGGAATATTATTTATAGTTTGTATGATTTTTGGTTCACGTTGGTTTGGACATGCTCTTTATGAAGGTTTTAAAGCAGATCGTGATAAACATAATGAAATAAGATCAAGAGAAAGATTAAGAGATAGTTTAGAAATTGAATATTTAAAATTACAATTAAAAGAAAAATAAATAAAGTTATGCAAGAATTAAACAAATATCTAGAAGTATTTCATAAAATACTAGACGATCTAAATGAACTAGCTCCTACATCAATAGACGGTTCATCAAATGTAAAATTAGGAGGTTCATTAATTCTAAAATTACATGGGTTACAATTTTCTCGTAAATCGGATGATTTAGATGTTATAATAAACAACCCAACAGATAAACAGAAAGACTATATAAAAGCAATGTCTAATTTTAGAGTAGACGATACTAAATACTTTAGTACTGTTAATTATAAATTCAAAAAAGAAGGTTTATATCTCAATATTCTACTTGCTAATAATCCTGTTAATGGTGGTGGTCTCAAATACAAATGGAGTCATAATTATTATGAAGTTAATTCAGTATTAGAAATAATACAAGCAAAAGTATCATATGGTAGACCAAAAGACCTTAGTGATTTAATATTATTAAAAAATGAAAACTTTAATTTAAAATAAAATGGAATTATTAAAAAAATCGAACGGTAATTTACCTCGTACTAAAGAAGAAACAGAACAAATGATTGATAAAGCTGCTGAGGCTTATGGGCATTTTTTAAATGCTGTTGGTTTTGATTATATGTCTGATAGACAAACTGTTGATACACCTAAAAGGGTAGCAAAAGCCTGGATTAAAGATTTAATATTAGGTTCAATAACTGAAGAACCAGAAATAACAGTATTTCCTAATGATGAAGGTTATGATGGATTAGTAATTCAAGGGGGTATTCCAGTTGTTAGTATGTGTGCACATCACAATTTACCTTTTAATGGTTTTGCTACAGTAGCTTATGTACCTAGTGAGCATGTAATAGGATTAAGTAAATTAAATAGAATAACAGAATGGTTTGCTAGACGTCCTCAAATGCAAGAATCATTAACAACACAAATACATAATTACATTGCTGAAAAAATGAATTGTAAATCAGTAGCTGTTAGTATATCTTGTAAACATACTTGTTGTTCTCATAGAGGAATAAAACATGCTTCTGTAATGACTACTAATAAATTTAGTGGTGTGTTTATGGAAAAGGATAATTTAATACGTGAAGAGTTTCTACATGCAATACAATTAAATGGCCCTGAATTAAAGTAATATGAATAAAGTATATTTAACTTGGCAAGATATAGAAAATGCTATTGAATCACTAGCATATCGCATTAAAGAAAGTGGTATTACAATAACATCAATCTACGGATTACCACGAGGTGGATTAATTCCAGCAGTAATGCTATCTCATAAGTTAAATATACCTTTATTTAAATCAGGATATGATGTATTAGTTGGTAGTGTATTAATAGTAGATGATATATGTGATACAGGTGAAACATTAGAAAAATACGCTAACTATCCTATAGCAACAATCCATCACAAACAAACAGCTATGGTAGAACCTATGTTTTATTATGAAGAAGTGATAGGTGATATATGGCTGAGTTATCCTTGGGAGAATGATGATTCAGAAACAATAGCAGATTATAAAAAATAAAGTTATGCAGGAACAAGGTTCAAAAACAAAATGGCACTTCATTATTAGTATAGTTAAATCACTTACACGAATAGGAGCAAGTGTTGCTTTTTTAATAGGAGATATACCACAAGCAGGTGGACTACTAATTTTAGCTGAAGTATTTGGAATAGTAGAAGAACTATAGTATATTAAAAATAAAAAATTATGTTAAATGCACATCAAATTATTGACGAAGGTCTATTACAACTAGAAAGAACACACGGTAAACCAGCACAAGTAGGTTATGATCTATCACTTAAACAAGTGAATAAATTAGAATCATCTGTAAAAATCGGTAAAGTATTAAAAGACAAAACCGAATTAATGAACTATAGACCATATGGTCTGATTAACCTGGACGGTAAAAGTGGTTGGTTACTATACAAAGGTGTATATGACATTACATTCAACGAAGGATGTAAAATACCAAATAACAGAGTAGCATTCATTAAACAACGTTCATCATTATACCGTAATGGTGCAATTATTAATAGCCCTGTATTTGACCCAGGCTTTGAAACTGAATTTATGGGAACTCTACTATATGTTCATGAAACACTATTCATTGAAGAAAATGCTAGAGTAGCGCAAATCTATTTCCATGAATGTGCTCCTGCTGAAATGTATGATGGACAATTCCAATTTGATATGCAGCGCAATCGTCAATAAGATATCCAACGTTCTTTATCTTTCCATATATTTATTGTAAATAATCAAATAAATGGGTTTTAATTCTAAGATCATCATCGCTAGCTAATCCGGTGATTCAGTAACAGTGAAAGGTTCTACTTTAGATTGGGTAGAAGGCGACGGTAACTTTGTACATTTACAATGGTACTGCTTGGAAAAGTGCTTCCTTAGCCTAAATTGGCTAAGGTAAAATAATTTATTAAATTAAGATTATGTATCAAGCTGCATTTTACAATAGATCAACATACACTTATCATATTAGAGACGATAAGAAAGGATGGATTGACTTCAAGTACACACCCGAACTATATAAGATAACACCTAATGGACCACTAGAAACACTAGATGATAAACGTGCTACTCCCGTAACTAAATACGAATGGAGAGACACTTCACTATACGAACAAGACGTTGATAAAATTACTCGTGTATTAATCGATGTTTATAAGGATAGTGATGATATACCTGAATATCAAAACATAGTTTATTTCGATATTGAGTGTGAGATTGGTGGAACATTAACTCCAGAATACATTAAATCAGCACCTATGAAAATGACATCGGTTGCTGTATATGATGCTACAACTCAAAAATATTACTGTTTAATATTAGATGAGAAACAACAAATAGCACCTGTTTCAGGTGATAAGGAAATACGACCATATAAAACAGAAGCAGAAATGCTGTCTGCATTTCTTGATTTATGGGAAGAAATAGACCCAACTATTATTACAGGATGGAATAGTGGTTTCTTCGACGTACCCTACATGTACTATAGAATGTGTAATGTATTAGGTAAGTCACAAGCAGAACGCTTATCACCATTACGTAAATTAAATTTCACTGAATGGGATCAATCACAACCAATAGAGCTAGGTGGTATTAATCACTTAGACTATATGTTGCTATTTAAAAAATATATTACAAAGCTAGAACCATCTTATAGATTAGATGATATAGGTGAGAAGTATGTTAAGATGAATAAGATAGACTATGAAGGTTCACTTGATACACTATTCCAGAAAGACATAAACAAATTTATTGAGTATAATATACGTGACGTTGAAATTATAGTTGAATTAGAAAAGAAACTTAAATTTATTGAGTTAACAACGATTATATGTCACTTATGTCACGTACCATATGAACAGATCTATCTATCAACTGTAATGAATGATGGAGCTATATTGACATATCTTAAACGTCAAGGTATAGTATCACCTAATAAACCAACAACAATAAATCCATCACTCAAGGAACGTACTAATGATGATTATGCTGGCGGATACCTTAAAGACCCAGTACCCGGATTATATGAGTGGGTTATTGACTTAGACTTTACATCACTATACCCTTCCATTATTCGTTCATTGAATATTGGAATAGAAACATTAATAGGTCGTATTGTTAATAGTGGTAAGTACGATAACCAATGGACATATGCTGAATTAAAGCAAATGAATCCAGACGATCTAGTTGTAATTGAAAAACTAAACGAAAGTTTCACTACATCACGTACACAAGTTACTGTAGGTAAGATTGTTAAGATGATTGAATCAAATAACTGGATTACAGCAGCATCAGGTGCAATATTCAGAACTGATAAGTCATCAGTAGTATGTGAAGTATTAACTGACTGGTTTAATAGACGTGTTAATTATAAAAATAAAATGAAAAAAGCATACAAATCAGGTGATGCTACATTAGGTGAATTTTACAATAGACGACAACATGCGATGAAAATTAAATTGAATGACGTTTATGGCTGCTACGCTATTAATGGGTGGCGATATACAGATGGGCATAAAATGATATCTGCTGCTATTACTTTAACAGGACAACGACTATTACAAGAAAGTATAGTTAATATGAATAAATATTTAAATAACTATCTAAATACAATAGATAAAGATTATATTATTACTGCAGATACCGATTCATTATTTATACAAGTAAAAGATATATTAGTTGCTAGAAATATTGATTTAAATAATAAAGAGAATTGTGTTAAAACAACATTAGAAATAGCATCTGAATTACAAAAGATAGCTAATGAATTTATTAATAAATTTGTTTATGAATCACTTCACGTCCCGATAGACAAACCACATTATCTAGAATTAAAACAAGAAGTAGTTATTGAGCGAAGTTATCACTCAGGTAAACGTCGTTATGCAATGCTTATTGTAAATAAAGAAGGTGTTGATACTGAAGAAATGATTATGATGGGATTAGATTTGATGAAATCAAATATGCCTCCTTTATATAAGAAATTTGGTCAAAATCTATTAAACGATATAATGTTAGGTAAACCTAAACCAGAAATTGATAAACAAATAATTGATTTTAAATCATCCCTAAACCAAATGGATTGGAAAGAATTAGCTAGACCAACTGGAGTTAAACAAATTAATTCATATATTGCTAAACGACCATCACCTGGTGAAATATTTAGTGAATTTAAATTAAAGGCACCAATTAATACAAAAGCCGCGGTACACACAAATGATTTAATTAAATTCAAAAAATTAGATAAAAAACATTCATTGTTTGTTGAGGGTGATAAAATGAAATATGTATCTTTAAAACCGAATCCATACAATATATCCGTGTTGGGGCTTAGAGGAAGCGAAGAAGATCCAGAATTCCTAATAGAATTTATTGATAAATACATTGATAGAGAAGAAGCATTTAATTCCGTATTATTAAATAAATTAGTTGGAATATACAATGACATAGGATGGGATTTCCCGGTATTGAATAAAATGATTTCAAAATTTTTTCGGTTTTAGTGGCCGCTTTAATATTTATTGGAAATAATAAATTATGATAGGAATATATAAAATTACAAATCCTAACGGCAAAATATACATTGGACAAAGCATTAATATAGAATCTAGAAAAAGAATATATCGTTTTAGTAGTTCATATAAAAACAGTATAGGCCCAAAATTATATAATTCCCTAAATAAGCATAAATGGGAAAACCACCTACATGAAGTCATAGAAGAATGTACTACAGATTAGCTGAGTAATAGGGAAATTTATTGGAAACAACATTACTTAGATAAAATAGGATGGGAAAATGTATTGTTCTGTAATTTGTACGATACAGGAGGCGGACCTAGAAGTGAGCAAACCAAACAGAATATATCTAAGGGAAAATTAGGAACTAAAGGTTGGCCTAAAGGTAATAAACGACCTGAAGGGTTTGGTAAAATAATATCAAATAACAAAGAAAGAAGAGAAAAAATAAGAGAAGGCAATAAAGGTAAACAAAAACCAGGATCGGGGCATAACAAACCTTTAAGTAATACCCATAAAGATAGTATAAGTAAAAACAGTAGAGGAATAAGCAGAAACCAAAAACCAGTACTTCAATATGATAAGCAAGGTAATCTTGTTAAAGAATGGACTAGTCAAACAGAAGCCGGTAAAAATTTAAATATAAATCAAGGAGATATAAGTAGCGTAATAAGAGGCAAACAAAAAACAGCAGGAGGATTTATATGGGTTAAAAAGTAATATATTTATCAGCATAACAAACAATGTAAATTTATGTAACAATGATCAACTTCATTATCAACCCAGACCGTTTTCGTGTAGATACAGAAATAAAAATAATCGAAAAAGACGGTACGGAATTAATAATTCCCGTAGTGGTTATAGTTAAAGTTGATAAGTTAAGTGAAAAACAACAAGGTTATTTACATAAAGTAGTATATAATTTATTTAATAAAAAATTTATAGTAAATAAAACATCAAAACAACACATTGAACAACCTTGGTGGAAATTTTGGTAAGGCAAAATAAAGGTTATACATTCGTGTTATGGATTTAGTTAAAGGAATACTATTTAGCTTAATAGCACAAATTATATCTTTTTTACAATTACAAGGTCAAAACAAATATGATTTTATTAAAAATAACATTTGGTTTCCTGTATTGATGGGAATACCTATATCATTTTTATTTATATTATCTGTTAGACATATGGTAATAGCATATAATGGTGAAATATGGCCGGGAAGGTTGATTGGGTTTGGGATTGGTGTAACTGTATTTACAACTATGTCTCATATTATGTTTAAAGAACCCCTTACTCTTAAAACAATTGTTTGTTTGGGCTTAGCACTTTTAATACTTTTAATACAAATGTGGAAATAATATGAAGAAACCTTTTTTAGAAGACGTTATTGAAAAATATCACTTAGGTGGTTTAGTTGAACGTGTTAAAATTAATATAGTAGATAAAACATTAACTACAAAATTTATATCTGCTCAAAAGAATTTAGTTGGTGCACTAGAAGCACCAAATATCGAGCTACCAGATTGTGAATTTGGTATTTATGATACATCACAACTATTAAAGTTGATTGGTATTACTAATCATTTTTTAGTATTAGATGTAGAAATGAATAAAGGTATTGCTAACAAATTACTTATAGCTGATAATGAATTTAATTTAGAATATGCTTTAGCAGATATAATGCTAACCCCATCAGTACCCTCTATAAATGAACCAAATTACGCTATGGTAGCAAATTTAGATGAAGAATTTGTAGCACGTTTCCTTAAAGCCAAAAAAGCAATAGGTACAGATATATTTAATATAAAACAAGGTAAAGAGGAAACAATGGAATTTATGTTAGGGGGTGTTGAGGGATATACTAATAAAATTAATTTTAGTATTAAATTAAAACAATTCTCCGTACCAGGATCTCCAATTAAATTCCCAATAAATGAATTTGGTGAGATATTATCCGCAAATAAACAATTTACATCAGGTGAGTTGAGTGTATCCGAAGATGGATTACTAAAGATTGAATTTACTAATGAAGAAGGTGTTAAAGTAACTTATCTTCTCGTTGGGAAGGAATAACCAACTATATTTATCGACATAACGAGATACGACAGGTCAAGTTATGTTAAATTATATTAATTAACCGCATACTTTAGAGATGCACAAAAACACAGGAGGTTTAAAATGACACAATTAACAAGATTTGGAGTCGATCCATTCGACATTGTTTGGAAAAATTTTTTCGAACCAGACTCAACATTCAACACATTTCAACACAAAATCAATTATCCAGTAGACATTTACGAAACAGAAAATGGGTTACGATTTGAACTTGCCGTAGTAGGTCTTGATAAAGAAGACATACAAATACAAGTAGAAGGAGACATTTTACGAGTAACACATAACAAACAAACAACAACGGAAAGTGACACGCCCTATATTCAAAAGGGCATTGCTCGCCGCTCGTTTGATTTAGCTTGGAAAGTAGCATCTAAATTTGATTTAAATAAATTGAACGCTTCTATGGATAAGGGATTATTAGTTATAGATATTCCTACATCTGAAACTAAAGCAATAAAAACAATAAAGATTAAGTAAAAATTTTGAAAATCAAAAGACCTGTCGTATCTTTATTTTTAGATAAAAAGTTATAAAAATGAAAATAAAACCATTACACAACCATGTTGTGATTAAACAACAAGACGAAACAGAAACCATGTATGGAAACATTATCGTCCCGGATGCTGGGAAAGAACGTCCTTTAATGGGTGAAGTAATAGCAACAGGACCTGGATTGATCAATATCCATGGGATATTAATTCCGAATGAAGTACCTGTTGGAGCAACAGTAGTATTTCCTTCATTTGGTGGACAACGAATTACTGTAGATGGGGAAGAATACGTTGTATGTAAGGAACAAGATTTAATAGCAATTTTAGAAAAATAATATTATGGGAATGATGTTCAGAAATTGGTTAGAAGAAGGATACTATGAAGAAGATGAATGGGGTAATATGACACAACTCACAGATCCCAAAGAAATACTTAGAGCTCAACGTGAGGGAACTCTTTATGAAAATGATGGAATGGCTACAACAAAAGTATATGAAAACGAAGAAATAACAATAAAAATAAAAAACAAATATGAGTAAAATAATTTTATTTGATAAAGAAGCAAAACAAAAATTGCAAAGCGGGATTAACAAAGTAAATCAAGCCGTTTCTGTGACTTTTGGACCTTTTGGCCGCAACGTATTAATCGAAAGAGAACATGGACAAATATCATCAACAAAAGATGGTGTCTCAGTTGCTAAAACAGTTGTATTGGAAGACCCAATTGAAAACATGGCTGCAACAGTTATTAAACAAGCAGCTGAAAAAACAGTAAATGCTGCTGGGGATGGTACAACTACATCAACTGTGCTCGCACATTCGATTGCATCGCAAGCACTAGATGCTACTGCATATGCCTCAACAAATGCAACACAAATTAAAAAAGGTATTGAACAAGCAGTTAAAATAGTAGTAGATGAATTGAAAAAAATGTCTATTGATATTACAGATGAAAAACAAATCAAACAAATTGCAGTATTATCAGCCAATGGTGATGAAGAAATAGGTGAATTAGTAGCAGCAGCAATTGATAAAGTAGGACGTGATGGTGTAGTAACAGTAGAGGAATCAAGAACCGGAGAAACATCACTTGAAGTAGTAGAAGGTATGCAGTTTGACAGAGGATATAAGTCACCTTATATGGTAACTGATAATACTACAATGACAGCAATACTAGATAAACCACTACTACTAATTGTAGATGGTAAAATCACAGCAGTAAAAGATCTATTACCTATACTTGAATCAGTATCAACACAAAATAAATCTTTATTCATTGTAGCTGAAGATATTGATGGTGAAGCTCTTGCAACACTCATAGTTAATAAAATGAGAGGCATATTGAAAGTAGCTGCTGTTAAAGCACCGGATTTTGGTGAACGCCGTACATTAATTTTAGAAGATATAGCTACATTAACTGGAGGTACAGTAGTATCACAACAAAAAGGTATGCGTTTAGATAAATTCAACAAAGAGTGGTTTGGTGAAGCACGTACTATTACAGTAGGTAAAGAAACAACTACAATAGTTGATGGTAAAGGTGATGTTGATAAAATTGAAGAACGTATTTTAGAATTAAAATCACAAATAGATAAATCTAATTCACCATATGAAGTAGAAAAATTACAAGAACGTTTATCTAAATTAATTGGTGGGGTTGCTATTATCAACGTTGGTGGTGGTACTGAAATCGAAATGAAAGAAAAAAAAGATCGATTAGATGATGCACTACAAGCAACTAAAGCAGCATTAGAAGAAGGTATTTTACCTGGAGCGGGTGTTGCATTATTACATGCTAGAAAAGCAATCCATATTGATGGAAAGGATGATATAATTAAAGGTGCTGAAATTATATTCACAGCATGTAATAAACCATTCAAACAAATTTTACAAAACGCTGGTGAAGATGCTTCTGAATGGTGGATGAAATTATATAATCAAAGTACATCTATGGTTCCCAATCTATCTGATGGTACTATAGTGGATGCTTATAAATCCGGTATTATAGATCCAACCAAAGTAGTACGTTGTGCTCTTGAAAATGCTGCTGCAGCAGCAGTAACATTACTAATGACTGAAGCCGTAATATACGAAAAACCAGAAAAAGATAGAAAACAAGATAATCCTTTAGAAGGAATAGGTATGATGTAATAAAAAAGCCCTCTACGGAGGGCTTAAATTTAAAATATTTATTATCGACCAAAATAATAAATCGATGATAAATATAACTAAAATATATTTAGTAACAAATTGTTATGGAGACCCGAATAAGGTTTATATAGGTAAAACTATATCCTCTAGAGAAGCTGCTCATAGGAAAACATATGGACATAATATCATCTATACTTACATAGATGAAATATACTCCGTTAATCGTAAAGATTGGGAAAAACTTGAAACAAAATGGATACAACATTATATTGATTTAGGTTATGATGTAGTTAATAAACGCAAAAAAGGAGGTGGAGGGTTGGAATTTCATCCTCTAAAAGGATATCCACGACCCTATCATTCTTTAAAAATGAAAGGTAAAATATCACCTTTAAGAGGAAAAAATAGATCATATAAAGGAAGAAAATCACCCAATGTTGGTAAACCTATTATACAATATGATATACAAGGAAACATTATTAAAGAATGGAATAATGCTGCTGAAGCTAGTAGGTTCCTAAATATAAATGAATCCTTTATAACAAAAACATGTCGCGGTTTATACAAATCAGCAAAAGGATTTAAATGGAAATATAAGTAGGAAAGGCAAAATAACATTTGTATATTTAAGTTATGAAAAAACAACATAGTCTCTGGATTGAACGTTTTAGGCCACAAACATTAGACCAATATATTTGTTCTGATGAATTAAAACAAAAATTTCAATCATTTATTGATAATAATGATATCCCCCATTTAATACTAGCCGGTGCTGCTGGTATGGGGAAATCATCATTAGCACGATTATTAGTACATAATATTGATTGTGATTATCTTATATTGAATGCTAGTGATGAAAATGGAATAGATATTATTAGGGAAAAGGTAAAATCATTTGCGTCATCTGCTTCGTTTAAACCACTAAAGATAATTATATTAGAGGAAGCATCATTCCTTACTGGTCCTGCTCAAGAAGCATTAAAAAATATTATTGAAGAGTTTTCTGATAAAACACGTTTTATATTTACTGCTAACTATTTAGGTAAAATAGTTGAACCCATACAATCCCGTTGTGAAATATATGAATTTGCTTTACCACCAAAATCAGAAATAGCAAAACACATTACTAAAAATATATTAGATGAATTAGGTATAGCATATGAATTAAAAGATGTAGCCCAACTAATTAAAGATTGCTACCCAGATATCCGTTCAACAATAAAATACCTACAAACTAATACAGTAAATAATGAATTTAAGTATAATTCCAAAAACACCCATTTAAATAAACAAATACTTGATTTATTAATTAAACCACCTAAAACAGTGTGGTTTGATATCCGACAACTTATTGCTGACCACCCAATGGATGATTATCAACCCTTGATAGAACATTTATTCCAACATATTGATGAATATGGTAAGGGACATGAAGCCGAAATTATTATTGAATTGGATAATCACCAATATTTTCAGAAGTCAGTGCCTGATAAATCTATAAACATTATGTCCTTATTTAGTAAAATTACAAAAATAATAACTAAAAAACAAATACTATAATGGAACCAATAGAAAGAATATATTGTGCTGCTATTTGGTATAAAGATTTACCCACAGCTAAATTCAACCCAATTAATATAGATAGAGGTATTGTTGTAGAAGGACATAGACATGCTGATATTATCCGCACAGTTTTAAACTTATTAAATAAACGTACTGTTCAATTTGGAGAAGATTCTGTTGGTGTAACTATTCAAGGTTTTGTAACAAATACTCATAGATTTGTGGGTAGAATAGAAGCAAAAATTATAGCAACTAACGCCAATCAAATAATAGAAGAAACAAGTTTCAATGAACTCTATTCAGAGGACATTTATTAAAAACAATAAAAAACAAATATTATAATGGAACAACAACAATTAAACATTAGCTTAGACAAAACAACAGGAGTATCTTGTGAACAATGTAGTAACAATATATTCCAAGAAGGAGTAATGCTACGTAAAGCATCTCGCTTTATAACAGGAACTGCCCAAGATGCGTTGATCCCTATTCCCGTATTTGTTTGTAATAAATGTGGAGACATATTAAAAGAAACACTACCTATGCAACTAAGAACAGATTATGCAGAAGTGATAGAGGAAGAAAATGATCCTAAAATAATTCAAATGAAATAAATGTTTAACTTTATTAAAAAACTTAAAAATATTACAATGAAAAAAGAAGAATTTGAACAACAAATTGCTGATGCAATAGCCGTAGCACAAAGATTAGGTGCTGAAAACAAACAATTAAGAACTGAAAATGATGCTTTAAAATCTGAAAATCTTAATCTAAGAAATGAAATGGATTCTGCTATTGATAGAGTAAGATATCTAGCAGGTCAAGTGAAAATGCATGAAGCACAAAACACAGCCAAAACCCAGTTTTCAGATTCAGATAGAAATTATTAATGAATGTTTTAATGCATTATAATTATAATGAATTGGGAAACTCATATATTTATTGGAAACAATAAAATATGATTGGAATATATAAAATAACTAACCCAAATAATAAAATATACATTGGTAAGTCAAAAAATATAGAAAAACGTTGGTGTTTTTATAAAACATATAATAAACATATTAGAGATCAATCTAAATTATATAATTCCTTCCAAAAATATGGTGTTGAAAATCATACATTTGAAATTATAGAAGAATGTACTGTTGAACAATTAAATGAACGTGAAATATATTGGATACAAAAATTAAAATGCATTGAGGAAGGATTAAATTTAACTAAAGGAGGAGATGGAGGGGAAAAATGTGAAGAATCCAAATTATTAATAAGTTTTAAAAAATCCAAACCTATATTACAATATGACTTACAAGGAAATTTTGTTAGAGAATGGAAATCAGTAATATATGCTATTAAAAGCACAAAAATATCATCTATTTCTAATTGTTTGAAATTAAAAATAAAAACAGCAGGTGGGTATATTTGGAAATATAAAAAAGATAATTTAGATTTTTCATATAATTTTTCTGTAAATGCTAATAAGGGGAAGAAAAAACCTGAAGGGTTTGGGAAAAAACCTAAAGGATTTGGAAAATGGAATAAAGGAAAAAAACATAGTATGGAAACTAAAAATAAAATGCACAAACCAAAACCCACATCAGGTAAACCTAAGTGTATAAACCAATACGATTTGGAGGAGAATTTTATGAAGGAATGGCCAAGTGCTGTGGCTGTTAAGAAAGCATTAAATATATCTTGTTCTTCTATAAATAATAATTTAAAAAATTTATCTAAACAAGCAGGTGGTTTTAAATGGAAGTATAAATAATAAATATGAAAAAAAATAATCAACCTCCTATATTTAGGGTTTTAAAATATATAATGGTGGATAAAAAAAAATGGAGTGAATTAGAAGAAGAAGAACAAAATTCTTTTAATAACTATTTAATTAATCGTTTTTTATCAATGAATGAATCCTGGGTAGAAGTAGTAAATGTAATCCAAAAGAACACATGGCAAATGAAAGGTGAATATCTTTATAATCTATATAAAGACCTCATCCCAAAACAATATGTCTATCTCAAATACATCAAAGCATCTAAGAAAATAGAATATGATCAAGATGAAGTAGATGCCGTATCTAATTATTTTGAAGTATCAAAAAAACAGGCAAAAGAATATATTGATATTCTACCGAAAGATGAATTAGAAGCCATTAAACAACAGATAAATGGACATTAAAGACGAAGTTACCCAAGCAGTAATAATGGATTTAGCATCACGTGCTAAACGTGGGGTTGAAAAATATAACACAACGTTACATGAAAATAATCATGATGATTTTATGGTTCATCTCTATGAAGAGCTACTCGATGCGGCCCAATACATCAAAAAAGAAATCATTAAAACATCTACTATCCAGGATCTAATTTATCAATATCCTAACGATCAAGAGTTAGGAGAGGTTATACGAATAAAATATGGCAAAAAGAAACTACACTTGTCATAGTGGGGGTTGTCCTGGTTCTGATATGGAATGGGAAAATCAATGTAAACACTATGGAATAAAAACTATAGCATATTCATTTCCAATGCATGTTCAAGAAGGAATAAATCCTTATATAATGTCTAAAAAGGAATTAGAAGAAGGATGGAAACAAGTACTATTATGTGAAAAACCAATTAAAAGGCCTCTCTATAAAATTAAATATAATACATATGTAAAAAATCTACTATGTAGAAATTGGTTTCAAGTAAAAAATTCCGAAGCCATATTTGCTATAGGGCAACTAGTAAAAGGATCTGATAGATTAGTTGATGGGGGAACTGGGTGGGCTGTTCAAATGGCTGTAAATAATAATAAACCTGTTTTTTTATTTGAACAAAATTTGAAAGAATGGTTAATTTATGTAAGATATCCTAATAAATTCGTATCTATAAATATTATTCCTCCATTAACAGAAAATTTTGCAGGAATAGGAACAAGACAAATAAATGAGGCTGGTAAGAAAGCCATTAAAGAAATATTAGAAATTAATTTAAATGGCAAAGAAAAAACTAACTGAGATTGAGTTAAAAATAAAACAACATACTCCTCCTGAAATAAATTATAAATTTCATAGGACAGTGTCTTATTCTCAATATTCAATTTATGCTTCATGTCCACATAAGTGGTATTTAACTTATGTAGAAAATAAAGCACCATATCAAGCATCAATACATACAGTTTTCGGAACAGCATTTCACGAAACACTACAAGCATATCTTGAAACATTATATAAAACAAGTAGAGTTGCTGCTAATAAATTAGATTTAGAAGCCTTATTCCAAGAACGTTTCAAAACTACATATCAGAAAGAATATACCGGAACAAAAACACATTTTACCAACCCAGTTGAAATGAGAGAATTCTATGATGATGGAGTTGCTATATTAAATTGGATTAAAAAGAAAAGTGGTGGTTTATTCTCTATAAAAAATGTAAGGTTATTAGGTATAGAATTACCTTTAATATACAAAATATCAAATAATATCTACTACAAAGCATTTATTGATTTTGCGTTGTATGATATTGATTTAAATAAATTATATATATATGACATCAAAACATCCAAAGGATCATGGAGTGACAAACAAAAGAAAGACAAAATTAAACATGATCAATTACTTCTCTATAAACACTATTTTTCAAAAATATATGGATTTGATATAGATAATATTGAAGTTAATTTCTTCATAGTAAAGAGAAAAATATGGGAAGAAAGTGAATATCCTCAACCTAGAGTATCATTGTTCTCTCCTCCTAATGGAAAAACAAGTGTAAACCGAACTTTAAATAGTTTTGATAACTTTATTAAAAGTTGCTTTGATGATACTGGTAAGCCATATATAAAACAACATGAAAAAATAATAGGAGAGGATAGTTGCAAATGGTGCCCGTTTAATAATGATGTCACCTTATGTAATAAGAAGTAAAAAAACTAGTGGAATAGCAAAAGATTTTGGTTTTTTTAATGAAATAGGAAACAGAAATAAAAGTAAGTTATGAACAATAAAGAAAAATACAATCAGATTATTGACGAGGTATATGAACATTATTCAAAAGAATACAAAAAGGATAATTCTATTGGATTGTGTTTACTCATTCGGAGAATTGATGGTAAATCAACATATCGTAAACCTGACAAAGACATGTTTATTGAAATATGTAAATGCGATAAAAATTTTTCTGAAAAATGGGGTTTGAAGATTGAGGAGAGAAAGTTAAGTTTGGAAGAGAGAGGTGAGTGGGATTCAAAGAAAGATAATGTCAGAAACACTTGGGATCAAGTCATACAAACATTTCCATCTAACGCAGTGAGAACATGGTTAAATGAGAAGAATGTCCCGACCAAATTAATTACACTAACATACAACAACGAAACAATTGAAGTTTATGAATAACCAATATATAATCACCCATATAGGGAATGGAGAATTTATTGCTACATTTGAAAATGGAAAAACCAAAAATGTCGGGGGTAATCTAAAAGGAATGATTCGATATACCTATTTCGAAAATTTTACATTACCTGATATAGGATGGTCGATAACAAATAAACAACTTTTAGAAGCTTATCAACCAAAAGTACAAAAAGACATTTTATCTGGTAAAATTAAACCAGGTAAACATGAATTTGGAAAAACAGATTGGATTCAAATTATAAAGTAAATATAATGGATAACCAAGAAAAAATTAAAGAGAAATTAATCTTAACTCTTCATAAATACGAAGGAGAGGTAATTAACAATGTGTTATATGAAATAGTAACAGAACTTAATGACGTTTTAAATCAACATTTGAGTGAACATTATGTTATCAAAGAAGATTTTCCAATAGAATTTGAAAATGAATTAGGTAGATGGAAAATTAACTCTGATGGTACTACTTATGTACCCCCAAAGACAGAAACAAAATATATTGAATGTAATATTACAATTAAACCAACAGGAGAAGTAGAAAATGATTAAAAAAACAATAATAATAGGAATAATAATTCTAATAGGACTTTTATCCTGGTATCACATTTATTCTTATGTTTTCCCAAAATAGTATATATTTATATTTAAATATATTATTATGGCAAAACAAAACATGGAATTAACATCGGTAAAATTACCTATTCCCTTATTCGAAAAATTTAAAATAGCATGTGTATTAAACAAATTCAGCCTACAGAAATTAACAGAACGTAGTATCTATTTGTATTTAACAGACGACGAATTCAGAAAACAAATACATAATCAACTAGACACAGAATTTAGTGGTTCTATATAATTTTTATTAAAGAACTAATTATAAATGAAATTAATAAGAATTAAATATAATCAAGATATAATAAAAACTTTAAATAAACATTTATGGAAGAACAATTAAAAAGCATTTCAAAGGAGAATGGTCATCGCTTAAAAGAAGAAAAGAAAAAAATACTTCTTATAGGCGATGACCTTTAGCTACGCATGACGAGTGGAGTATCAACTATACTCCGAGAAATAGTAGTAGGCACTAGCCACAAATACAATTATGCCGCAATTGGAGGAGCAATTAACCACCCAGATGCAGGAAAGCGTTTTGATTTAAGTGCAGACACCAATAAAAATGCTGGTATAGATGATGCTAGTGTATTTCTATATCCATCAAATGGTTATGGAGATGCAATGTTCCTAAAACAAATAATGCAAATTGAAAAACCAGATGCATTAATGATGATGACTGATCCTCGTTATTATGTTTGGTTATTTCAAATAGAACATGAAATAAGAAAACATATACCAATAATTTATTTAAATATTTGGGATGATTTACCTTATCCAATGTATAATAAACCATTTTATGAATCGTGTGATGCCTTATTTGCAATTAGTAAGCAAACAAAAAACATCAATGAATGTGTATTAGGAACAGAAATATCAGCTGAAAAAGTAATAAAATATATACCACATGGTATTAATGAAAAATGGTTTTTTCCTATAACAACGGCACACCCAGAATATCTTGCATTACAAGAATTTAAAAAACAATTATATAAAGGTAAAGAATATGATTTTGCTTTACTATATAATGCAAGAAATATTCGTCGTAAATCAGTTCCTGATTTAATGTTGGCATGGAAAATATTCATTGATGGATTACCAGAAGACAAAGCAATTAAAACAGCTTTAGTATTACATACTCAGATAGTAGATGAAAATGGAACTGATCTAGAGGCTGTAAGACAAATGTTATTTGGTAATGATAAAAAATATAGTATCATATTTGATGAAGGAAAATACCCATCTAATGTTATGAATCTACTTTATAATGCAACAGATGGATGTGCTTTAGTATCAAGTAATGAGGGATGGGGATTATCATTAACTGAAGCTAGAATGTGTGGTAAACCAATTATAGCAACAGTAACTGGTGGGATGCAAGATCAAATGCGTTTTGAAGATGAAAATGGTAAATGGATTGATTTTACACCTGAGTTTGGTTCTAATCATAGAGGTAAATATAAAAAACATGGTAAATGGGCTTACCCCGTATTCCCAAGCAACATATCCCTACTTGGCTCAGTACCAACACCATATATTTTTGATGATAGAGCAGAACCATTTGACATAGCAGAACAAATTACTAAATTATATGATACAAAGATTAATAATCCTGAATTATATAAGGAACAATGTGAAACAGCATATGAATGGGTTATATCTGATGAATCAATGCAAACAGCAAGATGGATGTGTAAAAATGTTATTGAGGGGATTGATGAAACATTTGCTAAATGGCAACCTCGTCACAGATTTGAACTAATTCAGGTAGAAACACCAAAACAACCGAAACACTTTGTTGAATTTTCAATTGCTAAATAGATAAATAAGTTATATGAATAAACCTTATATAGTATTATATGCCGCTGTGGATACATTCAGTGGATATGGTGCAAGAGGACGGGACATAGCATTATCCCTAATCAAATCCGATAAATATAATGTAGAAATAATATCATGTCGTTGGGGTAACACCCCAGGTGGTTTTTTACAACCATACAACCCAGACCATAAATTAATTTTAGACAGAATAATTCCAGGTCAGTTAACAAAACAACCAGATGCCTTTATTATGAATACTATACCATCAGAAATGCAACAAGTTGGTAAAATAAACATATTAATTACTGCTGGGATTGAAACCACAATATGCGCCCCTGAGTGGTTAGAAGGATGTAATAGAGCCGATTTAATATTAGTATCATCAGAACATGCTAAAAATGTATTTAAAAGTTCTGAATTTGAACAACGCGATAAACAAACAAATCAAGTAATTAAAAAAATTAAATTAGAAAAACCAATAGAGGTATTGTTTGAAGGATTGAACACTAATATATTTAAACATTTCCCTTTACCTTATATAGATATGGGTGAAAGTGAATTGAGTGATATATTAGATAGTATTGATGAAGACTTTAATTTTCTTTTTGTTGGTCATTATCTAGCTGGTGTAATTGGAGAAGATAGAAAAAACGTAGGAGGACTTATAAAAACTTTCCTTGAAACATTTAAAGGTAAAGGTAAAAAACCAGGTTTAATCCTTAAAACATCATCCGCTACCTACTCTATTATGGATAGAGATGAAATATTAGAAAAAATAAATAAAATACGGGCTGATGTGGGTGGTGATAATTTACCAAACATTTATCTATTGCATGGTGAATTATCAGATGAAGAAATGAATGAATTATATAACCACCCTAAAGTGAAAGCCCACATTACATTTACTAAAGGGGAAGGTTACGGTAGACCATTACTCGAAGCATCAGTAAGTCAAAAACCAATAATTGCTCCTGCGTATAGTGGACATTTAGATTTTCTCCATCCAGAAATGAGCATATTGTTACCAGGACAAATAGCACAAATACATCCGTCAGCAGTAGTACAAAACATGTTAATACCTGAAAGTAGTTGGTTCACAGTTGATTATAAAAAAGCATCTGAAATATTAGAAGATGTTTTTAAAAATTATAAAAACTATACAGAGAAGGCAAAAAGGCAGTCGTATCGTTCGCGTACAGAATTTAGTTTAGATAAAATGAGTGAAAAATTAATTGAGATAATTGATATTAAGGTGCCGAAGCCTATAGAATTAAAACTTCCCGCTTTGCGTAAAATAGAGCTACCAAAGTTAAAGAGAATTGAACCCTAAATTAAAAACTAACAATATGCCCTATGTGCTTTAATAAAGTTACAATATTTAAATATAAAAGGTAAAATATCAAATTGTCTTAAAGGAAGATATAAAACTACTGGTGGTTTTAAATGGAAATATAAAAAGGATAAAGTATGATAAAAGAAAGATTAATTAATTGCCCCAGACCCCAATGTGGTTCCAATGCATGCGCTGAAATATCAAATGATAAATTAACAATATGGCATTGTTTTGGGTGTGGGTTTACCTCTAACTCAACAATGGTTACAGAAAATCTATCCCAAACAGAAGAGGTAATGCCTGAATTATATAAAGCATTACGTTTTAAAGATGATAAAAGGTATTATTGGTATCCATCTATGGTATCATTAGATGATAAATCAATGTTATTTGCTGAGGGAGTATCTGCATATAGTTGGAAATGGTCAGCTGTACAAGCTAAAGATGGCAAACCAGATATGACAACAAAAAAAGAATTTCCTGAACGCGAATACATGGATGCTTTAGAATTTATAGGTTATTTTAATCAATTTAAATAGTATGCCTTCAATTTCATATGCTATATGCGCTCATAATGAACATGTTGAGTTAGAACGTTTATTATTTATCCTAAACCAAAACATTAGGGATATAGATGAAGTAGTAATTCAACTTGACACTACTGCAACTGAAGAGGTTAAAGAAATATGTTATAAATATCCTGCATTTAGTTTATGGGGATATCCATTAAATGGTGATTTTTCAGCGTTTAAAAACCATTTAAAAAGCAAATGTAGTAAAGAATATATTATAAACCTAGATGCAGACGAATATCCTTCACCTCAATTATTAATACACCTCCCAGACATATTAAATGATAACCCTGAAATTGAGTTATTTAGAGTACCTCGCATTAATACTGTTAGTGGATTAACTCAAGAACATGTTCAAAAATGGAGATGGTATGTAAATGAAAAGGGGTGGGTAAATTATCCTGATAAGCAGTCTCGCATATTTAAAAATTTACCTGAAATACAGTGGGTAAATAAGGTACATGAAGTAATAGTAGGAGCTAAAGTAGTAGCAGATTTACCTTCTGGGTATGATTTAATTCATCCTAAAGATATTGAACGACAAGAAAAACAAAATAATTTTTACAATACATTATGATTACTCATAAAAGTATAGGTTATAGTGGGCGTTTAGGGAACCAAATGTTTCAATATGCTGCATTAAAAGCTATTTCACTTTTAATGAAACAACCTATTATGTTACCAGATAACACTAATATAAAACAAGATGGATGTTTTGATTTTACTAACAATAAATGGATTCCATATAAATTAGATTTATTAGATGGGTTTGATTTAAATTGTCAAATAGGAGAAATTAAAAATGATGTTATTGTTTTAGAAGGATATTTTCAAACTTACTCTCATATATTAAAATATGAAAAGGAAATAATTGAAGAATTTAAATTTAAATCTCATATATTTGAAAAATGTTTACAAATAATTCACTTATATAAGAACCCAGTTTCTATTCATGTTCGTAGAGATGATTATATAAAACACCCCAACTATTGGAATATAACTCCAGAATACATCCAGGGTGCTTTGAGTTATTTTAATGATGATGAATATACATTTTTAGTATTTTCTGATGATATAGAGTGGTGTAAAGAGGTATTTCCTGAAGGTGTGGTGTTTATTGAGGGTGGAAATCAATTTGAAGATTTATGCTTGATGTCATTATGTAAACATAACATAATAGCAAATAGTTCTTATAGTTGGTGGGGGGCATTTTTAAATACTAACCCAAATAAAAGAATAATAGCACCTAAAAATTGGTTCAACACACCTACAGATTTAACAGATTTATATCCTAAAAATTGGATAAAAATATGATAATAAAAAGTAATTTCATACCCGTAGAGTTATATAATAAATTTCTTATTGATTTTAAAGAAAAACCTATTAGTATATTTAATGATTACACCCCATCATTTGAAGAACTACAAATTAACCCATATAATATATTAATCATACAGGAACCAAATCAGTTATTTGGATTACATAGTTGGGCGATTCAAAACACACAATATTTTAGCTGTATATTAACTTGGGGAGAAACAATATTAGATAATTGTGATAATGCTATATTATTTCCATTTGGTACTACTTTTTTACATAGGAAAGATAAATATAAAGAACTAGCAAATTTAAATAAACAACTTGAAATATCTTTTTTATGTGGTCCTAAAAACATGATTGAAGGTCATCATTTAAGACATAGAATATGGGATATACAAAATGAAATAAAAATTCCAATTAAATTTATTTATCAAGGAGATAAAACACCTTGTTTTGAGCATAGTATGTTTCACATTGCTGTGGAAAATTCCCAAAACAAAAATTATTTTACAGAAAAAATAATAGATGCTTTTTTGAGCAAAACTATTCCTTTATATTGGGGATGCCCAAATTTAGAGGAATGTTTTGATATGAGTGGTGTAATTACATTTAAAGATGAAAATGAACTAATTAATATTATTAATTCATTAACAGAAGAAGACTATATATCTAGGAAGCAATATATAGAAAAAAATTATATTACTGCTATATATTATGCTGAGATATTTACTCGACTTAAATTATTATTAAAAGAAATAATAGAATTAAATAATATATAATATGAAAAAAAAATTATTTGTTATTATTTCTAGATATCAGGAAGATATAAAATGGATAAATAATTACGATTTTGATTATATAATATATAATAAGGGGGAAAAATTAGATAATTATAATCAAAAACAAATTTCTAATTTTGGGGGAAATCAATATGATATTGCTTCTTTTATATGGGAAAACTATGATAAACTTCCATCCATAATAGCTTTTGTTCAAGGAAACCCATATGATCATTGTGTCCCTGGTAGATTTAATGAATTAATTAAAAATGATTGTTTTACTCCTTTATTTGGAGATACAAACTACCCCAATGGTGAATACCATGAAAACAATGATAATTGGTATATAAATGGAGAATTTAATTCTCACAAACCACTTAGTAAGTTTTCAAATTTTGATGAATATATGGGATATTTATTTGAAGATTATTCTCATTTAGATAAAATTATTTTTCCCCCTGGTTCTCAATTTATAGTAGAAAAAGAAAGATGTTTATTTTATTCTAAAAAATTTTGGAAAAAACTAATGGATGTATTTTGTCAAGAAATAGGAATGAATGGAGGAAGAGAAGCCCACATTGTTGAAAGATCAATGCAACTTATTTTTGAGAACAAATATAAAGAAAAACAATGATAGAACAACAAAAAACAGAAGGTCGCAGTTTTACTAGTAATCATGTAAAATTATTAAAACATCTTAATAAATTAAAAATTATACAAGAAGGAAAACCACCCTCTCCTGTAATGGTGCATATTTCTCTTATTAATGCTTGTAACTTAACTTGTAGTTTTTGTTGTTTTGCAAATAGAGACTTAACAGATAGATTACCAACTGATAGAGTTAAAAAAGCATTAGATTCTTTTAAAAAGATAGGAATTACAGGAATTGAATTCACTGGAGGTGGAGAACCAACTCTCCACCCAGATTTCCATGAAATTGCTGAGTATGCTTATAATTTAGGATTTAAATTAGGAGTTTGCACTAATGGGAAGAATATAGGTAAAAACATAACTAAAAAAACTCTTAAATTATTTTCATGGGTAAGATTAGGGTTATATGGGTTTTATGAAAATTATGAATATAATTTAAAAGAATTTGAAGGATTAGATACTAAAATATCAGCGGCTTATGTTTGGGATGAAGCAATTGAGACTTCATCAAATCCTAATGTAACAGGAGAATGGGTAGATAAAAATAAAAAGAAATTATCTACTAACTTTCAAAAAAGAGAAAATTTTATTAGAATGATCAATTGGGTAGAAGAAAAACAAATTCCAACCCGTATTGCTTTTAATGCAATTAAACCTATACATGAAGTAGAAAAAGACATAGAGACTATAAGAAAAGTTATAGAAGGGTATAATTTAAAATATGCTTTTTTATCTGATTTTAATTTTAAAGGAAGTAGAAGAAATGACCATTGTTACATACATATGGTAAAACCCTTCCTATTCACAGATGGATACATATACGCTTGCCCTTCAGCTGAATTATCTTTAGAAAATAATTATAATTATGTGCCTGAATCTCAATTTATGGTATGTAATATAGATGAAATTGAAGAGTTTTATAGTAAACCTCCTTCATTAAGACACCATGCTTGTCAATTTTGCAAGTATGCTATGCAAAATGAACTTATTGATGATATTTTAACCCCCACTCAACATAATGAATTCGCATAAAAATTTATTTGACAAAGACTATTACGAAAATGGAGTAAAAAAAGGTATAAGTGGTTATGAAAACTACACATGGATACCTACTAGAAGCATTCCTGAAGCCATTACAATATGTGAAAATATTGGTTTCCATTCTGTTATGGATTTTGGATGTGCTAAAGGATTTTTAGTTCATGCTTTAAGTTTACTTGGTAAGGAAGCAATAGGAGTAGATATTAGTGAATATGCTCTACAAAATTGCCTCCCACCAGTAAAAGATAAAGTATTTTTACTGGATAAACCATTATCAAAATTAGGATTATCAACCGATCTATTAATAGCTAAAGATGTACTTGAACATATACCTGAAGAAGAAATAGGTGGAGTTCTATCTGAGTTTTATAAAGTATGCAAACAGGCTTTTCTAGTTATACCATTGGGTGATAATGATTCTTTTAGAATTAGAGAATATGAAATTGATAAAACTCATGTTACTAAAAAAGATGAAGAATGGTGGTTTGAAAAAATAAGAAAAGCAGGTTTTAAACTAGATTATTTTAATTATCATTTTGGAAATGTTAAAGAAAAATGGATATCTCAGTATAAATACGGAAATGGGTTTTTTATTATAAAAAAATAAAAAAAAATGGAAAAAGATGAATTAATTGAACATGTATGGGCGTTTGGATTTGGGGGGATGGAAAAAGATGAATTAGGATTCATATATGATATATCTAATAATAAAAAATATTAGAACTAGGATCAGAAATGGGACAAAGTGCATATATGATGGCTTCCGTTGCTGATAAGGTTATTTGTGTTGACGCGTGGGATGATACTTATGAACATTTAAATAATGACTCTAAGCAGAAAAATATATATATAAATGATATATCATACTATAAGAATAAACCTAAAGTATTTGATAATCAAATCAAAAACAAAAATAATATTTTTACTCAATTTAAAAACAACTGTAAAAAATTTATAGATTCAGGTAAAATTGAATATGTAAAAGGAAAAACACAAGATGTGGTAGATAAGTTTGAAGATGGAACTTTTGATATCATATTAATTGATGCTGATCATTCTTATAGCGGAGTTTATGGAGATATAAATGCTTATCTTCCTAAGTTAAAAGAAAAAGGATATTTGGTATTCCATGATTATGGATGTGGGATGTGGACAGGAGTAAAACAAGCAGCAGATCAAGCTACAAATGAAAATAAAATAGAATTTATATCACAACATAATAGAATAGCAATTTTTAAAATAAAACACCCATGAATAAACACATAATCTCATCAGAAAATTCAAACCACCACTGGCCTTATTTAGATACAAATGGAAAAATTTTATTAGATTTAGGATGTGGTCGTCATGATACTATTGATTTACTTCAATCTAGCGCAGTTTATTTAGGAGAAAAGGGAGCTATTAAGGTTATAGCTATTGATGGTAGGGAAAGTGAAATTAAGTATTTTGAGGAATCAAATTTAAATAAAGAAAAATATACCTTTATTCATAAATTTATTAACACATCTAATGATATTAGGGAATTAATAGAAGAATATAAACCAACCGTTATTAAGTGTGATATAGAAGGATATGAAACTGCTTTTTATAATATAACTAAAGAAGAAATGCAGGATATTATTGAATTTGGTTTAGAATATCATAGTTTAGATATACTAGAAAAAATGACTGACAAAATTAAAGAATGGGGATTTAATATTCATACAAAGGCTGAATTTGGATTTGTAAATGCCCCTCAAATGGGTGTATTATTTTGTTCTAAAAAATAAATAATATGGTTAGTATTTGTATTCCTACTTATGAGATGAAAGGAAAGGGAGTTGAATATCTAGAATATTCTTTTAATATATTATATTCCCAAACATATACTAATTTTGAAATAATCATATCAGACCATAGCATTTCAGATGAAATAAAAGATTTATGTGAAAAATGGAATCAAATACTTAATATTCAATATTTTAAAAATAAATATAAAAGAGGTATTTCATCTGCTAATATAAATAATGCTATCAAAAAAGCCAATGGGAATATAATTAAAATACTATTTCAGGATGATTTTTTATATGATGAAACTAGTTTAGAAAAACAAATAGAATGTTTTAAGGGAGATTGGATGGTAACAGCATGTTGTCACTATAATGGAAAAGAAATATCCTCCCCGTTTTATCCTAAATACCATAATCAAATACAATACGGGCAAAACACAATTAGTTCCCCTAGCGTAGTAATGTTTAAAAATAAAGATATAATAGAGTTTGATGAAAATTTATTTTGGTTGATGGATGTAGATTATTATAAAAAAATGTATGATAAATTTGGTCTTCCATCAATATGTAATTATATTACTATAGTAAATCGTGAACATGAAAATCAAGTAAGTAATACCTTAGCCACAGAGGAAAGAAAAAAACAAGAATTAGATTATATAATACAAAAATATAAACAATGAAAATTTATGATGGTTTTTTATTTTTTAATGAATTAGACTTATTAGAAATTCGTTTAAATGTTTTAGATAAAATAGTAGATCAATTTATTCTAGTAGAAGCTAATGTTACACATCAAGGAAATCCAAAACCTTTTATATTTGAAGAAAATAAGGAAAAATTTGCTCCTTTTCTTCATAAAATAACCCATATTAAAGTAACAAACATTCCTTCTGATTTTATAAATCTACCCAACACCACTCCTTCAACATATAGTGAAAATATATTTTATGGTATATATGAAGATATAAAGAAAACCAAATTATTTAATAGAACTACGGAACAACATTTTGGGAGAGATTTTTTTCAAAAAGAATGTATTAAACTAGGAATGGAAAATGCTAAGAATGAAGATATTTTATTATCTGCTGATTTAGATGAAATCCCAAATCCAGAATATTTAAAAAGATTAAATGAATATTTCCAACCAGATCAATTTTATACTTTTAATCAAATTCATTATTGTTATTATTTAAATATGTTACACTATTCTCATATAGACAATAGCAGAAATGGATGGGAGGTAAATACAAACTGGAAGGGGACAAGAATGGGGACTTGGGGGAAAATAAAAAATTATTCTATTAATGAACTTCGTGCCCAAAATAATAATGATCTTATAAATAGTGGGTGGCATTTTAGTTGGATGGGGGGTATAGATAGAGTAAAAAACAAACTTCAATCATATAGCCACAAAGAAAACAATCAAAAACAAGTTATAGATAATATTGATAAAATGTTAGATAATGATGATATAATATATGATTTTAGAGGTGATAAATCTGTAAAGGTAGAAATGGGTTATAATCATCCTGAATGGCTTATGGGGAATATGGATAAATTTAAACATTTAATTAAATGATTTCAACTGAAATATTATATGGTCAGGGATTAGGAAACCAACTATCCTGTTATGTTAGTACAAGAGCAATAGCTGCTGATAAAGGAGTGGATTTTGGGATTCATGACCCTTATGGGTGTTGGGGAGATAAAAGATATAATGATAAGGGATTATATTTTATGGATTTGGATATGGGTAAATCTATAGATGTTAATAAAATAGAATTATTTTACAATGAAAAAGAATATAGATATTTTAATAATAAAAACCAACATGATATAAATTATGGGGCTTGGGTAAATATAACAGATGAAAAATTAAAAAATATACCCGATAATTCTCATATATTGGGTATAATGCAAGGACCTGACTATTTTTATCATAGAATGGAAGAAGTAAAACAATGGTTAAAAGTTAAACCGGAATATGACAACTATGATTTTTGTTCTGATGATGTTTGTATATTAAATGTAAGAGCTAATTTAGATGAAGCGGTATTTCTTCCTAAATCTTATTGGATTAATGCTATTAATCATATGTTAGATATTAATCCTAATTTTACTTTTCTAGTTATAACAGAAGATCCTAAAACAATTAAACAGTTTCTTCCCGAATTAGCCGATAATGTATTTGATTTAGGAATAGGGGATGATTATTCTATAATAAAAAATGCTAAATATCTTATAGCGTCTAATTCTAGTTTTTCCATATTTCCTTCATTAACAAGTAATACTCTAAAAAAAATAATAGCTCCTAAGTATATGCTTCGCCACAACACCAGTGATGGGTATTGGTCATGTGGATATAATATTTATCCTAATTATACTTACATGGATAGAGAAGGTAGATTATCCACATCAGAAGAATGTATAAAAGAATTTCAAGAATATAATTTAAAAAATAACTTCTACTCAGAAAAAGTAATACAAAATTATAGATTATTTCCTGATGTAGCTACAATAAAACCAAAATGACAACTCAAATCATAATACATCTGCTACCCCATGAAATTGATTGGTTTGAATGGCAAGTCAAACAGTTAAAAATAAGTAGTGGTTATATAGAAGATAAGATAATAGTTGATGTTACTTTAAATCTAAATTTAGTTGATTGGGGTCAATCTCAATTACCAAAACAATTTTTTATAGACAAGTTTAACCAAACAAAACAATATTTTGATTGGTGTGAAATTATATTTGAAATAGACGAAAATAATAATTGTCTAGGTATTGATGATAAAAGAAGAAACAGTATAAGAAAATACCACCCAGATAATTTTGTTTGTTTAGATTGTGATGTTATATTTAAACCAGAAACATTAGCTTTATTAATTAATAGTGCTAAAGTAATTAATAACAAATATTATATAATATCTCCACAAACTCCAAAACTTTGGGATTTTACTTGGGATGGCATAATAAATAATGTATATTCGAACGAACAATACGGATTTGAAAAAATAATAAACCCATATTCTATATTAAGTATAGATTATGGAGAAATATCTTTATCTCCTATTAATGTATTTAAATTTGGAGGAGGATGGTTTAATTTAATATCAACAGACTTATTAAAGTTTACTGATATTCCTGATTCGTTTGGGTCTTATGGAATAGATGATACATATGTAATGTATTGTTGTGAAATGATGAAACAAAAAGGAATAGATGTACAGCAATATGTTGTAAATAATTTAGTTATAGCTGAAAATTATAAGTATAGAAATAATCCTTATTCTTCATATTTAAGAATAATTGATAGAAAAGATGAATTTAGAAAACAAGCTGAAAGTAATTTTCAAATTGAATTAAATAATTTTTATAATAAAATAAAATGAAAATATCTGCAGTTGTAATTGCTAGAAACCACGAATATGGGACTGTTAGTTTAAGAGACAGATCTATATTTTGTTTAAATTCTCTTATAGATACATTTGATGAAGTAACATATGTTGATTGGGCTAGTCCTGAACATAGCTTACTTTATGATATAAAAGATGAATTAAATTTTAAAGGTAACTTAAAGCATTTTGTCATTACTCCCGAAATATCTTTTATTTTAGCTAAAGGTAATCCCAATATTCAAAAACCATGTGAGGTGTTAGCACGAAATATAGGATTTAGAAGGTCCACAGGAGATTGGTTAGTATCCACCAACATTGATATAATATGCCCTAGAAGAGAGGAATTATTATCCTTATTTTCATCTTCAGATCAAGATACTATGTATACTATTAGTCGTAGAGGAGTAGATTTTGAAGAAATAAAATCTTTTTATAATACCCTTAAAACAAATAAAAATATATATCAAAATTGGAAAGAAATTAGAGAGTATTTAAATGGACAAATAAAAGAAAACATATTAGAAGAAAAAGTACTACAAGGTGATGATTATAGCCTCATAAATTGTTGTGGTGACTTTCAATGTGCTCCTAAATATATTTGGGAAGATATTAGAGGATTTGAAGAAGATTTAGTATATACTTTATATAGTGATACAAACCTTCAGAAAAAAGCTAAAATGCATGGATACAATATAAAGGCTTTATTCCACCCTGCTTTATTTCATATTAACCATGGGCCTGGTGGAGGTGGATTTATGAGTGGGTATAACCCAATAGCAAATGATCCTTATCGTGCTATTATAAGCCAACAAAAAACCCAAAATAAAGAAACATGGGGTTTTAGTGATATTGAAATAGAATATGAGGTTTTTTAAAATTTTCTTATTATATTTATAATAAATAAAGTCCAATGGCTAAAACTCTCCGCTCTCCTCAACGAAAACAAGACCCACTTAGCCGTATATTCACTTTGGGGGAAATTAAAAATGAAACAGCTTGTGAAATAATAGGTTTAATTTATGAGGTAAACGAAGAAGATAAACAAATACCCATAGATAAACGTGTACCAATACAACTAATACTCAATTCAGCTGGAGGAAATGTATATGATGGAATGGGTATAATAGATGCAATAGAACAATCCATCACCCCAATCCACATGATTGTATTGGGACAAGCACAATCAATGGGATTTGCAATTGCTACTTGTGGTACATACCGCTATGCAAGTAAACGTACAACGTTTATGTATCATGAGTGTAGTTGGGAAATGGGTCATGAGAAAATGCAAGCACATGAACAGGAATTAGTGGAAAGTAAACGTTTATGGAATTTATATGACGAAATAATAATAACAAACACCAACATACCAGAAAAAACATTATTAAGCGTTAGAAAACAACGTAAAGAATGGTATATGACAGCTGAAGAAGCATTAGAACTAGGTGTGATTGATGAAATAATTTGAAACATTCATATATTTATTGATATAACATACTATAATGGCAAACCCAGTATTAAAAATCTCTGTCAATCGAAATAAAACCAAAGAAGGTGTAAAGGTTCAATTCGTATTCCCAACCAACATCGAAGGTGATCAAAAAGCAGAAATGACTCAAAAACTCCAATCCAAACTAAATGCTGGGTTAGGTAAATTTGGGCTTACAATTAACCAAGACACTGATGTTCCTTTTTCTAATGTGATTGGATTTTTAATACCAATTGCTGATTTTAAAATAATGATTAAAAATGCTATTGGTGGTGGTGGTGAAACACCAGCTCCAGAAATGGCACCTGAAGAAGAAATTCCTGCACCCGAAGAACCAGTTAAGGAAATTAAAAGAATGCAGAAATTGGCTGGGTTGAAAGAGAATGTAGATCAAGATAAATTAAAACAATATTATGGTTATCTCCTAAAATTAGGAGGAGGTGATTTAGCTGGTGAGTATGGGGATATGCTAGATAGAGCCAATCAATTTAATTATTTTGAAGAATTTGTAAATGACGATATTGCTATACTAGCTCAAGACGATGAAGAACAAGCGGATGAAATCAAACAATGGGTAGATAGTAATTTATAAATAAATAATTTGTTATGACCAAACGTTTAAATATGAGAAGAAAAATTCCTTTATTCAGTCTAAAAGCTCATCCAGGAATGGATTATTCTCAGTTACTTATGATACCGGAAATCAAAAAAGTAGTGTTGGAGGAAGCAGTTGTTGCAATCAAAGATGGTATCAAGAAAAATAAGAAAAAAATATCGCTATTCGAAATAGCGAATTCAGATTGTTATATTGAATTAGAAAAAGATAAATGGAAACCAACCCTCGAAACAGCATTACAATATTATGTTGAAAAAGAAGAATATGATGTTTGTGTTGTATGTAGGGATTTGATAAATAAATTATAATTTATGGATAATCAAGGTCATGCTGATGGAATTAAAAAATCCATCGAAGAAATAATAGGCGCTGGTACAATAATAAGAAACAAACGCCCCTCTGAAGAAAACATCCAACAAGATAAGTTTGAAAAAATTATACTAGCATTAGAAGCAGCCGAAATTAAAACTACCATTCTCAATATGGATTTTAAAATGGACTTTTCAGACTATAATGAACATTTCTATTCAGTTATAGATAGTTTATTAGAATTATGGTTAGGAAAAGAATTATGTGAACTAGTATTTTTTTACATATACGATAGAATAAATCCAGATGGTTCAATAAATGGATTGGTTGATGATAGTGGTAATGAAATAATACTTGAAACACCAACTGATTTATGGCTTCTAATTAAACATATACAAAGTAATAAAAAAAAGAAATAAATGCCTGCTGCAAAAATATTTACTAAAGAGGATTTATTGCGAGCAATGAAATATACAAAGAGTGTAAGGGCAGCAGCTAAATATCTTTCGTGTAGTTACCAACATATTAAGCCATATTTCAAAATGTTCAGAGTTGATGAAAATGATCCTAACTCACCAACATTATTTGAGGTACATAAAAACCAACAAGGTAAAGGTATTCCAAAATTCCTACCAAATAAACGTAGAGAACCGAATGTTAAAAAAATATTTAATGAAGGGGTAGGTTGGGAAAGTTTTAATGTAGATAAAATTAGAGTAAGGGGTGTAGCTGAAGGATACTTGAAGGATGAATGTTATACGTGTGGTTTTCAAGAACGCAGGATAACCGATTATAAAATACCTTTACTGCTCAATTTTAAAGATGGTAACAAATGTAATTATCTTAAATCTAATTTAGAGCAATTGTGTTATAATTGTTATTTTCTATATGTAGGTGAAATATTAACACCAAACCAAATACGTAATATTGAAGACAACCAAACAGTTAAGGAAAAACCGTTTGCCTGGGATTTAGATGCAGAACATTTAGAAAACATAAAAATGTTAGGATTATTTGATTAAGGCAAAGTAAGTTTGTATATTCAATCCAAATAAAGGATTATGTTATCATTAGAAGATCTAAAAAACTATTCAGAAGAATATGTTAAGCAACACATAGTAGGACATTATAAAGCTTCTCAAGAAGAAGTGGATAAATTTGAAATATTAATAGCCTATGAATCTGTAGGGAGCTGGGGATGTGATTCATCATCATTTTTTCTGTTAAGAAATAAAGAAACTAGTGAGTTATTTGAAGTACATGGCTCACACTGTTCATGTTATGGGTTTGAAGGACAATTCAACCCAGAATATACAGTAGTAGAAGCATTAAAATATAGAGCAAAAAAAAGAGGTGTATTTTCTGCTGGGGGATATGATAATGATATGGACATGAATATTGAGTTGGTTAATGAATTTATTTTGAAAATGGAAGAATAAAGTAAGAAAAAGTTTGGATGGCAAAATATTTTTTGTACATTCATCGGGAATTAAAAATTACACATATTTATAGACATAAAAAATGAGAACACTTCATCAATATAACACCATTAGTAAACAGAATCGCCCGACAGCGGATTGGTCGATAGTGTGTTTTGAGGGCGCACTTATAGACAGGGTTAGTTGATAGAATTGTATATACAATATATTAAATGCCCTGTTTGAACAAAACAGGGCTTTTTTAATTTTAAGGTAATGTAGCTCAACGGTAGAGCATTAGTTTGAAAAATTAAGTGTTGGGATTTCGAAATTCCCCATTACCACAATAAGCGTTCGTAACTCAGAGGCAGAGTACTGAGCTTTTAACTCAGGAGTCGTGATTTCGAAATTCACCGGGCGCACAAAATAGATCTTTGACATACTGTAACCAAACGCGTGTGTAGTTCAATTGGAAGAATATCTGGTTCCAACCCAGAAGATGAGGGTTCGAGTCCTTACATGCGCGCTATTGCTCCTGTAGTTTAACGGATAAAACTCTTGATTACGGCTCAAGGAATAAGCGTTCGATTCGCTTCGGGAGTACTAAATGATCAGATAGCTAATAATGGCTTTAGCATATGTTTGCAAAACATAGTAATGTGAGTTCGATTCTCACTCTGGTCTCAATATAGAGTAGTAGTTCAGTTAGTAGAATGTTAGCTTTGGGAGCTAGTGGTCGTCGGGGCGGAACCGGCCTACTCTACAAATAAACTATGGGGGTATAGTGATAAAATAGGAATAACATGGTTCACCTGCAATGAATCGATCCGGAATCGTGCTCCGGTACCTCCACAAAGAGGTTCGTTTTTTATTTTTTCCACATATTTATTGGAAACAATAATTATGAAATACACAAAAGAATATCTTGAAGAATTAGTAAAAGAAAGTAATTCTTTGAAAGAACTAATGGAGAGGTGCGAATTAAATTGGTATTCAAGTCAAAATCATATAAAAACCCTAATTAAAAAATATAAAATAAACACATCCCACTTTAAATCAGAAGGATCAAATAGTTGGATAACAAAAGACAATAATGAAATATTTACTATTAGTTCTAAAATCAATAGATCATCTTTAAGACAAAAAATTATTAAAGAAAATCTAATTCCTTATAAATGTGGGTATTGTGGTTGTGATGATCGATGGATGGGAAAAATAATGCCCCTAATTTTAGATCATATTAACGGAGTAGGAGATGATAACAGATTAAATAATCTAAGATGGCTTTGTTCAAACTGCGATTCAATTCAGGATACATATAAAAATAAAAATATAAATTCTAATAACAATAAAAATAGACATTTAAAAAAACTAGATAAAAATAAATTAAGATTAGAAGAAAAAATTTTAAAAAACGAAAAAAAGGAAAACATTAAATCATTAATTTTAAATTCAAAAATCAATTTTCAAGAAATGGGTTGGGGCACCCAGCTAAGTAAACTTTTAAAAAAAGAACCAGCAGGATGTCTAAATTGGGTTAAAAGAAACATGCCTGCTTTTTATGAAGAAAAATGTTGGAAAAAATTTACAGATAAAGATAAATTTATAAGAAAAGAAGAAATATCAAGATTAAAAAAAGAAGCAAAACTAAATAAATTAAAAGAAAACATTGAATATATCAAAAATTCGGGAATAGATTTTAATAAAAGAGGATGTTTTGTTGAAGCTAATAAAATACTGAATTTTAAAGAAACATCCGATGCTATTAAATGGCTAAAAAGAAACATGCCCGAATTACTCATACATCCTTAGCTCAGTTGGTTAGAGCGCTTGTTTTACATGCAAGATGTCGGTAGTTCGAATCTACCAGGATGTACAATATTGCCTCGTAGTGTAACGGTAACACAGATGGTTTTGGTCCATTTATTTCAGGTTCGAATCCTGACAAGGCATCAAATTTAAGTCGTTGGTTTTTAAGACTGATCAATATTTATTGAAAATAATAATTATGAAAAGAACAGATATTAAAAACAATATTGATAAAATCTTAAACGGAGAGATGGAAATTACATTTGTTCCTGCTTTTAGAGATAGAATAAAAAAAGATAAACTGATCGGAGAAGTAGAATGCAGTGGATGTAAAATTAAAGAAGAATGGAATGGTAAACCACTATTATTAGAGTTGGATCATATTGATGGAAATAAACATAATAATAAAAGAGAAAATTTAAGATATCTTTGTCCTAATTGTCATTCTCAAACGAATACTTTTAGATCTAAAAATTATGAAAAAACTAATAAAAGAAAATGGGTTGAAGAAGAAAAAATTATTGATTCTATTAAAAAAGGAGGTTCAATAGCGGATATTTTAAGAAGAGTAGGACTTAGAGCAGTAGGAGATAACTATAATAGAGTTCAAAGAATAAAAATAAAATATAAATTGGAAGGGTGGCAGAGAGGTTAATTGCATCAATCTTGAAAATTGAAGGTCCAAAAGATCCGTGGGTTCGAATCCCACTCCTTCCTCAATATGGGTTTGTTGGTGTAATGGTAACACACTTGATTGTGGTTCAAGTTATACGAGTTCGATTCTCGTACCTACCCCTAGTACATAGATAGTGAAGCTGTAATGATGTTTAATTGGGTAAAGACACGAAAAAGGGTTTAGAGTAGTGTAAAGGCCCGTATCTCATCATCAGTAACCCTGAAAGACCCGAAGTCTATGTATATTTGGAAGTTAACGCAGTAAGGTACTGTCATCTCCTGCTAAGAGAATGGATCGTTAATAGGATTGTGTTTCGAATACACTGACTTCCGCTTATGGAGATATAGTATAACGGTTTAGTACATATGACTGATATTCATAGGATCCAAGTTCGATTCTTGGTATCTCCACTAAACATTGGTCTGTAGCTCAAAGGAAGAGCAGTGAGCTGTTAACTCAAAGGTTGAGATTTCGAAATTCTCCAGACCAGCAAAATACAGGTTCTGTTACGTGCGGGTAACAGGTAATATGCAAACATTTCCTGTTTTTATTTGGGAGTGTTGCACAGCAGGAAAAGGCGCATGACTGTAAATCATGTAACCGGCATAGGTTGGTGGTTCGAGTCCATCCGCTCCCACAAAAAAATATTTGTTTGGCAAAGTTATTTTTGTACATTCAATTATAAGTTCGTTGACATAATATTTAAAATGCTCCGTTCGACAAGCGGTTTAAGTCGTTGCCCTTTCACGGCAGAGTCACGGGTTCGAGTCCCGTACGGAGTACAATGGTTCCATGGTTGAATGGCTCAATATCGCCCTGTCACGGCGCAAGGTACGGGTTCGAGTCCCGTTGGAACCGCTTAATGGCCTTATAACTTAATTGGTTAAAGTAGCTAACTCATAATTAGAAGAGTTCTGGTTCGATTCCAGATAAGGCCACACAATAAGGCGGGATGGACTGGAGATGGTTCCAGCTGAGTCTCATAAGCTCAATGACGCAGGTTCGAATCCTGCTCCCGCAACTAAATGCCCATATAGCTCAACTGGAAGAGCACCTGTTTTGTACTCAGGAGGTTGCGGGGTCGGTTCCTGCTATGGGCTCAATGAGTAAGAGATACTCAGAAGACTTGTCAATGTCTTATTTAAACTTGATAGGGTATTGGACTGGACATCCTTAAACGCCAGTCTCGTGGGATCAAAGGCAGGTAGCAGAGCCTCCCAGTAGCTTGACTGTTTTTAATGTGGTAAGACACTAATTGGTTTTTTGAATAGCAAACAAACCAGCTAAAATCTACTCACCAGTAATCTCAAGGTGGGGTAAATGCGAGCGTCGTATAACGGCTATTATAGGACACTTCCAATGTTCGGATGAGGTTTCGATTACCTCCGCTCGCTCAAATGGCTCTATCATATAATGGATTAATATGAAGCTCTTCTAAAGCTTTCATGGGGGTTCGAATCCCTCTAGAGCTACAAATGCCCTGATGATGGAATGGCAGACATACTGGTTTTAGAAACCAGCGCCGTGAGGCATGAGAGTTCGAGTCTCTCTTAGGGTACAAAAATATTTATTTAAAATGGAAAAGGTACTAGTATTAAATGCAGATTTCACACCAATTAATGTAACATCAGTTGCAAGGGGATTTAATCTAGTTAATAAAGGAAAAGCAGAAATTATTAAATCTGATGAAAAACCACTATTCAATGGTATTACAGAATATGTTCGTCCACTTATCATCAGACTATACAACTACGTTAAATATAGAGTATATCGTCTTAAAATAACTAGAGGTAGAATATATAAACGAGATGGACACCAATGTGTTTATTGTGGTAGTAAGAAAAATCTTACATTAGACCACGTAATACCACGTTCACGTGGTGGTGAAGATAGTTGGGCTAATTTAGCTACAGCATGTTTTCCATGTAATAGAGCTAAAGGTAGTAGAACACCAGAAGAAGCTGGTATGAAAATGATTATCAAACCTTATATGCCAAATTTATTTTCAGAAATTGTAAATCCTGGAACTCAAATTATTTGGGAAGATTTTCAACTTTCAGTTTAATTTGTTTGGAGAAGGCAAAATAAATTTTGTATATTTATCTCAAATAAAAAATTATGTACGAATTAGCAGAAAAGTATCAAACGTTTAAAGCAGACCCAAAGTATAGAGGGAAATCAAATTTCTATAAGATGATGTTCTTCGCACAACTAAACAACTTGACTAATGACGATATGGACTATTACTTTAATAGACCAGGTCGTAGACAAGAGGATGAAACAAAAGAAGAAATGAAAGTGAGAGGTAAATTTACTAAAGCATTAGTAAAATATAGACCATACTTGTACGATTATTCATTTTATGAAATTCCTAAAAAAATTAAAAACAAATAAATTATGACCTATTTTAATGTAAAAGTTCAGTTCACTGTAGAAGACAGTAAAGGTAAAATTAAGAAACAAAATGTGAATTATCTCGTGGATTCCCAAAGTTGTATGGATGCTGAGACTAAAATTACTGAATTTCTTATTAAAGAAGGAGAAACAGGATTTGAGGTAAAATCAATATCTGAATCTAAAATTGTAGGAGTTTTATAAGTATATTACCTAGGCCGAATTTTTATATATTTATTATCGTATGATAGGAATATATAAAATTATCTCTCCTTCTGGTAGAATATATATAGGGCAATCAGTTGATGTATATAGTCGATGGGAGTATTATAGACAGGGTCATTGTAAGTATCAACCTAAACTATATTATTCTGTTAATAAATACGGATGGGAAAACCACTATAAAAACATAATAGAAGAATGTTCTATTGAGAAATTAGATGAACGTGAAATATATTGGAAACAACATTATATAGATCAACTAGGATGGGATAAAGTCTTATTTTGTGAATTATATGATAAAGGCGGCGGGAATAAAAGTGAAACTACTAGACAAAAAATGAGTTTAGCCCATAAAAACAAAACAAAAACACCAGAACACAAAAATAATATTTCTTTAGGAAAAAAGTTATTCTTCTTAGATGAAAATAGATCTAAATATTTTAGAGAAAAAGTAAGTAAAACTCATAAAGGAAAAAAGATAACAGAAACTACAAAAATTAAGATGTCCAAGGCAAATAAGGGAAAAATAATTTCACAGGAAACAAGATTAAAAATAGGAGAAAAGCAAAGAGGAAGAAAACTTTCTGAAGAGGCCAAATTAAAAATAGGAAAAGCAAATAAAGGTTCAATTAAGCCAAAAAGTAAAGAAGCCTGTATTAAAATAAGTAATAATCTCAAAAAACCCATAAGCCAATATGATTTAAAAGGGAACTTTATTAAGGAATGGGATAGTGCCAAGGATGCCGGGGATGTTTTAAATGTTAGTAGTAAAGATATAAATACAAACTGTAGAGGAATAACTAAAAAATCTCATGGATTTATATGGAAATATAAATAATTCTTTTAATGTTTGCCCTGGTGATGGAATTGGCAGTCATGCCTCGCTTAAGATGAGGTGGCCGGAGGGCCGTGTGGGTTCGAGTCCCACCTGGGGTACAAATAGTTATTTGAAATAAAATATGTAATTTGGTAATCAGTTGTAGTGCATCAGCCTTAACTACGTGACCTTACTCTTACAACTAATAATGGCTTGGCAAATCACTGAGCATAGGTAATAATTAGTAAGAGAAGGTGCTAAAACATTTATTTAATAGAGGAAAAATGTATCTCCTTGTATATAGTACCTTGAGAGTAACTTGGTTAGTACGCTATTAAATATTTATTCACTTTATCCTGCTATCTTATGGTAGCAGGCTCTAAGGTGATTTTAAAAATAATTAAATATGAGAAGTAAAATATTTAATCGTATTTTAGATAAAATGGATAAAGATCCTTGGTATATTAAACTACATAGATGGATAAAAATTGAAATTCATGTTATTAAATGCCTTGGAATTAAAAAATATATTAAAACAAAATAATACAGTACCACGATTGCTTCCCATAAGAACAGCACATTAGCTGTGGTCTTGTTTTCACGTAAACGAATAGCCCAAGGCATAAGTTAAGGTGAATTACCAAACCACTCCCCAACAGACGTGTTGGGTGATGTTTGGGACATAGTCAGGTGGCGGAAGGGTAGACGCAAAGGACAAATACTTGGTATGTCGGAAAGCTAATAGGCATATATAAGAATAACCATACCATACAGGTTCGAGTCCTGTCCTGATTACTATAAAAAAACAATATAAATGAAAAAATTAATTGATAAATTAATTATCCATTTATCTTATAAAAATCCACATCTATGGTTGGAGATAAATGAAATAATATTTGATGGAATAGAAGACCATAAGAAAAAACAAAGAGAAAAAATGTACAAAAACGTTCGTAAATTAAAAAATAAATGAAAATTGTAGAGTGGTGGAATAGGCGTACGCCAATGGCAAACATATCCTCTCGTCTAGAGGACGCAGATCACGAAATAGATAGATAATATGGGTGGACCACAAAGCCGGCTAATTTGTTATCTATTGAATCGCTGCTTAAAGGTTCGAATCCTTTCTCTACAGCTTTATGTTTTTTCTATATATTTATTGTTGTTAAACCAGGTTATATACATCGATACATCGATCAGTATATAGCCTTTTTTTATAATATTAATTATAGAAATTAAAAATCAAAAGTATGAAATTCTCATGGAAAAGATATTTCGATCCAACTCCTAAAATTATAAGAAAAATAGCAGACTCTATATTAGCAGGAGCAACATTAGCCTCTACTTTTACATTCATAATGGATTATAAAAACGTTGCTATAACTATAATGATAGTATCAGTACTAGCAAAAGTACTATCTAATTTTTTATCTGAAGATACTGAATCAATAAACGAATAAATTAAAATATGGTAACATCACAACAATGTTTTAAAAAATGGGGTGACCCATTAACAACCTATGACGAAGGTACTTATATGGTAATGTGGGATGTTCCCACTGAATTAGAAATAGGGGTAATCCCAAAGCGAATATATTGCAATAAAGCAATGATAGAACCATTAACTAAAGCCTTTAAGAATTTAATATCTACAGGATATGTAAAGGAATTAAAAACATGGGATGGTTGTTTTAATATTCGTAAAAAAAGAGGATTATCATCCCAATCACTACATAGTTGGGGAATAGCTGTTGATATTAATGCTTTTGAAAATCAATTAAACATGACACCCAAGTTATCCGCAGGGTTTGTAAAATGCTTTACTGATGCAGGATTTGATTGGGGTGGGAATTGGACAAGGAAAGATGGAATGCATTTTCAATTATCTAGTATATAAATTAAAAATAATATTAGTAAATGGAGAAATATATTGGGGAAATAATAGTAATAATTCTAATCATAGGTACAACATTATTAAAGGATTTCTACAAATGGTATAAATCATCAGGGAAATTAAGATTCTTTAATCAGAATATTGAATTAGATGTAAATATAAAAGAAGAACTTAAATTTATAGTAAATAAGTTTGGGTTTAATAGAGTATCAATAGTAAAATATCACAATGGTACTGAATCATTCGATGGATTTTCTTTCAACTATGCTACTATAACCCACGAGGAAGTAGATGATATTACAGTAGGAATAATAAGTGAATTTCAAAAAATCCCACTTACATCATTTTCAGAAGTATTAAAAGATATTAAAGATTCCCCAAACAAATATAACGTATTAGACTCAGATAGTACCCATTCCGGAATAATGCAAGCTGGGTGGAATGTAATACAATCATGGAATTTTATGTTATCTGATAGAATATCTGATGGTATAATATGTTGTGCTATGACCCAAATTCCTAATTCTCTATCAGAAGCAGATATAAGAGAAATAAAATCTGTTGTTTATAAGGTAAATTTATTACTTAATAAACGTAAATAAAGTTTTTTTTAATCAAAAGTCAAGGTTTTTTTTGTATATTTATATCAAATAAGATAAAATGGCTTGCCACGTGTTATTTTTAAAAAATGAAGAAGAATTTTTTGGATTACTCCAAAACCGTGATTCTGAATTGATTTTAAAAATGTGTAAAAGCATTTTAATGGCTATCAGACACAAACGCAAGAAAATCGATATATTCGATATTACATTTAAAGATACAAGTGGCATGGTATTTACTACTGATGAAGATCAGTATATTACAATATTAAAAAATTGTTTTACTGATATGGAAGTTATTGAGGAATATGAATTATGTGCTGAAATGAAAAAGGTTATTGATAGAGCCGCTAAACAAAAACAACCAAGAAAACAAAAATAAACAATATAATTATGTTTAATAAAATTAGGTTATGGTGGAAATTTGAAGGAAAATATCTTCACCGAGACATTGCTCAAGGTATTAAAAATCTAATTAAGTGGTTTCGTATTATATGGTTTGATAGAGACTATGATCATCAATTTATATTCGATATCCTCCAGTTTAAATTACAAAACCAAGCAAAATATATTGGTGACCATGATCGACATACACGAGCAAAAGAAGATGCTGAATTAATGATGAAATGTGTTGATTTGATTGAAAAAGTTAAAACCGAATTCTATAAATGTGAATATATGGATTATCATAATTCAACATTTAAATTTATAGATATTCCAGAAAATGAAAGAGGTGATTGGTATAAAGAAGGAATGACACAATTACACTCAGAATTAATATCAGAGCGATTTGATGAATATTTTGCTAAGTATCCTGAAGTATATAATTATGTTGTTAATAATCCAGATAAATGTGTGTTTGAAAATAAAGACAAACAACAAATTGCTATGAATATGGGTATTGAACTTCATAACAGAGCAAGAAAAGAATTATTTGATGTTTTAGAGAAAAATATTGAGAGTTTTTGGGATTGATTGGCAAAGTAAATTTATTATATTCATGTTATGGAAGCAATATTAAAATTCAACCTAGACAACCCAGATGATAAAATGGCTTATATGCGTTGTGTTAAAGCAACCTCAATGGCTTGTGTGTTATGGGAAATATCCAATAATGGTTATAGGAAATTAGAAGACAAAGGGGAAACTATAGGTGACCACAATGAAGGTGTTATTGAAACCTTAGAATTTATAAATAATCTAATGGATGAACATGGGATTTATTTAAATGAATTAATACAGTAGTTATGATAGAAATAATAATGCACTCGTTCGGATTTTGTTCGGATCATCATCAACACATTAATATTATAATGATATTAAATGAATTTCTCAACACTAATTTTTGTTGGTGTTATATTAAAAATAAAGCGTTAAACTTATTTTACTCCAATGAGGATAATAAAAGTAAGATATAAGACATTAAGTATAAATCTTTCATTTTCATATGATTTATGGAAACTTAGGTGGTTTTCTTATAAAAGGAATAATATGTTATTTAAATTTTATCTTAATATCCTATTTTTAGGTGTATGGTTTAGGATTATTTTATTTAGAAAGCATTATAAATTAAAAAAGATAAAAATAAAATGACACAAAAAGAAATACTTGAAGGGAATAAACTAATTGCTGATTTTATGGAGGTTAAAAATGTCAGAGAATATAGTTTTAATAGGAAAATAAAATGTTTAATAATAACTGAGGATGATGGATATATAGACTTTGTAGAAGGTATGAATATATTATCATATCATGATAATTGGAATAGATTAATGTCTGTTGTTGAAAAAATTGAATCTATTGAAGATTGTGAGAAAAGTAATTTTCAATTTAGTATATTATCAGATAACGAATGTGAAATATTTGGTAAATATATTGATTACCAGCATCCGAGATTTTCATATTTAAATTGTGTTAAAGAAAATTCAAAAATCAAATCTGTATATAAGGCAGCAGTAGACTTTATTAAATGGTATAATGAAAACAAATAAACAATGAGAAAATTAATTTTTAATATTACTTTTTTTAGTATTTTATATTTTTTATATAAAGTTACTAATATAGATTTAGCACTATTAGTTGTATTAACAGTTATAGTTTCTAATCAATTAAAACAGGATCATGAGTAAATTAGCTAAAATAATAGTTAAAAATTGTAAAAATTGTCCATTTAGTACTTATTATTTTTTTAAAGATTATGCAAATTGTCTTGCACCAACCCAAATTCACGAAGGAAAATACAACATTACAAGTTATTATAAAAGCTATAAATCCCCTAAATGGTGTCCTTTAAATAATATAGAATTAATAATCAAAAAAGATATAGAAAATGAAAGGAACATTAATTAAAGAGGAATACGGTTGGGTTGTTAGATATAAAAAACAACCAAATGGACCTTGGTTTGAATTATCTATTTACCCTGATAGTAGGGATTTAACTGAAAGTCTTGAATATTTTAAGGAAGAGAAAGAAGAAGTTGACTTTGAAATAATATGGGGTCTTAATCCTTATGATGGTGGTAATGTATGTGAATTAGCCAAAATAACATCCACCACAAAATCAAAATCACACAACAAAATAAAACAAACAGCAATAGAATTTTATAAATGGATGTTAATACACAACACCCCAGAAAATACAGATCAATATTTTCACTATACAGACGAAGATATGTTTGATGAATTTTATAAAGAAACCTATGGAAAATAAAGAAAACATAATGATAACAGATTGGTTAGATGAACATGGTAATCCTGAAATTTATAAGAAGGTAGAAGATTATCTTGAAAAAACAACTAAACCTATAAATAATAAATTAACAGCAGTGAGGTGGTTTATAAATGAATTACATAAACTGAATGTGGATTTTGAGTGTGGACTTATACCAAAAAGTAAATATTGGGATAAATTTATGGAATTAGACTCACAAGCCATAGAAATGGAATCACAACAACACCTGGCAATATACAATGAAGGTATGAAAAAAAGTGAGAGTATGATGAATTTTTTATACACTGAAATAGAAGGAAGAGCAGATATCTTCCAAAATGGAAGACACAAAGATTAATATATTTACGGGTAACCACCTGTATCATGATAAAACCACTAAGCCTACTTCGCAGAGTACAATTATTGGTTTCTATATCTTTATTTATTATTGTTTTTTTTATATGTTATAAAACAACTGGTTTTGAATTAACAGAAATACCATTATCACAATGGGGAATAACACATAATGTAAGCTGGTTATGGAATGGTTGTCTGTTTATACTTGGTTTATCCTGTTATTTTAACATATATCACTATCTACAACTACACCCCCACCTACAATTTAAAAAACAATTTATATATGTTTTTTTATACCAATGTTTGAGCATATCGTTAATAGGGGTGTTTGTTTCGGGAAATATATTACATGGTATATTGGCATACACTTACTTTTTTACATTACCACTAACAATATTTCTATTAGCCGGATTTAATCGTAAGCGATTGGTAATTAAGGAATGGTTATTTCATACGGCAGTTTCTGTATTAATGGTTATATTACCTTTATCAACATTGTTTTATTTTAATGGTAAGGCAATTGCTGAAACATCTCATTCTGTATTGTTTTTAGTGTGGAATGTTTATTTGTTGAGAGAAAATTTTGATTAGGCAAAATTTTTTGTGTATGTTTATTACAATAAATAAAAAAATGATAGAAAATTTAAAAGCAAGATTTAAAGCTCAAAAGTATAATATTTGGACTGAACAGATTGACCCAAAAAGAAAAGCCGATGGTTGGTTTAATGGTGTTTGGTATGCAAATGGTAAATTACGGATTATGAAACTGAAACAAGTAAAAACGATTACAGACATTAAACAAGGTGATACGCTTATATGGACTGGTGACACATTGAAAAACGAGCCTGTGAAAGCTCAAATAGTGAAAGTAACCCCGAATGATGGAACGGAGATAATCTTTGACAAAAAGATGAATCGTTTTTTCAACTTGGGAATGTATCTCGAAGGTAAAAGTTGGGTTAAAGACGTGAGGGTAGTAATTTAATTACCCATAACGTTCACAGATAAAAGCAGTTTATGGAATTTAATAGAAAACTAAATAGGGAGCAGAAAGAGAAGTATGTTACTGTATGTGAACTTACTTGGGGTTGCTCACCGATTGATGTAGATTGGGCAATAGGAACGAAAATCTATAAAGAGATGGAAGCTAAATTGCTTTTATCTGGTGTTATAAAATCGTTGCCTGTTATCGAACCATTAATTGTTAAAGACAAAGTTAATACAGGCAATGTTTTATAACGTTTTGCACCCTTACGTCAGTGCGGGCTTAATAGCACAGACCTTAATTTAAAAAACAAAAGTTTATGACAAAGAAAAAAGTATTAACCGAAGCACAAAACCCCGCATTGCGTAAGGGTGCTGTTAGCAAATCGTTTTTTGGCGGATGGATAAATGCCGAAAAGAAATTTCCAGAAATTGGACACGATGAAGAATATCCACACGCATCCGAAATGATATTGTTATCGGATGGTGAATTTGTTTACTACGGACAATTTGAAAACTCGCCTGATTTCGGGCAATCATTTATAGATGCAAATGGGGATGCCTTTGATGATGATGGAATAGAAATTACCCATTGGATGTCATTGCCCGAACCGCCAAAAAATGTTTGCTAACGTGTTGCGGCTTTGTGTCAGGCTGCGAAGCGTTGGTTTGTGTGTCTGGCAGCTTGCACAAAACCGCTGTTAGCTGCTGCTGCGGTGAATTTAGTATAAACTTAATAAAACAAATAAAATGATAAAATTTCAATGTGATACTTGTGACTACGAAACAGACAGTTACCACGAAAGTAAAAACAATGGTGAGTATATTCCTTTAAGGTGGATTACTCTTTCTGACGTTACTGTTCATAACGAACACCACTCACCATCATTATTGTATGCTAGCAATGCAACTATGCACTTTTGTTCAAAAAAGTGTTTTGTAGATAGGTTTTTTAAACCAGAAGAAACGATAAAGCCTGTTGAGAACACGGAAGGTAGCAGTTGCAGCTAACGGTTCGGGTATTACCGAAGGCAGGGATTTGAAATACAAAAGTTTTAACCTTGCACAAATGCCTAATAGAAGTACAAACGATTAATTAACCGAGAATGCCCTGCTTTTGGCAATACCTTGTTAGGTGCAGTACTTCTCACAAACTTAAATAAAATGACACCAAAATTAAAAGCGGAACAGTTAATTAAAGCACACTCGGTATATTCAGAAGGAGGCACTAACAATGATTTACAAACTATTATTAGTACAGCTAAAAATTGTGCTTTAATAACTGTGAATACCATACTTGATGAATGGAATAACGAAATCGGTAGAATTGCAAAACAAAAATATTGGATGGAAGTTAGGAATGAAGTTGAGAGGTATTCTTAGCATTGCACCTAACGTTTTGCGTATTGCTGACGTTGCCAATTTAAAAAACAAATTTTGAACTATTAAACAAAAGTTGATATGAAAATTGAAGTTAAAATTACTGATGAAGCTGGCAATGTTCAGCAATACGTTGTTAGCGGTTCGTTGCCTTCTCGTGAGGATGCTTACAAAGAAGGATTGAACAGAAAACGTAGACACGAAAAGAATATCGTTTGGAAAGCAAAGATATTTGCATCAGGTGCAATGTGGGCTAAAATGAAGCTGACAGGTATTAGTGATGTCATTGGCAATGACCGCTAACGTTTTGCGTGTATAAGAAGTGGTGGATTAGAACCCCAAAACTTTTCAGTACAGCACTACACTTTAATTGGAAAACGAATGTTGAATAAACCACTTAACCCGCCATTTTTTATACACGCTGTTATGTGTATGTGGCGGTTTAAATAACGAAAATATGAAGA
>ERZ869929.9-NODE-9-length-163628-cov-11.493431_pt1 | contig 163628 bp, 231 predicted proteins | sample MGYA00579312_ERZ869929 | MGnify/ENA primary metagenome ERZ869929 (study PRJEB32216, sample SAMN09231818) | wastewater metagenome | place: USA: Maryland | collected 2016-08-09 | study: EMG produced TPA metagenomics assembly of the PRJNA472060 data set (Reclaimed... | reverse complement strand
ATTTCATATTTCTTCCTTATGAATTCTTTGAACTGTTCGTTTTTCAAAATATCATAACAGTAGACAACATCTTTAAACTTACCTTTAATCAATCTGATTGCAGTAAGGTCGCTGTCTTCTATATCTTGAAAAACAAAGTCTTCGTTAAACTTCGGACTCTTGCTCTTCTTCGAGAATCTCTTCAGTGGTGACTTCAGAATCTCCCATAATGCTACCATAAGCGATTTCATATTTCTTCCTTATGAATTCTTTGAACTGTTCGTTTTTCAAAATATCATTCCAGAATTCTGATGATTGTGTCTTATCGAAACGAACTTTGTCACCTAATTCACCTGTTTCTAAATCTACTTTAGAATACCAACCTGGTGATGGTTTCTGTACAAAGTTACCTTCGATAGCAACATCAAGTAGACCAGAATATTTCTGAATGCCTGTTTCAAAGTCAACTGTGATAAGAATCTTTGACTTCTCACGAACATATCTTGATTTCTCTACGTTGATTACAAAGTTATATCCTGTAATACCTGTTGTGTCTTTCTCTTGTTGACGACCAAGAATAAAGATATTGTCTGCTGAATAGTAAGAACCCGTACCACCACCTACAACATCTTTCGCATACATTTCCATAGTTTTGTAAGTGTGATTGACAACAACCATAGGGATGTCTTTGAGTGTCAAGTGAGGTGTCACCATACGGAACAAACTCTTCACTTGTTTAGCACGAGACATATCTGCAACTGATTTACCTTCAATCGCATCATCAACTTCTTTCTTAGAAGCAAGGTTACCGATTGAGTCAACTACAATAATCACTTTGTCACCACGAGCAATATCTATCAACTGATTCATGATGTCAACCTTCAACTGTTCAATATCAGTCAAAGGTGTATGTAATACTCTGTCCATATCGATATCGAATGTTTCAAAGTATTTCTTTGGTGTACCAAACTCTGAATCATAGAAAAGCATTACTGCGTCTTTATACTTGTCCATGTAAGACTTAGCCATCAATAGACTAAATGCAGACTTAAAGTGTTTTGAAGGACCAGCCCACATTGTAAGACCAGGTGTTAAACCACCATCGATTCGACCAGAAAGTGCAACATTAATCATAGGTACTTCTGTTTGCACCATGTCTTTCTCATTGAATAGAGTAGACTTTGAAAGAATAGAAGTTTCTTTAATCGTACTATTCTTTTTTAATTTATCCATTAAACTCATAATTTTTCCTCTTGTTTAACCAAAAAAGCTTTCTAACGTGTTTTGTTTCTCTGAATTCCAATTCATACATTTAAGAATAACTCTTAGAGGATCCAGGAATGTCTTTTCGAATTGTGTATCATAATCAATATAACTTTGTATGTCAAATTCTTTAGGCAATCTTGTAGTAAATGAAATTACAGTGTCTCTGAAAGGGTTAGGTACTTTCAGATAAGTGAACTTGACCTTCTCACCTTCTTGTATCAAAGGATACTTATTCGTCAATTTCATCTGTTTTAGATGATGATTGTAAATAATCGCTCCTTTTACATGAATAGGTGTGCCTTTCTTATACAATGATACATTATCTGTATAAGTGCTCAACCCATTCATTCCTCTTGGAAATGATATATCCTCTACTGGTAAGCTATTGAATTCTTTACGAAAATCTTCAATAAACTTATGCATATCCTCTTCTTTTCCAGAAATCATGATTTTGATAGATTCTTTCATCTTCTCTCTCACTGCTGATGGAGTAGATGATTTAATCATTTCAAGACCTGTGACTTTCACATAAGGCTCCGCATATTGAACACCTTCGTTATTATACACATTCAATATGTATCGCTTCTTAGCTGTCCAGATACCTTTGTCGGCAAGTGCTTCACGTTTCATTTGCATCTTTTGAGCATATGCATTTACATATGTCGCAAGTTCTTGATAGCTCTTGTCAATATAAGGTTGAAGTCTGTCTTCACAAACTCTATCCATAAAGTCAATTACTTTTTGTTTAGGCATCGATACAACACCATCAACACCGTAAACTTTATTGACTAAATCACCAAGTCTCAAGTAAGTCGAATCTGTATCAACAGCAATCACATAGTCGGTGTCTGTACTTAATAATTGATTCAAATATTGATTGATTTTGTTTTCAATCCATTTGATACTTAGTTGACCTGCTGTAGTAATTGCAAGTGCAAGTCTCACATCATAGAATCTGAAATACTGTGAACCCATGATACCATAAGCTGAGTTCAATGCAAGTTTCTTGGCAAGCTGTAGATTGTTATATCTTGCGATACGTTTCTCGATATCAAATTTCTTTGAATTATCTTTTTCGTTCTCATAATCTTGTTTTGCTTGAAGCATCAACTTCTTAAACTTCTTGCGGTCTTCATACATATCTTCCATCATCTTAGCGAGGAAGCCTTGCTTATCTGTTCTAAAGAATTGACCGTTAGGAGTTATAGTAATATTCTTACCTTTAATAAAATCAAGATTGATTTCTTTGTTCAATAGTTTCTCAACTGTTACACCATCTGAAACAATTCTATGCATCTCAGGCGTATAGTCTTCAGGTTGAATCAAAGTCTCAACTGAAATATTATATTGCATCATCAAGTGAGGATACAATGAGTTCAAGTCGAAACTAGCAACCCACTCATGAAGACCTACTTGAGGCACTTTAACATAAGCACCTTCATAACCATCTGCACCGCTTGCTCTAGTGCTTGGTGGTACAATGATATTCTTTTCAAGTAGATGATTATAAGTTAAAGCATCCCACATTCTAGTCTGTGTAAAGATGTCTTCGTAGTTTGATTTTGTATCATAAGCAAGAGTCAAAGCCAATTCAAACAGTTTCAGCTTGTCGTCTAGTCGTAGAATCAATCTAACATCGTGAATGTTATACTCTATAAACTTTTGATAGTTTAGTTTATAGAGTTGGTGCAGATTGTCATACTCATCATATGATATCTTGTTCTCACCTAGCTCTACGTTAGCAATATGGTCAAGTCGATAAGACTCTTGTGATTTACCATCAGGTGAATATGCTTTGTATAAGTCCATATAATCTAGTGAAGCAACACCTAGAATAGTATATGTTGTCATTTCTTTACCATGACTACCTAAACTGTTTCTTTCGTTGATGATATTCCAAGGTGATAATTTCTTGGTCATATCTTCACCGATTATTTTTCTGAATCGATTGATAATATAAGGAATATCAAACCCTTTTGTGTTCCAACCTGATACAACATCAGGACAGTTTTCATACCATTGTCTGAGAAACTTCAGACACAATTGATATTCATTTTCACACTTGATATATTGTTCATCACCTTTTACTTGATAATCACCGCAACCATATACAAGTGTTTCACCGTTTAGATAAGTCATTGTGATTGCTGTGATAGGTGAAGTTGCTTCATAAGGGTCTGGGAAACCACTAGTCTCTAGATAGCAACTGTTTTTTATATCAGTCCATTCTTTCTTCACTTCATCCCATATCTCATAGGAGTCATCATATTTTGCAATATCTTTTAATGATATTTCAATTTCTTCATTCATTTTATATATTTATTCCTAAGATTAATCATACGATTATGCATTTTGGGATTTTTTGATTCCAAATATAAATCAAATTCATATTGAGACATAGAGGCATATCTTTTACCCATAATATATTGTTGATTAGTTTGTTTTCCTTTTTTTCCTTGTGATATTTTTAAGCCTCTTTTGACATTATCACATGTTCTAACACTTTTTTCCATACGCAATTTTAATTCTTCTGTACTGAGTTTAGCTAGTGCTTTTTTCATTCCTTCAGACACAGTAGAATAATCTCTCATTTTATTTGCATGAGAATTATTAATATATCTCTTTTTATCTTTTTTATATACGGTGAATTTTTGTCCACATCCGCAATCACATGACCTTTCTTCACGATACCTAGACTTAGATTCTATAGATTTTTTCTTGTAAGTATCCGAACTATAGTAATTCATCATCGACAATGATAATTTCTCTCTTCCTTCTTTAGATTTATTTGGATGATTCTCTAAAAATTTTTTACGCATCCAATAATATCTTTTATTATTGTTTCTGTTGTTTGAATCATGTATAGTCATCATATTAATTGCATATAGCAATTTTGGATGTTTATATATCTTATATAAAAGTTGATGTGCTACAAAATGTTCTTCCGGTGTTAACCAAACAACATTCGACTCTTCGTATTTTCCACCCATACAACCAGGAACAATTCTATGTTTTTCATAATAATCATCTACAGGTCTTTCTTTTGGAGACCTTTCAATTAAAGTATCGTAGTGTTTTTTATAATTCATATCTTCTCCTTATATTATTATTTATAAGAAGCAACTTCGATATCTATGTTTTTTTCTTGCGAATCTTTACTTTTTTTTCAGGCATAGCATCATATTGATTTCCACCAACCTCGATATCGATTACTGCGATTAGAACATCGTCTATGTCCCAGTCAATCATACCTTTGTGTTCGTCGGTAATATAGGCATATTCATACCTACTGTTACCATAGATTTTGAAATTGTGCACGTCTTCATATCGTTTCATGAAGTCACGAGCGTCACGAATGGTCTCAAACTTTTTAGGTTCAAGATACTCATCGTTTAGAGTTTTGAAGTCAGTAACTTTCTTAGTAGGCAAATAGAAAGTAGGCGAGTATTGAATTTTTTCTTTACATCGCCTACCGTCTTTTATACCTCTGAAAAGAATGTTACTACCAACTGCAACTGCATTTGTGTAGTAATTTTTATTCATTCTCGTATTATATCACTTAGGCATCTGTGTTGCAATTTCAATGCCTGAGCCAAATACTCGATTGTATTGATTCTCAAGTTCTACAGCAGGTGTATTAATCATCAATACATCGTCTGCACTGATTTTAAAACCTGTTGTAAACTCTTGAGCAAATTCGATATAAGGTGAAAATGCGATACCGCCTTGGTCTTCAGCAGACTTTGGTGGTACGACAATCACTTGAACAGGTGTTTTTACTAAAACATAACCCTCTTCTTTTTTGACTTGCACTTTACCTATAATCGTGTGATTAGTTTTAAAAGTGATTAATTTAATTTCAGACACAATAAGACTCCGCTTCATTCATAGTTAAAACTTCTAATGTTACCCATTTTTTAGGGAACATTGCTTCTCTTCCTTTGAAGTCGCTTAGACTTAGTGTTGGGTCATCAATCAAACCAACAACTTCAACCTTTTCGTCGTATTCACGAACATGTAAATCATATTTAAATGCTCTCGCTAATTTCTTAGAGATAGCAATCTTCTTTGCTACTTCAGACAGATTTACGTCTTTCATTATGCGCCCTTAACTCTCATTACTCGTTGATTTTTACCAGAAAGACCAGGTCTATATTCACCAGTCAATTCGATAGCTTTCATTTCAATCAATTCGTGATATCGAGCGGTCACTGAAGAGTATCTTAGGTTTGAGTTCTTAGTTAGAACATCGTCACTAATACAACCTTCTTTACCGAAAGATTTGATAGTCTCATAAACAGTTTGTTGAACAGTTTTGTGAGTCTGCTTTCTACCTAATAAAAAGTTAAGAATAGATTTTAAAAAGTTTACAAATTTTGACATAATAACCTCATATTGAGTTATACAAAAGATTCAAGATTAGGTGGGGTCCAACCCTCTGGTTTGAGAATCTTACCATCTTCTCTACGAATCACCTTGCCTGTTTCATAATCAATCTTATCAAGATTGCTACGCTTTACTTCTTCCCAGGCACCCTTCACATCGAAGCCCTTCATGTAACAATAACCTAGAATAACCCAAATCATATCCATACAAGCATCGAGTTCTTCAATATTATCATTGTTTTGTCTAGCTTGCAAGAATTCTTTGTATTCTTCTTCAATTAAAGTTGCATAAAGAGCTTGATTTTCTTCACTTACTTCTTGACCACTTGCTTCAATAAAGATTGAAACTGATTGAGGATTATTCATTAAGATAATACTTCCAAGTTATGTTCATAATGTTTTTTGCGGTCTTCTAGACCGATTGTACCACCATTGATACGTTTAGTCATTGCTACGATATCTTTCTTATCAGCAATTTCATTTAGTCCGTTTTTCTTCCAGAACCAACATGCTGATTCAATCGCACCGTCAAGTGTTTCTAAGTGTGCAATGGTTTCGTCAAGTGTTTTACCTATACTCTTAGAAAAGTTAGTATAGTTTTCTTTACCTGTCAACTGAATAGCACCGCGACCACGGAATTTGTAACCTTCACCAGATTTTTCATCACCGTTACCCATACGACTAGCATAAATCTTGTTTGCAATCATTTCAGGTTTACGTTCATATTTTGCGGCAGTCGCATCATCAGGGAAATACTTAGGAAATACTCCTCTAAGACCTTTTGCACCGTAGTTCAGATTCTCTTTTAGCACTGTGAAGTCCATTGATTCGTGTCCGCATTGTGCTAGAAAGCCTGCTAAACGTTCAGGTGAATTGATTTCGTATTTTGGAAGATATTTTTGAAGTGCTTCAAATAGTTGTTCAGGTTGTTTGTTGTTCTTGACACACTCTTTAAGTTTGTCGACTGTTAAATTTAATGCCATTACTTTTCTCCTAATTTTGTTGTTGATACTCCGCATTTGAATAGAAAATCTAGTCCAGCAGTGTCTCTGTATGTATTCTTATATATAACCTCTTTAATCCCTGCACCATAAATTAATTTAGCGCATTGAATACAGGGTGCATGTGTAATGAAAAGTGTTGCACCTTTACCTGACTCACCATCTCTAGCAAGTTTAATCAGCGCATTCTCTTCAGCATGTAACACTTCAGGTCTTGTTTTCAATTCAAAATCGTTAGGATTACCTATTGAATAGTGTTCATATTCACAGTTATTATCCCAACCCGCAGGCATACCATTGTAGCCAATACTGATAATTCTATTATCTTTAACAATGATAGCACCAACTTTTAATCGCCTAGCTGAGGACAACTGAGCAAATCTATCTGCCGTATCCATATAGGCATTAACCCATTTGAGTTTCATGTTATTTCTCTTTAGGTTCTTTACCTGTTAGAATAACTCTGTCGTTGACGCTTGCAGTGTATTCTGCTTGAATCATTTCTTTTTTGTAGATTGTACGTGCTTCGCCTGTTAGCGTAGCTAGTACACGTTTGGTTGGTTTTGAAATTTTGAATGTTGCGTTCATTTTCATAATAATCACCTATATGAGGGTGCAGTAACCCTGCACCCGTTGTTAAATTACTCTACTAATAATTTCTTAGTATCTTTCACTTCAACATATTCTTCACGAGGACCTGAATTGATTTCAATCTTTTTAGGTTTCTGATGTTCTGGAATATTATTGAATAATGCTACCGATAAGATACCATCTTCGTAACTAGCGTATTCAACTTCAACCGTATCAATGATAGGGATTGATTTTGTGAATGCTCTAGTTCCAATTCCTTTGTGAATATATTCAAGATTAGCTGAAGAGTCTTTTTTATTACCCTTAACCACTAACTTGCTATCTTCAATTTCTAATTCTATCTCATCCTTAGTGAAGCCTGCAAGTGCAAATTGCACAATATATCTATAATCATCAATTCTGATTATATTATGAGGCGGATAAGAAGGAATGTTTTTCTCGAAATCAAACAAATAATCTAGCTGATTAATGATGTTTTCGAATCCGATTGAATGAGGCAAATTGCCCAATGAACCTACTGTGATACGTCTTGCGTTTGTCATGCTATTTCTCCTATTAAGCGAGTGTTTATAAAAATTCTACCCCGAAGGCATAGAAAGTGAGTTATTCTGTTACGAGGAAACTCACCGAAACCCTAAGCAGTTTTTAGGCTGCTAATGCGTATAACTCATCGTTTGCAGTTATGTTTATTTATGCGATTTAAGGTCGTCATCTACCTAGCGCACTTATTCTATCTACCCCAATCGAAACCTGGTCATGCCCATCAGATATAGTCTACCACTCTTAGAATGACGTGTTTAATCGACCTTTGTCATAAACTATATCTGGTGGACATGGGCGGAATCGAACCGCCGTCTTGAAGTCCTTACCTTAGTGTTTACGCTGTTTTAGTACTCTGTCTTTTTCTTACCGATATTGTATTTACTTACAAGTTCCCATTCACTGCGTTCTTTATGTGCAATGATTTTGATTTGATGTAAAGCACCAATCTTATCTTTCATAATCTCAGGATTAGCAATCTTAACTAAACCCCAATCTTCCAGCAACTTAGCAATTGCGTTGCGACGTTGAATATCATTATCGTCTAAACTAGAAGGCTTACCGTCAAGAGCAAACAACTCTTTAAAGTGTGTAATGTAGTATCTACCTTGTTTATGCAAGATATGACAAGATTGATACAAAACTTTATCTGTGCGTGAAGCAACACCGATTCTTGAAAGGGTCTCACGAACCTTCAAAAAATCGTCTTGTTCCTTTAGCGTAACTTCAACAAAACTATTAATGTCAATCATCTTACTTGCTTATTCCACCTATATCCGTTTTTTCTTTTATTTCTTGGATTTGTTCTTCATCAAGTATTCGAAGAGCGTCACGTGCTTTTACATCTGAGTAACCATAATAGGTCTTGACACATTCTAAGTCTTCAATTTTTTCAGCTTTAGCCCACTTGTTGAACGGTCTTTTTTTAGACCTTACTGTATTTATAAGAAATAAAAACTGCATCTTATTGTCCAGCTGAGGTCTTTCGTTCATCATGTTGGCAAAAGCAACACAGTCTTGATGTTGAGCTAATGCTCTATTTACGATATAAGGACTGTAAGCTTTTTCTGTTTCTTCATCAACTATGAGATTTTTCTTACCTTGAAGAATCTCATTTACATAATCAAATACATTCATTTTATTTTATCATTCTTCTAACAGGGTCGTCTACACCATATAGATTAACTAGATGTTCAATTTGTTCTTTGTTTAAATTTTCTGTAGAAAACACCAACAAATCTCTAATTTCGCTTTTATATAGCTGTCTAAGTTTAGTGACTGATGGTTGGTCAAACTTGATACCTCTCATATATCTTATACCACCAGGTTCTTTAGGGTCTGATTTAGAGTATTTCCAAGTTCTGAACGTTTTAGGTTCAACTTTCAGAATCCATCCTGCATATTCGGATTTATATTTAATAGAAGGTATAGTAACAAAAAATAAGTCATCAACATTTCTGCATTTATTAAGTTGCTTTTCTCTGATTGATAATGATTGTTCTGTAAAATAAGGAGTGCATGTTTTAATTTCACCCGTTTTAATCTCAAGTAAAACTCCTAATTCATTCCTATAAAAAGTTCTAATTGAAGCAGATTCATCATCTAATTCATCTTCTTCTATCTCAATTTCTATGGTAAGGTCTTTTTTACTGTCATATAAGTTTGTAGAGTCTTCTACGGAAACACCTTTTATCTTGTTCAAATAGTTTCGAACAATCTTTTCTCCTACTTGTCCAATTCTTTCAATCTTTTCTTTGTGTTCTTTTATGTCCATAATGATTCCTCACTAGAAATATCTTCAGGGTGACTCTTCTTATAGATTACATCGTTTAGAATACAGTTCAATTTATTTGCAATCTCTTCTGTGATATCTGGTAGTTTTACACTAATATCTTGTCCTGCATAATATTCAACTGCTCTTACAGATACATCTTCAAAGTCTTCACCAAATAATTTGCGATATCTAGTACCACCTACATGCCATTCATCGTCTCGTAGTGTTTCTCTAACAGCCGCACAAAACTTACCTAGTCTTTCTCTAGTAGAATTGCCTGAGTAGCCAACATAAAGAGGTACTCCTTTTCTGTAGATACAATGAATACCATTGTTAGGTAAAACTGCGATATCAGGAAAGAATTTTAGACCTTTACTTGTATCATAATTAGGCTCAAAACGATACTCATCCGATTGTTCGAGTTTTGTTATGATTTCTTCAGCATAGTCACTTGCTTCCATCTGAGATTCGCCCCATAGGTTTGTAATCATCTCTTAAACTCCACTTCGGTTAGAATCTGACTCAACATTGCCAAATCATTTAATTGAGTATCGGCAACAAAGGCTCTCTTGTACATGTAATCAGCGATACACATCGTCAATAAAGGAACACTTCTAGGTTCAACTTCTGTATACAATGCATCAAATAGTTTTCTGAAGAATGAATCAGGGTCGTATTCACCACCGAATACCCACTTCTTCAAACCACCAAAATCTGATTGTTTGAGATAGTTGACTACTTCTTCTAAGATGTCATCAGATAGTGTCGATAGAATACCAACATCAATCTTACTGAATTTAGAATATCTTTGCAACTCATTAAGAGTTCGTCTAAAGTCTGGGAAGAATTTACGAATGACTTCAGCAACAACTTTATCGTTGGCTTCAACATTCTCATTTTTAAGAATCTCTTGTACACGTTTAAAGAATTGAGCAGCCATTGCGCTTCGCTCATCTTTAGATAGTTTGAAGTCAATCACCGCACATCTTGAGTGAATAGGTTCAATAATCTTTTCTTTAAAGTTACAAGTAAAGATGAAAGTACAATTAGAAGCAAATTGTTCAATCGCATTTCTAAATGCTTGCTGTGCTTGAGCAGTCATACCGTCTGCTTCATCAACAATGATGACTTTTCGACCACCAGTGAATGACATCGTAGAAGCATAGTCTGTAACTGTGGTGTGAACCATGTCAACACCAAATTTTGAAGAACCATTCAAAACAAGATAATCACATCCTACTTCTTCACACAATGCTTTCGCTACGGTAGTTTTACCAACACCTGCGCTACCCGTCAACATCATGTTAGGGATATCTTTAGTCTTTACGTACTCTTTGAAAGGAACTTTTAAGCGTTCAGGAAGAACACAAGCATCAATAGTCTTTGGTCGATACGCTTCAACCCAAAGAAACTGACTAGAATCTTTGTCAATCATAATAACTCCATAATAAAAAATTGCACCGCACTATAAGGGGGGAAAATAGTGCGGTGCTAAAAGCACCCTCTATGAGAGTGCGCTGGCAAAACGACCTACTAATTCTAAATAATTTTCTTTAGAATAATGCTCTCTACCTGTCGTTAAGGTAATTAGAGCAGTGTTCTTAATCCACTCATTAGGTTTAATTTCTGTAATAGAAACTACATGAGCTGGATTAACAGCAAGCGTATATTCTACATCTGCTGAATCGCATTTAACATATACTAACATATTAGCCCTTTTGATATGTAGAACCTTTTTCAACTGTAATCCAGTATTGAATGTCTACGTTCTTGTTTTTCCAATGTGAAACGCCTTGTGAAGAGATATGTAAATCATAATCACCTGGGAACAATCTGAGGCTTTCTACTTTGAAGCAAAGATTAAATGTATCACCGTTACCATCAGCGAATCGAATCTTACTCATATGACTCTTGCTACCTGTGCTATCAAAGCCTGATAGATATACGTTAGCACCGTCTGATTCAAACCCTACGTTAGGTGAACCTAATACTGAAGCATAATTATACATCATGTCGATAATTTTGCTAGTCATAGTTAGATGAATTTCTGGTTCAGGAAACTGAATGTCTTTCTCAGGTGGTGCAACAATCATATTTTTTGATGCTGAACGGAATACAACTGAGATATCTGCTTTGTTGCTGTCTGAGATGTCAACTGATTTTGTAATCTTAAGGTCATTACCTTCAATATCAAAACTGTTTTCATCAGTCAAAGACACAACTGCTAAGAATTGATTTAAATCATAGACTGCAAATTCGCCGTCGATTGTATCTTCGATATTTGCAAGTGCAAGAATATTTTTCTGAGGTGAAACTGTCTTTAACTGTTTACCTGGTTTGAATAACATGCCTTGATTGATAGTAGAAAAGTTTTTAATAATATCAACCGTTGATTTAGATAACTTCATTATTTACTCCAATTAAATTTGAAAACATAGTATAGTTCATCATTTTAAAGATTGCAACATACCTTCAACTGCAATCCCTAAATCTTGTAAAGTTCCACTGTTCAGAATAGTGTAATCAAATTTACTGCCTATCCAATCCCATTCTGAACGGTGAATCTCGTCTTGTAAAGCGTAGTGCTTTTCATTAAATAGTTTAGAGTCTATTGTATTGACTTCTAAAGCTGTTTGATACCATTCAGGTTCAGGTCCTCGAATAACACGAACAACAAACCCGTCATTTTTCTGAATGTAATCAATTTCATTCTTGAATCGAACATCAGTAACAACAACATCTTTACCTTTTGCTCTATTCAATAATGAAATAACCCACAAGTCTTTATGAAAGACATCTCGACCTGCTTCTGTACCCATCAATTGAAGAGCCTCTCTAGGAGTAAATGTTCTACCAAACTTTTCAGACCAGTAAACATCAGGCTCTTCACGCCATTTACGAGAGACTTCAGTATCACCTTCTAGCAAATCTCTGGGCCAACCAAACATACACGAAACAGCATCTTTAAGAGGTTTTGCGAAACTGTCTTTGATAAACCCTTTTTGTTCGAGAATATCTCCGACAGTTCCTTTACCTGAGCCAATAAAGCCCACAACACCAATAAGCATTACAATTTTCCGATTAATTCAGCAATCTTAGGCATATTACCTGTAAACGCATAGGTACCTACGTGCTGAGTTTTCATCCATGGACAGAGATAAATCTGACCACCCATTTTTCTCCACAATTGACAGAACATATAGTCTTCAGACAAGTATCGGTCAGAACCACCACCTGTTGCACTATCTTTAGTATCAATGATAGTGTCAAAGTATGCATGAATATATCTTGAGCCGTCAAAGTTTGCTTGACCTACATGGTCTGGTTTATAACGCAATTGAGGATATTCTTTTTCAAGTTTCTCAAATACATGACGTTTAATCATCATGAAGCCTGTACCAATCTCTAGCACTTCTAGAGGGTCAGTCACTGTGAATTTTTGAGTACCTTTAACTACGTTGAATACATACTCACCTACTAGATTCTCAAGTTCACCTGCTGGCATGTCAGGGTTTTGTCGAGCACCTTGAGCGATATTGTTCCAGTTGATAGACTTTTTAGGGTAAGGACCACCAATTACGTCTTTATCTAAAGCTAACAATGCAATAACATCTTGAGGGTTGTAGTGAATATCTGAATCGATAAACAACATGTGAGTGCAGTCAGAGCGGAGGAATTCATCTACAAGATAATTTCGTGCTCTGGTGATTAGTGATTCATTAAACAAGAATGAGAATTTAACTTCAACACCATACTTGCTCATGATAGTTTGTAAATCTAAACTTGATTTGACATACATTCCATGCGCCATACCACCATACATTGGTGTAGCTACGAAGAGTTTGTTCTTTTTCAAATCATCAATCTTAACTTTAATTTCCATAATTTTCCCATTAATAAAAAAAGAAGTAACACATTTATATATATGTTACTTCTTCAGCTACTTACTACTTAAAACGGTATTTCTTCTCCTTCTTCACGAGAAACTGCAACTTCTTGTTCAGGAGTTTCTTCTACAGGGTTGATTGAAGGGTCAACTTTAGTGTATAGGTCTAACATCGTTGTTTTGGTGATATCGTCGAAACGATTCAAGCACAACTCAATCGCTTTCAAACGGTCTTTAAACACACCGTATGTTTTAGTAATGTGAGTGAGACGACGAGTTGAAATCACCTCATCAACGCCACCCTCATCGAACGTTTTACGAATGATGTCAGCCCAGTCAACTAGTTTAGTTGCGAAGTCTTCATCTTTTACACCTAAAGAATTCAATTCTTTGTTGATAATTTTCTTTTCGACCTTGTTATCGGGCCAGTCTTGTTCGTATGTATTCAAGAAACGCTCTAAGAAGGCTTCATTCAGAACATTCGTGAACATGTAACGACCGTCTTCAGAACCTTTACCTTTAGTATTCGCTGTAGCAACAATCGTAAATCCTTTAGCTGGTGTTACTACTTCGTTTTTCTTCTTCAGCAAGAAAGGTTTACCTTCTAGTACACGTTGAAGCGAAGCTAAGTTTTGAGCACCGTAATCAATCTCGTCGATACAGAGCACAGCACCTTGTCGAGCGGCTACTGTCACAGGTCCGTCACGCCAGACCATCTGACCGTTAATCAACACATAGTTACCTAACAAGTCACTCTCATCAGTCTCAGGTGTCATTGAAATCAACACGAACTTGCGACCTAGTTTTGCACAAGCTTGTTCAACAGACATCGTTTTACCGTTACCTGAGTGACCTGTGATAAAGATAGGATAAAACATTTCAGAACCTAGAATCGAAACTAAGTCATCAAAGTGACCGAAAGGTACGTAGTTCTTGTAGATTTGAGGCACTAAGCTCTCAGTATCTAGAAAGGTCTGTACAGTACCGATAGTATTATCAGATTCTGGCTTTTTCATAGGCACAATGTTTTGAACAGTGTCAACATCAGTTGCAACAGCATCTACTGCTGGAACACGATAAACACCTGGTTCGATACGATACTCTTCATTCTTGGTGAACCACTGAGGGTTCTTCATACCTAGTTCATCAGCAATCTTTAAAACTTCTTTACGAGTAATTGTCTGCTTACCCGTCTTCACTAAAGCATCTAACATCAATTCACGATTATTCATAATATATACTTTCTATCAAATGGAACACTATAATATTACTACAACTCAAGTTTCTTGTCAACTACTATACCGCAATACCTTCGATAAACTTAGATACTAGAACCCGATTCGTAACACGATTCTTAGTTAGTCGACGTAAAGCAGTTGTTAGAGATTTCTTGTTAACTGAACCTGTCACTACTAGCTCTTCGTTTTCTGTTTTCAGATTACTACCACCCACAATCAAGAAGAAGCTCTCATACCCTGGTGTTTTGGAAAGTATCCACTTTTCTTTCTTCAACTCATTAGTTTTTTGGTCAAAGTAAGCATACTTATCAGAGTATGTTGAAAACTTTTTGTTGGGGTCTTTAGGGTCTACGTAACGACTCGACAAAGCATTGTTCATTTGATTCTTAGTAGCGCCTGTAATAAAGAATCCGAAGATTTTAGTTCCTGTAGTCTTAGCAAACCATTCAAACACTGCGTTACGAATGTTTTCACCTAGATGTTTATCGTTTTTATTCGGAATCTCAAAGTCTAAGTTTTCTTCATCATCACGCAACACATATTTTTCTTGGCTGTAACCTGAAATTTGCTGAGAGTACTCTCCAGGTGAAGCATAGTTACTAACACTGTCAGCATCACCGTCATGTACGATTACTAAGTTAACAATATCAAGATTATTATTTTTCTTGAACTGTTTAATTATAGGTTGAAGAGTAATCACGCTCTCAGTAAGAGGTGTTCGACCTAGTTGCAACTCAGAAGGAACATACCGACTTTTATCAAAAGAATGAGCAAGACCACACATATTTTTAATCGCTGTCAAAAATTCGTTTGACTTCATTTTAGAGGTCATGAACTCAATCAACTTGAATTTACCAAACTGTAATGTATTTCGTTTCTGTGTAAAACTGTCATTTACTTCTTTATCTGCACTTGAAGCTGAGAAGCCATAAACTGTGAAAGGAATATTTACTTTCTTACAGAATGTTGTTAAGACAAGAATCTGTTCAATCGAACCGTCAATATTATCAGACATCGAACCAGACATATCTAACAACAGAACAAGACCGTGCGATTTACCTTTTGGTACAATCATTGCTTTGCGGAAAATCTGGTCGTCAAGTTGGTATTTGTAAATCTTGCTTACATCAATATCACCTGTATCTGCTAGTTTTGAACGATTGAAAGCTTTAGCGGCTTTTTTCATCTCAAACTCTTTAACTAGAAGAGAAACGTACTGAGCATTCTTTTCTTTGAACTTGTTATACAGTTTGTTCAAATCAAAAGGCTCTGTTGCAAAATGTTTAGTCATATACTCATTAATATAACTATGAGTTTTAATCATGCTTGGTTTTTTTAGTTTAGGGATAGTGATGTATGTGTATGTTTGAATTTCTTCAGACAACAACTTATATTCGTTTTCACGGAAGTTTTCATCAGTAACACATTTAGGGTCACCGAAAGTATCTTGGTCACTATCGTCTTGGTCAGGATTATGTTGAGATTGATTTGATTCAGATTTTTTGTCTTCATCTTCACCGTCTGCTTCATCAGAATCTGGAGAAGTATCAGATTTTTCACCTTCTTCTGAATCAGTCTCAGTATCACCTTTATCTTGTGAATCTGAAGCATCATCAGAATCTGCGTCATCAGCATCAGCATCTGATTTAGAAGATTTGCTATCATTAGCATCTTCGTCATCAAAATCAAAATCATCGTCTTCTGGGTAAAATTCAGTAGAATCACTTTCATCAGCATCATCTACTTCTACATAGTAAGTTGTTTTTACTTTTTGAGGGATTTGCTGTTGCTCTTCTTTAGAATATTCCCACACTTGACGAGTTGCTTCCAGAACATCGTTCCAGGTTTCAGCATCTTCGACTAACTTGAGTAGGCGTTTTTCTTCATCATTTTTGAATTTGATACCCGCACCGATACCTGCTTTGCAGTGTACGTTCAAGCGGTCGATAAAGAACATTTTATCAAGGTCTTCATCAGCGATACCGAAGAAGTCTTGTTCTAACAGTTGTTTGTAAGCATTGATAAATGAACGACGAATACCTGGGTAACGACGTTTGATTTTTTTCTCGATACGTGCATCTTCTACAACATTCAGAAAATGACGATAGTTAATACCTTTATCACAAACTGCATTGTGCCACCCTTGTTCAGGTGTTTCAAGCGCATGACTCACTTCATGACCTAGCAACAAATCGTACATATCACCTGTCATATCTTTCCAGATAGGACAGATTAAAGTACGTGTTTTCAGATTGAAGGCTGCTGTCGGAGCGTTTGCGTGTTCGATTTTGATGTTTTCAGTCGCTAACAGTTTAGCTAACTGAGACTTTGATTCGACAGAATAATTTAACATAATATAGAGTACCTCATCAATTTACATATACAGTATAACGCTATTGCTCATCCAAGTCAATAGCTAATTTCTGCTTTTCTACGTAAACTTCAAGGTCTTTTAGAAAAGAAGGATGCTTATCTACTACAAAAGACATCACCTTTTCAACACCGAAGTACTCGAATGCGTCGGTAACATTGTTGACAGAGGTATAGAAGAATTGTTCTTCTTCCTCAATCATTTGTTGATAAAATTGCTGTAGACTCATATTTAACTCCTTTTAAAAGATACGTATGAGTATACAGAATTTTATTTTTTTGTCAACAGTAAACTTTCATACCAACAAAAGTATTTTCTTCTTGAGAAGGAAACCAATCAAATACTGCTCTAGGGTTTGATATCAACAATCTGGTATTGATAATCATTTTTGCTTCTTCAAAAGTATTCGATTCAATAGTCATCGTGTTTTTAACTATATCACCTGTTTTTTTCTCTTCATGAAACTCGAAAAAGAATTCTTTCATAATAACTCCATAATATCTTGTCTAAGCTTTTGTTTTTCTTTCTCAATGTCTTCATATACATTGTTAAAATAGCTTTGACGTAGATTATCATCTTCGGAGACTATTTTCATCTTCTCATCAAGTTCTTGCCTGTTGCTGACAAAAAAGAATTCAGGTATATTGTAACCAGAAAGGCTAACATTCTTCTTACAGTTCACATCAAAAAACAAAACAACACCATTGCTGATACATTCATAGAAGCGGTCAGACAAGTGACTAAACTTGTCTTCGTGCATAGACTTATCTTCAATGTATACTGAAAACTTAACTGTGTTCAGTGTTGAGTCATTTCTACCCCAAATCAACAAATCAACAAACATAGCATCTTTTAAACCATTGGCTTTAAATTTTGACATGTTTTTAGAACTTGTTGAAATATACGCACCACTAAAATACTCATTGACATAATCTTGTCGGTCAGGTCGATAAGTACCATAATACATCAAATCATGTTTACGCTCATGAAATGGTCTTACTTTAATTTCATCTCGATATGCGGTAACATTGGTATTAATAACATTAATCTTACCTGCTGTATTCACAATATCTGCTGAGTGACCATCTGCAAGGTTAGTAATCACATCATAGCTACGCTCTTTAAAGAATCGAGCGATAGATGAATTCATTGCAAGTGTATATTCATTATACAACCAAAACAGTTTAGCTTGTGGTTGTTTCTTCATAAACAAAATCAACTCATCAAACTTTGCATAGAATGATGAATAGAAATAGACCACGTTATCTACGTTGCGATAACAATCAACTTTAGTAAAGTCATCATATTGAATATGCTCACAACCAGGAACATTAGTACAAATCCATCTGACGATACGATAACATGCAAGTGAGTTACGAGAACCCAAATGGTGACAATAAGGACCTATGAATAGAGTCTTTTTGTTCATGAAATAATGCTTTCAATCTTTTTAAAATTCAATCGTGTAGTTTTAATCTTGTCTTTATTAATCTTAAAGAAAGTTAAGACTGCATTCATTTTTTCAATTGTATCAGATTTAATCACAAATTCAGGATATGTTTTTTGTCTGAAGAAATCGTCTTCATGTTTCTCGCTTAGGAAGCTGTGTAGAATATCATTCGTGTCGTTTACTCTGTTGTTAAACTCTTCGAATGAAATCTCGTTTAGATTCGTGTTAAAAAACTTTTGAATCAAGTAGTTATGTTGAAGCGTCTTCAACACAATAGTCACATCAAAGTTTTTCTTAATCTTTGCTGTCTCTTCTTCAATGAATCTCAACTCCATGCTTTCACCCGCATCTAAGTCGATATAATATAACAGGTCAAGCTGATTATTATCAAACTCACAGTTCTTTACTTTATCAGCTTCAGGATAGTTTTTCTTAATCTTATGATACAAGAAAGTCACGTTTGTTGTAATATTTTGTAAATACAAATCAAACTTTTCATAATACGTATCTGCAACAATCAAAGCATACGCTTGTTCAATACCCTTTTCAAGCATTGATTTGTAAACTGAATAACTGGTGCCAAACAGCTTTCTGTCTTCACCGATAATCAAAAATGTAACTTCTAGATATTCAGAATCTTTGATTGTTGATAACAAATGAAAGCAACCATCATTAAGATGTCTAGCATCAATATCTTTAACCAGAATTTTTTCTAGTTTCATATTTTACCTTTTTCTCATAACTTTTTTCAAAACTTTATCTCTTCGCTTTTTAGCCATACTAAGAGCTAAAGGACCTACATGTTGTTCCATCTTGATACCATTCAAGTGGTCTAATTCATGTTGAAAACATTGTGCTGTGATACCTTCCATCAATTGCTTGACTCGATTACCGTTTTCATCAGTGTATTCTACTTCAATTGTTTGATGTCTGTCAATCATTAAAAATAAACCAGGGTATGATAAGCATCCCTCTTTAATTTTATGCGTTTCAATCGAGACTTCAGTAATCTTAGGGTTGATACAAGCAATTTGAAACTGGTCTGTACCTATCACAAACACTCTTGTTTCAATTCCACATTGATTTGCAGATAACCCTAAACCATTGTATAGTTTCATGGTCATCTTCATACGCTTGATAAGCTTAGTCATACCTGGGTTAGGCAAAGGCTCTGAATATTCAGGCATAACTTTTGACAACATATCATGATTTTCACCGTGAAGCGGTAAAGGAAGAATCTCTTCTTCGGGCACAACACCTGTTTGTGTGTCTATCGTAATAAAGTCACTCATACTTTCATCCTTGAAAAGTTGTTCTTTTTCTCAAACTGAATCATCGACCTAAATTTATCTTGTAGTATATCACCTTTGTGACTAATTACAAAGAGATTTGTGTCTTTCAGTAAGTGTAATACGTTCATCAAATATTCTGTACCGTTGGCATCAAGTGAAGAATCAAACACTTCATCTAGTATCAATAGATTTGTGTTGGTAGAATTCTTCAGTTTAGCTACTTCTCGCCACGTCAACATAAGAGCCATATCAATCCTCTGCTTTTCCCCCTCTGAGAATGATGCATAGCTAAATTCATCTCTATGTCTAGATTTGATTGTCTCTTTAAATGTTTCATCTAGAGTAAAGTTAACATAGAAGTCTAAAGCAGATAGATACTTGTTCACCAACTCGTTGATAACTGGTACATACTGTTTGATAATTCTTGTTTTGATACCTGTATCTTTCAATAGATTTGCAGCCACTTCATAATATTGTTTAGTGTCTAGCAACTCTTTCTTTCTGTTTTCTAGTTGTTCTAACTCTTCTTTCAGTATATTTAGGTTTTCTGTTTCTTGAATCAAGTCTTCTTTTACGTTGTTGAAGTCTTTGATTTGGTCATTCAACTTACTAATATACGTATTGATGGCAGAAATAGAAGAATTATTTGTCGTAATGCTATTTTGCTTTGTTTGTATAGCTGTGATTGTTTTTTGTATTGCTTCGAGTTTCTCTTGGTATTCATCAGCTTTATCCTTCATTGCTTTAAGACCATCTTCGCTTTCTTTAACTTTAGAAAGCAATTCTGATATTTGTTTATCTTTAAAATCTTTATCGATTGTTTGTTTACATGTAGGACAATCATCACTATCTCTGAAAAACTGCAAGTACTTTTTAGAGTTGTTTAGGTTTGTTTGTACTTTACCTTCAAACTGATTTAACTGTTTAACGTTGTTCTCAATCTCTGCTTTGTTTGAAATTGTAGTTTTTAACTGTTCAATCTCTGCTGATATGACTTGATTAGAATCTAGCAAAGATTTAATTTGAGTTTGAGATTTATCAATCTCTTCTTTTAAAGATTGAATTCGATGTTCGTTGTCTCTGTTATTCTTTTGAATGTTCGCTTCTTGTAATTGAAGTGATTCTGTTTTCTTCTCAATCATGAATTTATTATCGACTATCTCGGTCTTGTTCATTGATAGTCTGTCTTTTAACACATTGTTCATTGTGCTAAAGATTTGAATATCTAACAAGTCTTCAATAATAGACCTACGGTCTGCTGTCGACAACTGCATGAAAGGAACAAAAGAAGCTGAACCTAAAATAACAATCTGAGTAAATGATTTGTAATTCAGTTTAAGAATAATTTTCTCAAGGTACTCTTGATAGTCACGAGCTGCCGCATCTTGATTGATTAGTTTACCATTACAGTGAATCTCAAACAAAGCAGGTTTAATACCTCGAATGATTCGATACTCTTTATCGCCTATAGTGAAATGAACTTCAACTACACAATCTTTTTGATTGATTGAATTTAATAACTGAGGCTTGTTAACGTCTCTGAAAGGCTTACCAAAAAGCGCAAAAGTCAATGCATCAAGCATTGTAGACTTGCCTGAACCATTGCTACCTACAACTAGAGTATTTGAACTTCTATCTAGTTGAAGTTCAGTCCAATAGTTACCTGTTGATAGAAAGTTCTTATATTTCAATAATTTAAAGTGCAACATTATTCAATTCTCTGCTGATTTAAGGCTTCAACATACAACTCACGCATATGCGTCTTCAACTTATTATTATCTACGTCTAGCGTCATTCCGTCAATATATTTGTTCAATATAGTGATAGTGTCTTCAGCTTGATTGACCAATTCGTCAGTGTTTGCTGTTGAGTTTATATTGACATCTTCGACGATTGATACATCTAAAACACCCGCTTTGTAAAGACTATCAATAACAGAATCAAATAGATAAGGTTCTTTTTTATTGATAACAACAACTTTAACAAAGGTGTCTTTGTATTGTGAATAGTCTGCTTGCTTAATCTTTTCTACTTCAGCATCATTCTCATCATTGTAAGAAATCTTAAAGAATATGCGATTAGGATTTTCAATGAATTCAAGTTCTCGTGTTTCTGTATCAAATACATGAAAACCTCTAGTATCACCATAATCTGCCCACGTCATTTCATATTGATTACCCAGATAGTAGATAGAACCATCGTTTGACTTATGATGAAAATGTCCAGACATGACCATATCAAAGCGATTAAATATCTCTCTACTCATACCGCCTTGACAAACATTACCTCTGTCCATCTCAAAGCCTGTAATCTCAAAGTGTCCGAAAACAATCTGTGATTTAGTATGAGTCAAAAACTCCATGGACTTTTCATAGTTCTCACCATTAATCCATGGAATCATAGCAACATCAAGTCCATCAAAATTCAAATCAATAGGTTCTATGTAGATGTTGATATTGTCATAGTGGGCAAATAGTTCTTGCATAGCATTCAGTTCGTTTGAGTTCTTATAAGTAACATCGTGGTTACCTACAATAACTTCTAACTGAATACCCAAATCTCTAGCTCTATCAAAGAATCGACTACGCCATGAACTAAGCGTGACAAAGTTGATAAACTTGCGTCTGTCAACTACATCACCTAAATGACATATTGTTTTGATGTTATTCTGCTCTAAGTAAGGGAAGAATGTGTTTTCCCAAAACTTAAAGAAGAATTCGTTGAAAATAGGATTGTCCCCACGAGCACCAGCATGGGTATCATTGATTAAGGCAATTTTCATAATTAATTATTCGTTGTCAAAAAAGTTTTCTAGATTCTTTAATCTGTCTTTTTTCTTTTTTAATTTCTCTGCTCTCTTATGTTCAAAAGTATCAATATACTCAGATATGTTTTCGAAAATATCAAACTGTCTCATATTTCCTTGTTCATCTTCGTATAGTTCACCTTCATCGAGAACCCCAAATTGTTCCGTAGCTTTATACTTTAAATATAACTGCTTTTTCTCGCGGTCTATTCTACGTAGGAATGCATAATAAACTATTTGAGTAAAATATGCAAATGGATTTTTAGATTTTTCTGGGTCAAAATTTCTGAAGTACATGACACAGTTTTCTATGCCGTCTGATATCATCTCTTCTTTAAACGAATAAGAAATGAAGTTGGGTTTACGTGCCAGATGTTCTGAAATCTTTAGAAAACATTCGCCTATATAGTTTGGTACTCTAGGGTCTGGTTTTCCTTTTTCGCTTGCTTCAGTACATGCTTTCTTGTACTCTATAAGCGCCTGAAGAAAGTCCGCGTTGTTGATATAGTGTTTTGTAACTTTGGCCATAATTTTTTCACTTTTTACTTGACAAATCACTTGACAAAGAGTAAATTTCGCTATGTACCCCCATGATATGTCCTATTGAGATATATTAATGCTTTGTTTTATTACCATCTACAAATATAGATGATAGTTCTTGTTCTTCTTGCTCGTAGTCATCTTCGTAAATATCATTAAGTAATTCATCTTCAAATTCATCATCCGAATTATTATCAATAAAGTTATCTGGTCCATCATATGAACCTTCGCCATGATATTCTTCAAAAATCATTTTAAAGTAATATTGTTTAAATTGTTCAGTAGGTGTAATTAGACACAAAATATCATCTTTAGTTATCTGAGCAACATTCTTATCTATCACATCAATAGGTAACCAATGTGTTAAAAATACTGAAGATTTAGTCGTCATATTTCTCTTCACCATAAATACCATGGGATTAGAAAGAAATACAAAACCTTCTTTATCTGTCGTATAGCTGGCAATTACATCTTCACCAGTTTGAAGTCTAACTATTTTTATGTCATCCATTTTTCATCAATTCTATGTTGTAAAAAGTATAATCAAATTTTTCACTATCATAGATTGCAACTCTTTCAGTAAAATGTTTCAATGTCGTATTGACATAAGAACCAACTCTGAAGTCATCAGAAATATCAAACAATATTGCTGAATCTTTGTTTTCACCTTTTCTCAATACACGACCTATAGATTGCAAGTTTTTAATCTTAGACTTGTAAGGAGAAGCAAAAATAACATTGTGTAGATTCTTAATATTAATACCTGTCGAATATGTTCCGTAAGAAGCTACAATGATTGCGTTTTTTTCTTTCTCTACAATGGCTCGAATTGCTTCACGTTCATCAGTGTCCGTACCACCTTGTACGTAGAATACTTTTCTGTTTTTACCACCTTCTTTGATAATATCGTGTAAATATTTACCGTGTTTTTCAACTAACTGAAATAGAACAAGCGTATTACCATTTAATGAGAGAGCAAGATTCTTGATGAATTGATTTCTTGATTCGTTTGAAACAAGATAGTCCATCTCAGTCTTATAATCCCACTTTTTCTTTGAAGCAAGTGCACAAACATCTTTAGGATATTTTAATATCAGACATTTAATCTTAAAATCTGCAAGATGATTATTATCAATCAATTCTCTTGTCGTTGTTGTCTGATATACAGGACCAAATAAACCTTCTAAAACAAGTTTGTGTGTATTTGTGCCGTCTAAAGTACCTGTAGTACCTATACGATATTTAGCATTAACTAAATTAGTCATAATTTTTGAAAGTGACTGTGCCTTAAATAAGTGACTCTCATCACCTATTACAAAATCAAACTGTTCAAAATACTCAAGTTCTTTACCGTAGATAGATTGCCAAGTAGTAATTGTCAAGAACAAATCAGTATGTTTATCTTTACCTGCATACTGTCTATGACAATATTTTTCGACATTAAATCCGTATTCTTTAAAGTCTGAATACATTTGTTCAACTAAAGATGTTGTAGGTACAATCAGAATGCCTTTTTTAAGATGCATTAATGCACGAATAATCAAATAAATGATTAATGATTTACCAGAACCAGTAGGTGATAGAATCAAGAGTCTTTTGTTTCTTAGTGCTTGAACAAAAGCTTTTTCTTGATAATCTCTTACTTCGTAAGGAAGATTTAATGTTTGAATGAATTCACGTGCTTCGACTAATGATATGTTTTTAGTTAAAACAACATCGTCGTCAATACATAATGAATAGTTTCTGTCTTCACAGAATTTTTTGACGTAAGGTAATAGACCATAATATAAAGAAAGATTTCTTAAATCAAAAAGTCTTATCTTACCATCCCAAAGTTTTTGTTTAAATTTAGGATTAAATTGATAATTAGGAACGTAGAATGTAAAATATTCTGACAATTCACGGGCTAACCCTTTGTCACATTCTATTTTGATATATGCTTCGTTTATTTTCGATACGCTAAAATCAGACACTCACAATACCTTTTTTCTTCATTCCTCTCAACTTAGCCGCTTCAGAAATTTTTTTTCTTATTTCTTCGCTATGTTTGTAAGGATTTAATTTTTTAGTTTCTGATATCTTTCTTTTAACTTCATCAGAACATTTTTTTCCCCACATATGATGATTTTCACCTTTATTAGCAATACTTATTTTTTCTTTAACACAATCAGGTCTTTTAACACCTAGACGTGCATTTCTAATTTTTTCTTTAGCTTCTTCAGTGTGATTCCAACCTTTTTGATTTTCACTAATCAATCTTTTTGATTCTTCAGTATGATGTCTACCAAAAAAGTTATTTAAACTTCCTTTTTGACTGTTTGAAGGAGAATAAACAAAATCATTATCATTAGGTTGAAATTTTTTTAGTTCATTTAAAAAGTATTCATCTGGAGTATAAATATTCATGCTGACATGCCTTTTCATGTTAGAGTAGGTGAGAACTGCAATTCTGCGACCTACATCTATTTATAATTTATACGCCTTGAATGAACCGCTCCCATTGTATGAAATCACGTAACTGAAATGTTCGTGCGCTTAATTCTTTCATGATACTGTTACAAACTTCGATAACTTCTTCGCACATTTTTTTCTGTGCAACCAATTTGAAGATATCTTCATCAGACTCTAAATATGTACTAATCTCTGATTTAAGTGTAAATGGAAACTGTTCCCAACCATATTTGGATAAAGTCGCTTGGTCTAGCTTACCTGTATAGTATTCCCACTTCAATCTTTTCATTTTTGCGATTTTAAACTCTGCTTCTTTTGCAAGAAGTCTATAATGAGATAAAATATTTAGATATTTGCTATGCAGTTTTGGAATGTTAAGAAGTGCCTGACCAGGTTCTGTTTTGTCGATTACAGAATCTACTTTCCACATCTCTAAAAGTTCTTCAAGTTTATTCATATAATATACTCACAGGATTAAAGCGTAATCTTTAACTAAGTATACATTATACTAGAGTTTTATATAATAGACAAGTGTTTTTTAAACTTTTTCTACATCAAAATAGGTGAATCGGAAAGTCACGTCGGCAGTGATAATATTATCAGGAGTATCTTGCGAATTCATAACAAAAGTAGATAGCGAAATAGGGAACAAATCATAGAATTTGAATCTATAAATCGGGTTATTTGCGCTTGATAAAATAGTTAAAGCACCGTCTGAGTATTGAGGTTTTTCTGGATTGCTTATATTTCTAGATAATCTTCCTAGTTGTTTGTATTCTTCAAAGTTTTCTGGGAAAGTCATTGCACGAATCCAGTCGTGAATCTCTAACCAAGATTTCAAGTCTTCATCAACCATGAATGTAACTGTTAGCAAGTCATAGATTGCTTTTTCACCTGGTGCGTATACATCAATGAAAGGAGTAGGTTGAATTGCTTCAGACATAGAGATACCAGGTACAGTAACTGATTGACAGAAATACTGCATGTTAGGTAGTCTGCTAAAGTTCATCTGAAACTTATTAGGTTGTAATAAGTTAGGATTTTGTGGGTTTCTAGTTAGTATAGTCATATGTGTATTTATGCAACTTTAATGCAAGTCCAACCCTTAACAAGACCTTTATGCATGTTACCTTGGTCTAAATTATTCTCTCTACAAAACTTAGATAGATTTGTAATTACAAATTCATTACCATTAGGGTCGGTTAGTTTATAGGTTTTCTGTCTCATCTCAGCAACTACTTGTTTCTGGTGTTCTGTTTGTTTTTTGCCTATTCTATCTTTATGAAGTTTCTGTAGTTGTTCTAGATGCTTTCCTGTAGCCTTTCTTCCCTTTTTAGATAGACTCATTTTCTTTTTAGACTCTTCGCTATATTTAAAAGTCTTTCTAAAAGCACTAATCTTTTCACCGAATCCTTCAGGCTTCTTTTTTCCTTTTTGTGACATAGCAATTTCTCTTAATATTTCGTCTTTACCTATTTGTCCAGATAGACCTAACCAAGCCCATTTATCTTCTAATCTTCCATGTTGTTCATAAAGAAGTCTATGTGCTTCAGCGTGTTCTTCTATAGTTAGTTCAACAATATTAGAAGGGTCGTCTGAACCGCCTGCATGTCTAGGTATAATGTGATGTTTATGTTTTATCATAACTATATTTATAAATTTTAAAACCTGAAACTTTATGTAATACACATAAAAAAAGAGAGAACCTTTCGATTCTCTCTTTGAGTTAACTTACATATAATAATTATAATCGTAAGTTATTGATTTCTTTACATAACTTACATTATGTTGGAAATCTTAAATGCGCGGTAGTAAACGTTTGATTTAGCTGTCAATGCACCGCTGCCTTGTGTAGTACCTTCAGCGAATGGGTTAGCAACTAAGCCGTAACGTGTTTTGAAACCGATTTTTGGTTGGAATGTAGTTGTATCAACTGCACGAACCATTTGTAGAGGAACGTATGGGCAGTAGAACAAACCAGCATCGTAAGCGTTAGAACCTTTGTAACCTACAACTGCGAACTCTGAAGTTGAAGTTGTTGGGAAGTATGGGTCAATATACACTTTGATGCGACCGAACAATGTACCAGCGAATGTGTTACCAGTGTCGTCAACTGTTAAGTTAACTTGACCTTGCAATGCTGATTGATAGTCAAGGATACCTGACATAGCTAATGCTGAAGCAACGTCTGAAGAAACGATTAATACGTTACCTTTACCGCGACGTGTTGTTTTAGCAATTGTGTTAGCTTCACGTTCGATTTGGAATGCCAAACCTTTAACTTTTTCAACCATCCAACGACCGTTAGAGTCAGTGTCTAAGTCGAATGTACCAGCTGTTGTTGTACCCACTTGAGCACCAACTTTAGCAACTGTGTAGATTGTACGTAGAACTTCACGGTTGATTTCAGCAAGAATTTCTGCTGAAAGGATGTTTGCTAATTCGGTTTCAGCGTCAAGACCGTGAACTGCTTTCAAGTCTTGTGCTAATTCCATTGAGTAAGCGGCTTTCAAACCACGAGTTTTCGCAGTTACAGACACTTTCTCAATTGAGAAGCCCATTTCAGCTAAATCGATACCTTCAGCAGTAGCTGTAGCCATACCTGTACCAGTGTTAAGAGCAGTAGCGAATACGTTACCGTTACCTAATGCTGTGTTAGCAGCCAAGCTGAAAGAAGCTTGAGTGCCTGTACCAGCGTGTGCTGTGTTAGCTTCGTTGTAGAATGCTTCTACGCCTGAACCAGCGATGTCACGGTCAGTACCGTATGTTGAACGCATTGCGAAAATCAAGCCTGTAGGACCTGTCATTGGTTGAACACCAGCGATATCGTAAGCAATCAAGTTAGGTAATGAACGACGAACCAAGCTGATTAAGATTGGGTCGAAACCAGCAACTGGACCAGTAGCAGTAGCACCGCCACCAAAACCACCCGTACCTGCTGAGTTTGTTGGAGCTGCCTCGTTAAGGATTGAACCTTCTTTAAGCATAGCTTGTTGTTGATTTTCTAAAACTAAAGCTGTAACCGCTTTGCGATATGGGTCTTTAATTTCTGGAAGGTCTGAGTGCTCAAGCACTGGAGACCATTTCTTTTGTAAGTCTTCTGATAAATACATCTTTTTTTCTCCTGTTAGGGTTGTTTTTTATCTAATTGTTTTAGAGATTGTGTTAGTAACTGCCGCTACAAATGGGTCAATTGCTTGAGTTTTTGTAGTACCGTCATCTAATACTTCCTCGTGCAACTGTTTTTCATCAGCTTTTTTCAAACCTGATGGGAAGTAGTTCTCACGAATTGTCTCAAGTTTTTCTTTGAATTCTTCCTCTGTGGTGAATTCTGCACTCTCTGCGAGTGATTTGATTTTTTCTACTTGAGTTGCTGTAAGACCTTCGCAAACAGTATGCAAGATTTCATTTTTAGTAGATTCAACTAAAGCTTTCTTGTATTGAATACCACGTTCAATTTCTTCATTTAATTGACCTTCAAGTGATTCAACTTTAGTAGCTAGTTCTTCCACCAAATCAACTTTTTCTTCTGGAACATCAATGAAGTGTTCAGCGAATAAGTTACGTAAACCTGCAATGAATTCTTCTGTCAACTCTGAGCGTAGACCAGATTCAATTGCAATTTGGTTTTCTTCAATCCAGTGTTCAACTACGTAGTTCAAGTAGTCATCAACTTGTTCAGTCAATTCTGTTTTAACTGCATCGATAGCTTCTTCAAGCATACCTGCATAACGTGCTTCCATTTCTTCTTGAATTTGATTTACACGGTCATAAACACGTGCTTCAAAAATTGTGGCTGCTTTAGATTTAAATGATTCAGAAATTGTTGAGTCATCAGCGAACATTGCTTGAATATCTTCTTGAACTTGTTCTTTCAAGTTATCTGAAGATTCTTCAGCAACAACTTCTGCTGATTCTTCCGCTGTTTCTTCTTCAGCGATTACTTCTTCGCTTTCAACTTCAGCTTGTTCTAATTTAGTAGAAGGCAAAGCTGATGAAGCGGCTGATGGTTTTGTTGTTGGTTTAGGTGCTTCTTTAGCGCCTTTACCAGCATCAATTTTGTTAGATTCGTCATCTGGTTTAGAATTTTGTGGAGTAGGTCCACCTAAGTCTTCATAACCAGCACCGTCTAACTTTTGCATTGGCTCAGCCGGTGCAGATGTTTTGCTTTTAGACAAAATTTCTGCGGCAGCTTCGAAAAGTTTGTTTTGTGCCATTTGGTAAATCTCCTGTTAATATGTTATATTATTTATATAATTAAAGTTTTCGAATAAACCCTTCAAATAGACTAAGTGCTACTTGTTCTATTTCTTGGCGGGTTGCTTTTTTGATTTGTCGTTTAGCGTTATCAATGTCGACCTCTACGTATCGACCTTCGACAAATAACCATTCTTTTCCTTCCATGATACCTTCAACGAAAGCACCTGGTGCTGATGGGTCAGCAACAATATCGGCTGCTGTTGCAAGTCTAAAGTCGTCTTGAACAATATTGATACCATCATTTCTTGGTACTACTGAACCCATACCACGAGAAGAAACACCTAAGTTAACTCCAGAATCGATAAAATTCTTAACAATGTTTCCGTAAGGTGTATCTAAAATCATTGCTTTACCGATAAATCTGTTTCCTTCTTGTCTAAGAGAAACGATTTTGTGAGATACTCTTTCAAGATTTAAAGTAGGAGTATCTGGGTGACCTAATTCACCTAAAGCACGATTTGGTTTAATGTATTCTTCATTGTATCTGTCTACTTCACGTTTAAGCGTTTCGATTTTATACAATCTACGATTACGATTAGGTTCTTCAGCAACTAGAAAAGGACCTTCAATATAAAGGTGTTTTTTACCATTTTCTGTCGCTTCGGTTAAATATTTAACCTCTTCTATGTGTTCTTTTATGAGTTTAATTTTAATTCTCCTTTTTTTGCAGTTATCGAAATGCCATCTACGCATAGCAACATAACTGCCAGACTTATTACAATGAGGACAATCTAAATTTGGTAAATTTCTAGATTTATTATAGTCTCTCATTGCTTGTTTTTGTTTTTCTGTTTGAGGTCTACCTTTGTGTATAGCACTCATTTTTAATTTAGTTTCTACAGAAGCTTTTCTTCCCAAAGCTTTTTTTCTTATTTTATCTTTTGTTTCTTCAGAAAGAATTGCGCCTGTTCGTATTGCTCCACCAGTAACACCATTTTCTATTACCAAATTTGCCCATTTATTAGAATTTACTATATCTAGTTCCTCAGACAAAAAAGTTGCAAACTCTACTAATTTTTCCACATCATCAAATGGTTCTGAAATCCATAAAGTTTTAACGTGTTCAACTCCATGTTTTCTTATATGTTTATTCCAAAATATTCCAGAACCTAAATATTTATTAGGGTCGTTTATTGTTTTACCAAAATACTTTAATCCTGTAATTGAATGTTCTTTAACATACAAATAAGTAGACATAATTAGATTATTTGTCCTGTATCTACATCTCTTAGATATGTAGCTGTTTTGCTAAGTTGAATGATTAAAGTTCCTAAAGTACCGCTATTAGTCACGTAGATATTTGAAGCCGCACCGTTTGCTACTGCAATATCTGATTGTGATAGAGGTAAAGCATTTTCACCATGTAACTGCATAACAAGAACACCTGATGCATCATTACCACGATAGATTGACCAAGTACCGTCTGTGCTAGAAAATACTTGAGAAATCGATGCACTTGTGATAGTCTCATTGTCAGCGTTTGAAGATAACTCACTCAAAGCAATTAATGTTGCAGTATTACCAACAACACGTACAATAGACTTTGAACGATTACTGTTTGAAATGTCGTATGCCATTTTTATCTAATTCCCATTGATTTACGTCTTCTTAGAGACATTTTGCGTTTTAATAATGTTCTTTTCATCTTAGCTTTACCCTTAGTTTTCCAATATCTCTTCAGCTTGCGGGCTTTGCTAATACGTGCTGTTGCAGGTATTCTTTTAATAGTATTACCTGAAAGTCTGTAACCTTTGATTGCAGACTTTCTTCTATTCTTTTGAACTACAATCTTACCTTTTTTATTTCTTCTAATACGTCTACGAATTCTTAGTACACGACCCATTTTAATGATGTTCGCTTCACCAAGAACTTCTTCATATTCTTCAAGCATATCTGAAGCAACATATTTTTTTGCTTCTTCAAGTTTTTTTGATGCAATTTCGTTGAGTCTTTCTAATAACTCTTCTTTTGCTTCAATCAACTTACCTTTCAGAATAGATTCAATAAACATTATTTGTAATGTTTCCATGAAAATTCAGAAATGGTTTTAAATGTAGCTTTATCTTTACTTACATTCTCAACTAGTTTTAATTGATTATCTCTTTCTAAAGAGTTGTAAGTTTCAACGATTGCAGTAGCAGTATCAACATCAACCAGTTTTGTTGAACCATTGTCAAACAAAACATAGTTTGATTTTTTAGATTCAGCAATATACTTCAAACTATCAAATACAGAACCTGTTACTTGTTCTACACCTTCAGATTGAATAACTGAATCTAGTGATTTAACTTCAGTATAAGGAACACTGAAATACTTACCTAGCTTTTCGCTAAAGTATAATGCAACTTTAGTGCCGTCAGGATATTGTCTAATTGCTTTACGTTTCAATACTAGAATGAAAGGAATGTTTCCTGTACTTTCTTGCATTTGACCTGGTTCTTCAGCTTTCTTAACACCCATAGTTTTTCTATGTGCTGGATATTTACGACCAGTTTCTGGGTTATATTTTAAGTCTGAAGCAACAACAACACCTTCATTCACATCTTCACGAACAGCTTGTCTAGCTTTTTGAAAGATTTGCTGATTATTGGTAATTAAATCAACCATCTTGCTTAGTAGATTTTGAACGATAGTTTTTTCCATGTTATTTAAAACAGGTCTATCTTCACTCATCTTATCTAATACTTTATGAAGACGTTGAATTTGTGACTTGTCTGCTAAACCAGCACGAACAAGCACGTCGAATTTAGAATAGTTAGATTCTTCTTCGAGTACAGTCTTACTTTTAAATTGATTTAATGATTTCATAGTTTAATTTATTAATACTTAGGATTTGGTTTTAATGCGCCTTTTTTGTTCATTGGAACATACTTAGGTTCTTTTCCGCGAGAACTATGCTCTTCAGCATCATTGTCATCCGCCGCTTTAAATGCGGCTTTTTGTCCAACAGAACCGTGCATTTTTTTAATTCTGTCTCCTGTGTCTATAGCTTTATGTACATGTTTCATAACATCATCATCATTTCCAGCATATGTTCCTCGTCTTAATCTTTCAACGTATGCATCTGTGCCTTTTTTCAATGAAATTTCATCAAGTTGTTCTGCTTCTTCTTCAACTACTTCTTCAGTAGCGAATAGATTTGCACCAACACTTTGTTTAAAAGAATCGAGTGCTTCGAAAGCTTTAGCTGAAAGAATGTCGTTCAATGCTTCTTGTGCTAAAGCATTTTCACCTTTTCCAACCAAATCAATAAATTGTTGTACGTTACTCATGTTAATTCTCCTTGTTTATTTATTTATATACTTTGAGATTCGCTCCACATCAGCATCTAGCTGAGGAGTCTCAGATTCTGCTTCACCACGTTCATATGTGTTGTCGACAGGTTCTTGTTGTTGTTGCATATCTTGACCTTGGTCTTCTTGCATATCTTGTTCTTGACCATCTTGAGGTTCTGGAGATGGTTCAGATTCAATCTGTTTTTCCATTTCTTCAATCTCGTCGTCAGTCATTTGCAACACATTCTTTTTAACCCATTCTTGTGAGTAGTATCTACCAACATACGGGTCAATCATGCCAAGCATGTTTAAACGTTCACGTAGTAATTCTGCTTCTTTAAGTTCTTCAAAGTTATTATCTTTTTTGTAGTCGTAATAGATTTCTTCTCTAAACTTTTCCCACTCTTCTTTAGAACAGATACCTTTAAGTACTAACTGAGTAGCTAAGGCATGGTCAAATACTTGTGAGAACTTGTTACGAATACGAGTAATAAACTTGGCAAACTTTAATTCATCTCTAGTTACTTCAGTAGTACGACCTAAACCAACCATACCTTGCTGTGCTTCTAAACGTGAATAAGGAACACCTAAAGACTGCAATAGTTTCTTTTGAAAGTATTGAACATCTTCAAGTTGACCTAAGTTTTGTCCAGCAGGCAATGTAGTGATTTCAGTACCTTTACCACCTTCACGACGAGGTAACCAAAAGTCTTCTAGCATTGACAAGTGTTTACGGTCATCACGTAATTCACCTGTATTTGAGTCATACACCATTTTGTTACGATACTTGACCATAACATCACGCATGTATTGTTCTGCTTTACCTTTAGGTAAGTTACCCACATCGATGTAGAATACACGACGTTCAGGTGCACGTGATAGTCTGTAAATAACTACTGCATCTTCAATCATTCGTAGTTGATTAAGTGGTTTAATTGCTTTATGTAAGTATGAGATAACAAAAGTATTTTTTGCATCCATCATACCTGAGTTGACATTAATAATAGAATCAGGTGCAATTTTTAAACCTTGATTCACATTAGAACCAAAAGTCTGTGTTGTTGTACCTCTGTCAGAATAAACATAGTATTCTGCCGTTGATTTAATAATGTCTGCGCCCGTTTTGGGGTCTTTGTCTTTTTTAATTTCACGAACTTTTCGAATCTTACGTGGGTCGATGTATCTTAGTTCTTTGATACCATCTCTAGGTTTCTTTTCATCGACGATTACATGATAGTAAATACGACCATCGATATACCAGCGTCTGAATATATCGTCAGCAAGATTAGAAAAATTCATCAATTTAAGTACATTCTTAAACTCTTCTTGAATTTTCTTTTTAATTGTTTCAGGTTGTTTTAATTTATCTGTAACAATATCAACTACAGTACCATCATCGTCATGAGTGATTGCTTCGTTAACAATCTCATCGATAGCATTTTCGCATTCTGGGTGATTAGCCATTTCTCTATAACGAGTGATAAGTTCTAGTTCATTACGAACAGAACCTTCTAAGTCAACATAAGTACCGTAATATGCGTTTTGAGTAATAGTAACCGCACCGTCATCTAAGGCTGCGGTAGGAAGCGTAAATGAGGCTTGTCTAGGCTCTTCAGCCTTAACAATATCTTTTGCGCCTAATGTGAATCCGAATAGTTTGAGTGCCACTGATTATTTTCCCTTACATAATAAAGAATAGGAGGAGAAAATCTCCCCCTATTACTTATACAACTAAATCTTCAACTGATTCCCACCATTGATATGACAATGTGACTGAGAATTCTTCAATCGTGTCGTTAGCACCCCAATCAACATCGATTGGTGATACATCAACTGGGAATACACCGATGAATTTATATTTCTTCAGTACATCACCATTTTTACCGTATTGACGAACTTCACTGTCTACAGTGTAGCCTAGTGGTGTTTGTGCGGCAGGGTTACGAACGTTCAAGTTATGACTATTTAGCCCGTTCATCCAACGTTCGAATGCGTTACGAACTACAAAGTCTTCATCATTAATAACTGTAATTGTCCAGTCAGCAAAAGTTCTGTTACCTGCAAACTTTAGTTCACGACCAAAGTATTGAACAGGAACAGCATTTACTGTAGAACCAGGCAATTGAGCAGTCTTACACATAAATGTAAGTTTAGTCTGTGCATTACCTGGTACAGCAAAAGCTGGGAACGGAAGCGTCACCTCAAACAGATTTGGGCGGGCACCGTCTCCAGTCATTTGAGAGCGGAATTGATTTACATTGAAAGCCATTTTAGTTTTCTCCTATCTCTCTATTTATTAGAATTGTCCTACAACTTCTTCAAAACTTACGCCTGTTCTTACTGCAACAAAGTTAAGTTGGATGAAGTTGATTGAACGAGCAGGTTTAATGTAGATATCACCTACGAATTCGTTGCGGTCGATAACTTCAGGTGTGTTGTTTGTTTCGTCACAAACTACTCTGAAGTCAAAGATACCTCTACGACCCTGAATATCACGTAGATATGGCTCAACTAAGTTGACAAATTGTGCTCTTGTGAACTCATCATTGAATTCAAACAATGAAGAGCGTGATGCTCTAGCAATTGCTTTTTCAAGTACAATAAACAATCTACGAACATTGATTCTGTCGAATGCGCTTGGGCGTGATAACAATGTCTTGTCACCGTAAAGAATAGTACCTTCGCCTGGGAATGTAACTACAGGGTTAACACCTTTTTTGTATAGTTCATCTCTTTCAGCTTTAGTAGGATTCCATGCTAGTTTAACTACATTCTTGATAACACCACGATTTACACCTGCTGGTGAGAACCAAGGGTCTCTTTCAACATCTGTACGTACACATAGACCTGCGATATCACCGTTTAGTGGTACCCAGCGATATGTATCGTTGTATTTGTCGTATTGATATTTCCAACCTGAGTCCATCACAGCGTATGAAGATGAAGTCAATGAGTCTCTACCTGATAAAATATCAGTAGATTCTGAACCTACGTTGTTAACAACATCGTCGAAATCTGGAGAAACAAATACCAACGTATCTTTGCGAGATTCTGCAATAGCAATAACGTAGTTAGGAATTGTTACACCTGTTGTTTTACCTGTCATCAACAATGAAACATTGATTGCATCAGGATTTGAGAACAAATCGTAAGCACGTTGCAAATCGCCTGTTGAAGGAGTACCGTCAGAACCACCACCTAATGTGAAGTCGTCATCATTAGTTAGACTTGCGAATGTTGTTCCTGTTGCTGTGTTACCCCAGTTAGTACCATCTGAGTTGTGAGCTGTCCACCAGATGTATTTTGAACGTGTGTTGATTACATCTTTGTAGTAGTTGCTTGAACCATCAGAGTTTTTAGCATCAGAAGCTTTTGATACGAAACCAAATTTTTCTAAAATTGTATTCTGAGTACCTGAAATAGCACCTGTTGAATCATAAACAACAATGTGCAATTCGTCGTTAGAACCACCTTTTTCGCTTACATATTGAGAAGTTGAAGGTGCTGAAGTGAAATCATCTTCATATGCCCAACCTACGTGAGTATTAGCATCTGAGATTGCAACACCGATTGCATTACCTAACGCACCAGCATATTTTGCTACGAAGTCGTTAGAACCAGAACCACTTGAATGACTTAATTCATAGTCAGTTCTATTTTTAATTTGAATACCTGTACCTGATGTAGTTGCGTTTTTAGCTGAAGTATTAGCCGCACGAACTACTCGTAAATCTGCACCGTAAGCTAAGAAGTTAGCCGCAGTGAAAAATTCTGAAAATGTATTGCTGTTTGGTTTACCGAAAGTTTCTGCAAGGCGAATCTCATTACCAATAGCAGTAATCTCATCTATTGGTCCCCATGCAAAATTACCAGCAAAACCACCGATAGTTGTAGCAACGGAAGGTACAACCGTTGTTAAATCTATCTCAGAGACATTAACTCCTGGTGATAATTGAAATGCCATTTTTTATTCTCCTATTATGACACAAAAAATAAATCATATTTTTATAGTGTATTTATTGTTTTAGAGATTTGAGGAAACATATCCTCTTTGACTTACTTCAGTCCACAAATCACCGTCTGAGTCGGTAAACTTTTCACCTTCATCTTCCCAGTTACCATCAAAAATACCTACAGGAGAAAGACTTTCTTCTATCAGCGTATTATTATGGTCTAGTAATTGTTGACGTATATCTGTGTCAGTAAATTCTTTGAAAAAGCTTTGAGCAGTTAGCCATGCAAATAAAACCAATCCCATACACAAATCATCATGGTTTCCTTCTTCTGCTTTGTATGTATCTTTATCTCTAGCAAAAGTATTTAGTTCAGATATGGTGTCGAAATCTGAAATAAGTAGCTTATCATTCTCTATCAGTGCCTTTAAGTTAGCACAACCAATTTTCTTGACTGATTTAGTTGTTTTGATACCGAACCCAGCACCTTTTCTAAATCCTGAAGAAATATGTTGTCCTTTAATTGAATGTGCTTCAGTTCTATAAATGTTTTCATATTCAAGGTCATAATGTAAAATATCAACTACTTGTTGACCTACATTATTAGTTTCAACCAACACGAAAGCATCATTATATTTTCTGCCTAATGAATAAATGATATTAGGGAAAACTAAAGGAGTTATCTTGTTGTTTCTATACTTTGCAACTTGTCTGTAAGGTATAGTAGAAACGTCTACTATTTGCATTGTAGAATAATCTTGTTCGACACCTTCTGAGCAGTCTACAGAAATTACATATGAAACGTTTGCTTTAGGTTCTTCGTAAACATCTAACCCTTCAATAGATTGAATAGGTGGTAAGAACGCCAATGCACGAAGTTTTGCACCTGAAATAAGTGTTGCTGAAGAACCCAAGAACTCGCAGTTGTGAGATACAATTCCGTTGGAATAATAAAGGTGTTGTGTTCCTGAATTGACAATATCATATAAATCTATTTTTCGTTTGATGTGTCTTTTTGATGTTGCAAAACAATATCCATCTATCGTTTCAATTTCTAATTTCTTAGTTATATTCTTTGCACGAACGATACCTTCAGATGTAGATATCGGATGGTCTTCAGAACATTTTAATTCTTTACCATTAGTGAATTTCAAATGAATGTAAGAATCTTTGGTGATTTTATTGACACCAAGAAAGTCAACTAATCCTTCGGGTGACTGTATCTTATATTGATTATTGTTTAAAACTACTGATTCAGGAAGTCCAAGCATCTTTTTATCGTTTCGTCTGGGTTTTTGTAAAAATCTTTTTCTTTGATGTGTAATATTTCAAAACCTTTAGAATTAAAAAACGCATCTTTAGCTTCTTCATATAAGACATCCCGGTGCCAATAATCACCATCAAATTCAATAATTTTATTTCTAAATAAAAAATCTATATGATATTTATGAGAATTTACATATTTTGAATGAATACCTAGTTTTTCTCTATCAACAGAAGATATAGAAATGATTTTTTCACCACCATTCTCATGATACAGACATTCAATTTTTAATTCGGGGGTTAGTCGTTCAGTAATCATATTGAACAGCTTTTGAGAGACGAGAGACACTCCAAAACCACAATGTTTAGTTAAGCAATTTTTACATATTAAATTATCGCTGTTGCCATATCCAAGTTTATATGTATAAAATTTTAAAATCGAATCACAATGAATACATTTATCAATCTCATTTGGTTTATAATTGTTAACAATTCTATACACTCTTTCCGTCAATTTGTTGCTCTGTAAGACATGGTCTTTAGTGAGTTCAAAAATAGAATCGAATAGATTTTCATCATCATATTTAATTTGTTTAGTGACTCCCTGATTAATGAAGTCATATGAATACTTTTCAAGTTTTTCAACAATAGTATTCCTATCATAAAAACATTTTTTGAAATTCTTACGATAATATTTTATTACATTAATTTCAGTACCAAATAAGATAGCCAACTCTTTAGGAGACATATCATCATATTTGGTATCGTTAATTTCGTATTTAATATTACTGTTATTAAAATACTCCGTCTTCAAATCATGAAGTTTCATCCATTTTGATATCTGTTTTCTACTCACATTATATATTTTAGATACTTTTGTTATAGATAACTGTTTTAGATGATTTTGGAGTTCCTCTTTGCTAGGAGTAACAATCAGAACTTCTTTTCTTGCATTATAAACCTTTATCCGTTCAACCTCATTTCTAGAAGAAAGACCAAACTTTTTAAATAATCTCATGATTGGTTGTCTATCATAGAAACCAAAACTGCGACCAATCTCGTCAAGTGTCATCTTTTCTATGAAATACAAATGCTCAAGTTGTTCCTTTGATATGTCTTTGGTCGATATTTTCTGCTTCGAGCTGTTCATAAAGCTCTCCTATAGATACTTGCGAATTATCTATATTTATAAGAGTTTCGAACGCACACGATTCGAACTCTTGGGAAAATTGTTCAGGACTAGTGTTGCGAATTGTCATTTCTTTCCAAGCTTCGTCACGACCTGGCACCATAGACCAGTGAACTTCGATTGGATTATAGAATGAACGTTTCTCTACTGCATCAGTCCACATTTTATAGAAGTGATTTAGACCGTAAGGAGTAGAAACGATAATAACTTTGGTTGTTTGACCAGAAGAAATAACAGGATATGTAGATGTAAAGAATTCGTTTGCCATATTCTGAGGAACGAAAGCAAACTCGTCTAAGAAAATCAAGTTATATGAACCACCGCGGACACCAGAAGCACTTGTTGCGTATGCGGCAATCTTTGAACCGTTTTCAAGTTCAATGTTACCCTTGTTCCAGACTACGATACCTTGTTGTAACCAATTAGGCAAATATTCATATGCATACTTTATTCTGTCTAGAATTTCACGAGCAAGTGCGCCCTTGTTAGCAAGAATAGCGATAGAGTAGTTGTCATTAAAAAGAATCGAATGTAACATATAGCCAGCGGCAGTCGTAGTTTTACCAACCTGACGAGGCATCTTTGCAATTGTAAAACGATTATTGTGAAACGATTGAACCATTTCTTCTTGAAACGGCCACATTTCAAAAGGAACTAAACCCTTATCGACGTTAACAATCTTGACATATGTTTTGATGAAATATACAGGGTCTTCAATACACTTTGCAATCTCTTCTAATTGCTCTTGCGTATATTGTATTACGGTGCTTGCTCTCTTTAATTTTATATTTCCAAGATAGCCGAAGTTTTTATCTAACACGATTTTTCATGCCTAACTTAGTTGCTTCAGATATTCTTAATTTTTGTTCTGAGGTTCTTTTTTTATTTTTATTTGCTAAAGAAATTTTTAGTTTTGTTTCTTCACTTAAAGGCCCTCTTTTTTGATTCTTAGAAGCTTCAGATAATTTTTTTCTATGTTCATCTGAAAAAGGTTTTCTTTTCTTTCCTTTCCAAGAACCTATAAAATTGTCAGAAACTACTCTTTCTCTAGCTTTTGCTTTCTCAGACATTAATTTCTTTGTTTTTTCTGTGTGTTTATATCCAGAAATTCCTTCACCACCATCAGTATAATTGACTAAATTTATTCCTAAAAATTTGTATTTACAAATTAATTCGGATTCTATAAGTAGTGCTAATTCTTCGTTTAAGTTTTCAAATAAAATTTCAGATTTAAACCCACATTTATTTACTATATTTTTCCAATGCTTATTTCTATTAGACTTTTCTTTACTTCTATATTTTTTTCCTTTACCTACGTAAAATATAGAATTATCATCTAATCTAATATGTCTATAAATGTAAAAAATATTTTCCATTATTTTGTAATGCTACGTAACATCCATGCATGTTTGTTGTGAACGTCAATACGACCAGCAATAAAGTCAGCTAGACCTTGTTTGTTCAATTCGTTAGCCAAATCAAAAACTACTTGCAAGTCTTGTAGAATGATTTCATTATCATTTAACAATTCGGCAGCCATTGCAACTGAAGAAGGAATAATTGTTTGCTCTTTAATCTCAGTCAACTCAAGTAATCTACCCATAGAACCTGGTGCATATGAATCTAATGCTCTAATTTCTTCAGCGATAGGGTCAATAGCATCATGTAATTCTTCATACAATTTGCCAAAAAATTTATGGTATTGTGGGAAATTAGGACCTTCTACATTCCAATGAAAACTATGTGTTTTCAGATACATAGTGAATGTATCAGCAAGCGTTTTCTTCAATAAATCAATCAGAGTTTCCATTTTTTTGTTCCTTTATTTTTTTAATTAAATCTGTTGTTGAACCAACAAACACTGCTTTGTCAACATTAATTGTCTGTTGATTCTCAGTTTTAGGTTTTTCACCTGTCAGTTCAATTTTCTTTTTCTGAATATCGAGCAAATCTTTATTCATTTCAGCCATTGTTTTGATTAAATTAGAAGCTACTTCATATGCTCTAGGATGTTCTGAAGCACGAGCAACATCTAAAATATCATTAACGGCAGTATTACCTTGCTTGATAAGATTTCTTATATTACTTCTAGCAAAAGCAATATCTTCTTGCACATCCGAATCTAATTCTTCAGGCGCAGGGATTACTTGTGGTACTGCTTTCACATCTTCAATAGGATTAACATCGAAGATTTCAGATAAATTTTTATTCATTTCTTTCATACGTTATATAGTATCTGGAAACTCTGTAATAGTCTCAGTGAAACCGTAATCGCTATCTGCATTTGCTGATAAAGGATTAGGTCTAACAATAATTGAAACTTCTTTAATAGGATTCAAATCGACAAAATCAATCGTTGCTCTTGCGTTTGAATAGTCACCAGTAACTACATCTCCTTCAGACAATAATTCATTCAATTCTTCAACAACTAAAGTGCCTGTAGAATTGTTTGCATAGTATGTAACAATACCTGTAATACCTTTGCTTGCTACTCGTATAGTTTCGTTAGTAACGAAAACACCGTTAGCGTTAGCATAGTCAACATAAACTCTTTGATTATCTCTTGATTGAGTATCAATATATATGTTTGTATTTGCCTGTTTGATAAGTTTGTCAGAACCTACAGCAACAGGCGGGAAAATGAATCCTTTAACAGTGAATGTTAAATCCCAGATATTCAATCTAGTTGTTGACATGTCTCCTTCATAATCAATATTAGGAGTAACACTTTCTAACATAACAGGAATATCATATTTCTGATTCATTCCTTCAATTAAGTCTACTGTCACAGTAAAATCAGGAGTAAAGAAAGGTAAAATCTGTTCAACAATCTGAGTACCGTCTTCAATGTTTCTTACATAGATTGAAACTGTAAAATCAAAATTGTAAGGAATAGGTGCATACTGAGAACTTACAACACCATTATTGACGGCAAAGTTTTTTATCGTTGACGCTTGTTTTCTAGAAGGGTCGTAATTTAGTCCTGTCATTTCAAAAGAAATTCTAGGAACAACAGTATTCATCGATTTAATTAAATTAGGGTCAGATTGAAATCTAGTAATATATTTTTCTTTAGGACCGTATGATAGAGGTACTTTGAATTGTTCGTAGTTAACAGTACCTGCCAAATTTTGTCGTGTCACAACAATATCATTAAATAGTGTACCAAAAGCAACCACTATCTTTCTAATTGTTCTATTGTAGAAATATTGTTTACCTAACATTAGGCTTCTCCAAACGGATTACTTTCAGTGAAGTCGATAATACCATCTGCTTCGGTTTCTATTCGTTTATTATCAGTCAAGTCTTCAAAAGGATTATTGAAAGGAGACATATCATCTACAAGCAATATACTTCGCAATGCACCTGAAGTGTTACCTGATATATTACCTGTTGTGAATGTTCCGTGCACTCGAATTACATTTAATTCTGAGTGAGCTTCATATGAGTAAACAATAGCAGTCGCAGAAGCGTTTGCTAAAGAAGTTCCTTGATAAATGATTTCGTCAGGAATAAATGAACCTGAACCTGTATTTGCAAGAGGTAATCTTGTTTTCTTATAATAGTTTCTAGCATTTATATCAATGTCTTCTATACCTGTTTCAATAATTTCTTCTGAGAATACAAACTGTTTTAGTTTCATAGCGTAAAGATAAACATTACCACCACGACCTCTACCTATTGTATGATACATTGCTTGGTCGTTTTCGTGTTCAACAAAAGTAATTTCAAAGAAAGCTGTAAATGTAGGAAGATAAACTAAATCACCTTCACGAGGTCTTGAAATAGTATTTACAGTAGAAGCGAATCTTCTTCTTGATACGAGTAAAGTAACTTCGTCTCTAACTTCTAAACCAAATTTAGAGATAAAATCTCCTTCACCATCCATACCAGTGACATTCTCAATATACATCTCGATAGGGAATGCTTTTCTGAATTCTGAAGATGGGTCTTCACCGTATAGATAGTCTACCTGGTCTCTTGTTGTTCTTTCAATATAGAAAACATCCATGCCCTTGATTTGCATGGCTTCGATAACAAGGTCTTCAACAAGAAGCATTTCCGACGTAATTTGATTTGTCGGAAAATTATTAAAATAGAAGTTTGTACTAATTTTGAACTCCTAAGGTATCTGTATTTATTTTTTTTCCTAAATGCTTACATTTGTATTTTTTACAACTTCCTCTATTCCACATATTGCTTATATGAAGATTGTGTTCTCTACAAAATTTTGCTAAATTTTTAATGATAATTTCTTTATTTTCTGGAGTTGTTATTTTATAATAACTTGAACGTCCTTCTCCAGAATTTCTCTTTGCTGAATCTGAACGTTTTTTACCTTTAAGAGCATTTCTTATGTTTTCTTTATGCGCCTCACTATGTTTTTTTCCGTACTGAGGATGATTCTCTTTTGATAAAGATATGTTATTTTCAATTAAATATTTTTTTCTAGAGGCTCTCATTTTAGATATTGCACTATCACTATGTTTTTTCCCATACATAGGATGATTTTCGCCTTTAACCCCTTTGCTAATATTTTTTCTATGTTCTTCAGATAAAGGAAATCCTTTATTTTTAAAATAACCATTATTCATAGCTATATTATAATAATGATTGTTATCAATAACGTATTCTGCTTTCAAAATAGATGATTCTAGCGAGTACATATCTTTATATGTTCCTTTAGCTAAAATTTTTCTACTAAAATCAGAAGGCCTTTTTTTATATTCATTTAAAAATATCTTACTTGAACAAATATATCCATCATCTTCTAAACCCTTATGCACCCCAACATATAGTCTATTAGTTTTAGTGTCTGTCCAACAATATACAAAAGCTTCCATGACATTTTTACCCAATAAACATATCACCAGGTAAAACATTGGTGCTGATTAAGTCTTCTTCAAGCTTTTCAATCTCTGCTTGTGCTTCAGTGAATATTCTTACACCATCAAGTGTCACACCACCAGGCATTTGAATACCTGAGAATTTGCTTAGATTATTACCCCATTGACGTTTGATTAATGCAGTCGCATACTTTTTCAACCATCTATCGTTCCACACATCTGAGACTCCTAGAGTACTCATTGTTACTGAACCTGTAGTCGCAAAAGGACTATCAACTTCAATTTCAGTAGGAGAAACAATTCTCAAAACTCTCTTAGATTCTGAACCAAATAATACTTCGTCACCAGGAATAATATCTTGGTCGAACGCTGTGCTTGTTCCTGTTACTGTGTTTGAAGTGTTGCCGATTGTAGCAGTGCCTGTTAAACTAATAGTGTCTGGAGACATAATGCGATAGCATTCTGCAACAATATAATCACCAACTTTAACGTCTCTAGTCCAATCGATATCAAGTCTCAACTTGTTACCATGACGATTGAATCTAAATTGAGGAGTTCCTGAGAATAATAGATTTAATGTTTGTAAATGTTGCATCGTAATTTCATATGACACATATGAAACCGAAGTAAAGTCATATAAGTCGTGTAGTCTTAACTGATAACGCAAATCAAACATATTGATTGATGAGCTTGCTTGGTCAAAAGGTAAAACACCTACAACAAAAGTAATACTGTCTGGAACATAAATCCAGTTTCTATCAATATCTTCTTGAGTAATTTGATGTTTAACATACACTCTTTCAGTACCATCATAGTGATAGTCATTGAAAAATTGTAATGCTTGGTCGATTCTGTCATCTAATTGGTCATCATCGATATTAATCTGAATCACAGGATGACCTAATTCTCTTAGACAATAATCTTTAAATTGTGCTCTTGTTTTAGGAGTTGCCATGTTAGTCCTTATTTTTATATTCTATTTATATAACTAACACCACTTAGGACCATCAAACCAACATGCTAGACTATATCTAGTGCCTTTAGTTACTGGATTTGCTTGATGTTCTATGAAAGAAGGTAAGAAAAATACTGTTCCTTGTTTTCTAATTTCATTAGAGTCAGGATATTGAGTGATATTAAACATCTCAAAATCACCACCTTGATATGTAGAAGGGTCTGTTAGTTGAACAACCGCAGTCAATTTTCTGTGATATTCTGGGTCATTATTCATCCAGAAAACATCATGATGTCTTTTATATTCGCCTTGATATGATTCATCATATTCTGCTAACTGAATGTAAGTAATTCTAGATATATTAAACTTAAAAAAATCGTCATTTGCTTGAATCGCCATTTTCCACATAGCATCGAAAAGAAAAGCAAAATCGGGATTATTTTTTTGAATAAATCTAATTTTGCTTTTTCTCATATCACTTACTTGCAATTCACCATTGACACCAATTTTTGCGTCTTCAGCAGGCAATTTTAAACCTAATTCTAATATATGAGCACACATCTCAGGAGTAAAATACTCCTTAAAATAACACCATTCGCCTTTAATTTTAAATTCCTCTCATTATCTAATTTTTAATCCAATAAGTTATAGTTGAAGGTGAAACATTAAAATACTTTGCGGCTTCAGTCCTGCGACTCGCATTTTTATTTTATTAATTCATCAATCTTTTTATTTAGCTCTTCAATTTGTGCTTGTTGTTCTTTAATAGCTTCAATCAATAGAGGAACTAATCTTTCATATCTAACTGTTAAATAATTTTCACCTGATTTTGAAATACCGTCTCCATTATTGTCAAAAGGAGCTAAAGTTACTGCATCAGGAACAATTTTTTGAATCTCTTGAGCTTTTACTCCATGCTCATGAATTAATGTAGGTTTAAATCCTAAAGATTCACATTTCTCAGAGTCCCAATCAAATTCATAACCAGATATACTTTTTACTTTGTAGATTGCATTTGAAATAGGAGTAAAATTATATTTTAATCTTTCATCAGAGGCATATGCGGTTATATTGTTTCTAGCACTAAAAGCACCTATTCTTGCGTCAATCCAACAAGCATTTTCCCACTGAGGAACTGTTTGTCCACTAATTGAAGGTGAAAAACCTATACCATACCAAGACGATAATTTTACGTTTGCGACAGTTGATGAAGCATTATCTCCAGAAGTGCCAAAAATATATCCACTACCCGCGGCATTTAAGTTGATACCGTTACCGTTTCCTTGTAACACTGTTGCGGAACTATTGAAAGTTACAGCACCGGTAAATGTACCTCCTCCAAATGGATTTCCTGTTGGACCTGTAGGACCCGTAGGACCCGTTGGTCCAGTTGGACCTGTTGGTCCTGGAGGACCTGCAACTGTTGAATTCGCACCCGCTGGTCCTGTTGGACCCGTAGGACCAGGAGCGCCTGCTGGACCTGCTGGACCCGTAGGACCTGCTGGACCTGGAGCACCTGAAGGACCCGTAGGTCCTGTAGGACCAACAGGTCCTGTAACTCCTGTGATTGCAACATTAGATACTGATTGAATTCTACCGTTTGCGGCTACAGAAATAACAGGTACGATTGTGTTATTACCATATATTCCTGCAGATATTGATATATTAGTAACATCAGTATTTGCTTTTGCAAAAGCACCGTTCGCATATGAACCTGCTGAAGTAGCATTTACTGAAGCAGTGTTAGCGACCCCGAATGCTGAGTTAGCATAAGAACCTGCTGAAACTGCTTTTTGGTCTGCCGTAGCCGCATTAGTAGTTGCGGTGTTGGCTTGATTGTAGGCACTTGTTGCATGAGTCTGAGCGGTGTTTGCTCTAGAAAAGGCGCTATTTGCATAAGAACCCGCACTTGTTGCATTTACTGAAGCAGTATTGGCAGTTGAGTAGGCAGAGTTAGCATAAGAACCTGCTGAGACTGCTTTTTGGTCTGCTGTAGCGGCATTAGTAGTAGCCGTATTAGCTTGAGAATATGCGGAATTAGTATGATTTACTACATCATATCCTCTAACAATAACTGAATTAGAAGATAAGTTTGCTTTCAACGTAGCAATAACTAAAGAAGCATCATTAGGGTCTAGTAAATTATTTTCTTGAATATGAGGTAAATAATTATCGATTAAGTACCAAGTATTTGCTGATACGTCTTTAATCAATCCTGTATGTAAAGTATTACCATTTTCTTGATAATGAGCAATAAAACCAATATCAATAATATTTCCTGTATTGTTATTTGCTAAAAGAACAATAGGGTCATTAACAATAAAATTTTCAGAAGAATATGAAACTACATTACCTAATACTGATAAGTTACCAGAAATTTCTAAGTTACCTGATATCGTACCACCTGAAGATGATAGTTTTGTATTGGCTACTGCAAAGGCACTATTTGCATAAACACCTGCTGAGACTGCTTTCTGGTCAGCAGTTGCGGCATTAGTAACTGCTGTGTTTGCAGTAGAGAATGCGGCATTTGCATAAGACCCTGCTGAGACTGCTTTTTGGTCCGCAGTTGAAGAATTAGTTGTTGCAGTATTTGCTTGATTATACGCACTGTTCGCATAAGATTCAGCAGAACTTCTTGCGTATGAAGAACCTTGTAAACCATCAAGTAAGTCTGCATCTAAACCTGAAGAAGCTCCATCATTACCTGCACTCCATACTGTATTAGCATTATACGTTAATTGACCTGTACCCGCAACACCTAATAAAGCATTGTTTGAACCAAATGCTATATACCCGTCAGTCGAGGTTTGTTGACCTTTAATTCTAATTGTATTAGAAATATTTGTATCACCAATCCAAGCATCGTCACCAACACGATAGTTAAATCCGTTTCCGTTATTTGAAGTGTATACAGAATCAAAAGTTACAATAGAAGTTGTTTTTACTTCTTGATTTAAATATCCTATAGCGGTATTTGCTTGAACAAAAGCACCATTTGCATGATGATATGCTGATTGAGCAGAATTTCTAGCAACAGTATCTGTTCCGCTAGAACTTGCTAACAAATCTGTTCCGACACTAGTAGCGGCAGATGTTAAATCTATATAAACACCACGAGCTGAACCACCTTGCTCAAATATTCTTAATTTGTTTTGAAATACATCAATTGTAACCCCATCGCCAACTAAAGTTGTATTAGTGAGTGCTTTTCCTAATAAAATTTCACCACCTTCGTCACCACCAACAGTATTTGCTGTTAACTTACCATTTAAAAGAACATCACCTGTAATTGTACCACCTGATGTATTGAATTTAGTATTGGCGTGAGCGTATGCACTGTTAGCATGATGATAAATTCTAGTTGTAGTGTTACTTACAATTTCACCTTTAGATACGTTTATTCCAGATTCATTAATGCGAAGAATAACATTTTCTTCTTCACCTCCACCAGTTATGAATCTTGTTTCAATTCCTGGTGTTTCTGAAGTTGTACCTATGATAAGATTTCCACCTAGTTGTCCGGTGTTGCCCTGAGCTATTAAATATGCGTCAAGAGCTTTAGTTGTTCCAAATTCACGATTTGACCCGTGAATTCCTAAGTCAACATAAAAAACTTCATCGGTACCTGTATCTGCAGTTACGACAAAATCCGCAGAACCATCCGGGTCGATATTTTGAGCATTGACTTGAACGTAAGAATCTGTGTTGCCTGTAAACTGAGCAATCAAATCAGGTAAAATTGTTGCTGATTCTGTTGCAATACCTGCATAGAATTGTGTATTAGCAATAATGTTATTTGCTCTAATATTTCCTGATGTAGATAATGAACCAGTCATTATATCACCAGATTTACTTACTTTAGAGTTGGCAGTATCAAAAGATGCTTGACTTGATATATTAGCAGTGTTAGCTTTATCATAAGCACTATTTGCATGTATATGTGCAGTATTTGCTTTGTTAGATATTCTTATTGTGGTATTTGAATTGATTTCAGGAACAAAGTAAATTTCTTCACTACTAAATTCAGCAACTAAATTACCAGATTCATATCCACCACTAACTATTCTAGTTTTTAATCCTGGTGTTTCTGAAGTTGTACCAATTGTTAAGTTACCACCTAATTGACCTGTATTACCTTGAACAATTAGATAACCATCTAGAGGATATAAAAGACCTTCTTCTGCTTGAGAACCTTGCATACCCAAATCAACATAAAAAACTTCATCGGTACCCACATCAGCAGTAATAACATAATCGGCTGAGCCAAGAGGGTCAATATTTTGAGCATTGACTTGAACATAAGATGATACATTACCTGTAAATTGAGCAATCAAATCAGGTAATGGAGTAGCAAGCGTTGTCGCAATACCAGCATAGAATTTATTAAATGCGATTATGTTTTGAGCGTCAACATTTTGTAATGCTTCAATAGAATCAACAAATAAAGTATTATTAGATGTTTGATAGTATAAATTAGATGATGTGCCGTAAGCACCATTTAAGTTGAACTGAATCTCACCGTTAGCACCCGCCGCAGTATTTGCTTTAGCAAAAGCACTATTTGCATAATTCCCTGCAATTAATGAATTATCATATGCTGTATTTGCGGTTGAATAACCCGCATTTGCATGTAAATACGCATATGTAACTGTAGATTGAACAGAACTAAAGGATGTAGATAAAGTTGATAAACTTTCTTGCAAATCGGTTTCATTTAATGAAATATTTGCTACTGTAATAACTTGAACGTTTAAAGTGCTATTTGCTTCATCATATGAGAAACTTTGATTTGCACCAAAAGAACCCATTCTATTGAACTGAATTTCACCATTCAGTCCTGAAGGTTCAGTTATAGTATCGAGAAGAAGTGCTTGATTGCTAGTGTTACCATAGAACAACTTACCATCTTCAATGTTGATGGCTAATTCACCAGGATACAATATTGAAGGAACGTTGCCACTAGCCGCAGAACTTTTAATCTGAATTAACGTATTTGCCATCTACTATTTTCTTTTAAAAAGAGCCACCGTTTTTCACGCTATCATCTTCATTCGAGGCTTTTATTTTTTTTAATTTTGTTATTGGTACTAAAGATTCTAAATCTTCAATATATTTATTTTGTTTATTTAACTTATCCAAAATAGATGAGTTTTCTTCTCTCAAAGCATTCACTTGTTTCATGTAGTCGTTAGTGGCTGCTTGTAATCTATCTTTTTCTTTTTGTAAATTTGCTGTGTTTACAATTTGAGATTCTTTGTTGGTGTTATCAACTCTCAAAGCATTGATTAAATTACCAGATTCTGTGAATCTCTTCTCACAATCTTGATATTTTTTAGAAACATCCTCTAGAGCCGCTTTAGTTCGATTTAACTCTTCACTAGAATCGTTTAAAGTTTTAAGTTGTGCTTGAAACATAATGTTTTGCTTGACAACAGATAAAAAGTTATCAAGCAAAACTTCAACATAAGCATTTTGTAATTTCACATCCATTATGAAATATCCTTTTCAAATTAATTATTAGAATGTACCACCATTTAAGTGTTGGAATGTAGGAGCACCGCTTGCACTGATTGTCAAGATATGTCCTTCTGTAGTTGAACCTACAGTCAATACACCATCAGTTCCGTTACCTAAAACAACTGAGTTAGCGGTAAGGGTTTTAACACCTAAACCACCGTCAGACACTGAGATTGCATTGAATAATCCTGAAACGTTACCGCCTGTAAAGTTTGCATCAAGTGTTGCTCTATTTCCAGCACCGTAAGAAACAACATTCCCTGTAGGGTCTGTCTCTTCACCTGTGAACAACTTAAAGATACCGTCTGAAGCATCTCTAATCAAACCAGTGAATTTGGCACCTGTTTCATCGTATTGTCCGTAGAAACCGATGTCTAGAACGTCTGATAAGTTATTATTTGCAAGTTTAATTAGCGAATCTTGAACATCGATTGTTTCTGTATTTACAGTAACAGTGTTACCTGAAACTACTAAATCTCCTGTAATAGAAACACTGCCTGAGATAGTACCACCAGATGATGAGAATCTTGTATTCGCTAAATCAAAAGCACCGTTAGCATAAGACCCTGCGGCTTGTGCATATTGCGTTGCTGTATTGGCTTGATTATATCCTGCATCAGCATGAGTTTGAGCTGTAGCGGCATTGGTTGTTGCTGTATTCGCTTGATTATATGCGCTGTTAGCGTAAACACCAGCACTTACAGCTTTTTGGTCAGCAGTTGAGGCATTAGTCGTAGCAGTATTTGCTTGATTATATCCTGCGTCTGCGTGTGCTTGAGCTGAATTTGCTTGTAGATAAGCACTATTCGCATAAGAACCTGCTGATAAAGCGTATTGTGTTCCTGTGTTCGCTTGAACATAAGCACTATTTGCATAATCACCAGCACTTGTAGCGTACTGAGTACCAGTATTTGCTTGTAAATATGCGCTATTAGCGTATGAGCCTGCGCTTACTGCTTTTTGGTCGGCTGTGGATGCGTCTGTAGTTGCAGTATTCGCTTGAGCATATGCGCTGTTAGCGTATGAACCTGCTGATTGAGCATACTGAGTACCTGTGTTAGCTTGATTGTATGCGCTGTTAGCGTAAACACCAGCACTTGTTGCATACTGAGTACCTGTGTTAGCTTGATTATAAGCACTATTTGCTCTGTCTAGAACGTCAACACTTCTAACAATTACAGAATTTGCAGAAACATTTGCATGTAAAGTTGCTTGTACTAAACTAGGATTTGCAATATTTAATAGATTATTGTCAAATTCTTCATCATAGTTTGTGAACAAGTAGAAAGTATTAGATGACTCTTTTCTTACTAAACCAGCATGTCTTTGTGAAGAACCATCAAAGTAATTGCCCGCAAAACCGATATCTACTGAATCAGAAGTATAGTTGTTTGCGGCAAGATAGATGATAGGGTCAGATACATTCAATGTTGTTACATCTAAGTGGAATGTATTGCCTGAAACTGTTAGATTACCCGTAACTGCTAAATCACCTGCAATAGTACCACCAGATGATGATAATTTAGTATTTGCTAAGGCATAACCCGCATCAGCATGTGCTTGAGCTGAATTTGCTTGAGCATACGCTGAGTTTGCATAAACACCTGCGCTAGTAGCGTATTGTGTACCTGTATTTGCTTGCAAATATGCGCTGTTAGCATAATCACCTGCTGATTGAGCATATTGAGTAGCAGTATTAGACTGAGCATATGCTGAGTTGGCGTAAACACCTGTTGTGTTTTGTGATTCGTATGCGCTGTTAGCATGTAGATAAGCAGAGTTAGCATATCCACCCGCAATTTGTCCACCAGCAATTTGAGCAGTATTAGCGGCTGCGAACGCAGAATTGGCGAAAGTATAGATATCGTAACCGTTGATAATAGCACTATTAGCTGTAATTGTATTAGATGAGAAGTTTCCACTAGTGTCTCGTCTAACAAGAGTATTCGCTGTATCGTTAGCTGTTGCGGCATCAATCAGTTGAGTATAGTACTTACCACCGATAGCTACAACACCATCACCATCATTAATCCAAAGTTTATTCGAAACATTTGAATAAGCTGGTTCTGAAACGTTCAGGAGTGGAGGTGTTCCTGTGACGTTTGAGTATTTTAGTTGAATTACAGTATTTGCCATTTTACTTTTGCCTTATTTGTTGTATTTAAAATTTTCCACCGTCAATATTCGTTATTTCTAGTTCAGCCGCATCAATAGGTTTAGACACATATTCGCCTCTTGTAGCATCATAAATCAAAGTGTCTCCATCTTGTCTAACAGAAACGTTAGCTCCTTGAATGCTTTCTATAGAAACATTTAATCTTGGAGTAAAGTTAGGAGAAGATATTGTTGTTTTGTTAGAAGGTCTAACTACTACTTTAGCTATATTTATCATTCTGTTACCTCGTTACCGAAGGAAGAACAGTCGCAATACCTTCAACGACTCTAGTGACATTATTGGCACCGTCATTAATAATCACATCATAAACATATCTTCCTGCAGATATGTTTGCAGTATTGCTTGCTGATATATTTAAAGAAATTTCTCCCTGCAATGCATTAGAAACGTTTGCAGATAAGACGATTGCAGAAGTGGAATAATAAGATTTACGCATCATAGATGATGCTGTATAACCTGATAGATTGGTAGGCTGACCATAAATGTCTTCAACATTCACAGTCGAATTAAATGTTGCACCTTGCTCTATAGTAATTTCTGAAAATGCCGCCACAAATAGACTCCTTTTATAGTCTATTTATAAGATTTAATATATCAAATCTTATTTGGCGACATTAATTTATCTTTGATTATTAGATTACCCAAGAGGCTAAAGAATATCTGGTCCCGCTAGTTACAGTATCAACTTTGTGAGGATATAAAAAATTTGAAGGGAAAACAACTATATCTCCTACTTCTAGCTTAACTTCAACGTCTTCCCAAAAAAATAATTCTCCACCTTCATATGAATCATTTAGTTGACACAATAAAGTTAAAGTAGGAATACCTTTCCATTGACCATCAAAAATGGATGTAATATGGTCACAGTGATTTCTCATTCTAGTTCCAGGAACGTATTTGTTAAATTTCAATTGAGAAAAACCAGCCCATTCAGTATACCAATCAAAATCTAAAGTCGTTAAATACTCAAAAGTTGAGTTCCATAAACATTGAACTATCTCATCATGAGTTGAAACGATATTCCCAACCCTAACATAAAAATCATCATCATAAGACTTCATACCCGATTCTATTGGTGAGGTGAAACCATGTTTGTTCCATTCTTGTATATTTTCTAACTGAGAAACAGTTTTTTCACACAACTCTTTAGGAATAGCAGATTTCACTATTTTTAAGTAACTTCTAACATCATAATTTATCATATTATTTTCCTATTTAGTAAAATTAATCCAACCAGTAATTATATATTTCTCTTCCGTCATTGATGGTATCCCTCTGTGAGTGAATGTCCAATCAGCAGGCCATATTAAAGTTAAACCTTTCTCAGGTTTTATTTTTAAATTTTGATGTATAAATTCAGTTTCCCCAGCATCATTTACATCGTTAAGATATGTCATAAAAACTAAATGTCTTGAACATATAGGATAGTTTTTAGTGTTTCTTTCACAGTGCAATTCATAGAATCCTCCACCAAGAGGGTATTTTTGAATATTGATTTGTTCAACAACATCGAAAGGAGAGTATCTATCACAAAAAGGATATAATTTTATATATTTTTGTAAAACATCTTCAAGCATACTTCTATACCAAATATAAATTACAGAATCTGGAGTAAGAATACAGTCTATACTATTTTTTCTAGTTTTATCTATCAAAGAATCATTTCCGGTGTTTATACTCCCATCATATTTATTGTCTGAGTTTTTGTGATAATTAATCAAAATATCACAAATTTTAGGACTAATATACCAACCACCTATAAAATTATTTTGTTCATTAATTATATGACTTTTCATTTATATTCATTTAGACTAAATTTAGTCCCTTTAAGTTTATTCAAATCAACCAAATCATTGTTTTTCCAAACAAGAACTTCGTTGTCTTCATAGAGAAAATCACAATCTTTACAGAAAGGAATTTCATCAAATCTTTCTTCACTGTGTAATTTTCTCAGATTTAAATATTTATCGCCATTCCAGACTTCCTCAATAGTCTTGTTTTCTATAGAACCTAAGTCTGCTAGGTCATCTTTACCTAAAGTCTGACAACAAGGAGCAAAAGATAATTTAGTATTATCTACTCCACCAGCACGTATTGTCAACTCCGGTGAAAAAGGTCTACCGCAAGTTCTTTTTGCACCTTTTCTCTTATAATCAGAATCATATTCTCCTGACCAATTGTGCATTTTCCAAATTTCAGCATAACTATCTACAACATCGATAAAGTTTTTTCTATATTGTTCAACTTCATAATCAACTTTATCATTATCTAAAATGAGATGATAAGAAGCAACAATACAATCAGAATTTGTTTGTTTTATGTAATTCTGCATTTCTTTTGCATTATTAAGAACCAAATAAAAAGCATCTTTATTCATCCATTGAATGTATTTTAATTGATTATAACCTATAATAGAGAATCGAGCTAAAGCTAATCCAGCATCTACACACTCTTTCATAAAATCACCTTGCAGATTGTGTCCGTTTGTGTAGATGAAAGGTTTAGCATTATATTTGCGAACAATGCTGATATATTCAGGTAAGTCACGATTCAAAGTAGGCTCACCAGAACCCTCAAGATTCACTACGTTTAGACCATATTCGGCACATTCAGCGACTATTCTTTCAAAATCAGTTAGAGAAATTTTCTTGAGCCAATTCTTACCTCGACCTATAGTCTGAGGACACATTTGACAAGAATAGTTGCATCCACCATTAATTTCAATAACAGCTCTGTCAATCGATAAAGGTATTTTATATTGATTCAAATTCATATGTGCTTGTCATATCGTGTTTAGAACAGAATTTTGATTTAATTCTATCTGCACCGCCTTGTTGAATATCACCAAAGAATTCTTGTTGATATTGTTTCATCAATCGAGCATAAACATCATCATTAGTTTCCGCTTCTCTAACTTCTTCCCACATTGATTTAGGAAAGTGAGAATACAAAGCAAAAGTCTTAGTAAGTCCTTTAACATCTTCTTCTTGCAGATAAGGTTCAGGCATACGTAAAGCCCATCTATCAAGATATCCACCACCCATTTCAGAACTATTCTCACCGTTGATATATGTATCAGATAAGAAACCATTTTCTACAGACATCTTTCTCAGAATAGTTCCATGATAAGGTTGAAACATTGATATAGTTAGCCCATCATATCCTTTACTATCATGAACTAAACTAGCAGTTTCTAATATCATGTCTCTGGTTTCAAAAGGCATACCTATAATAACATTTAAACTATAAGGTATATTAATTTCATTAATATATTCAAAATACTTCTTATATGTATCGTTAGATACGTCTCTATCTAAAACTTCTTTTCTGTATTTTTCGTTTCCACTTTCTATGCTGAAAGTCATTCTATAGACCCCAGCATCTTTTAATGCAGATAAAATTTCTGGTTTACAGTTTTCTATTCGTGTATTGAACCAAAAAGGAATCTTATACTTGCTCCACATCTCACAAAATTCAAACATTTCTTTTTTAGGTCTAGCTAAAAAACTATCATCAATAAACATTACTAAATCTGGATTGTATAATTCTTTATAATATAAAAATTCTTTTTCGATAATATCAGCAGATTTTGTTCTTAAAAATTTCGATGCACCACCAGAAACATCTCTCGTATTAGGAGAGTTGCAATATGTACAATTATAAGGACATCCTCTATATGTTTCCATGGAGATGGCTCGTTTAAATATTTTACCACCCATAGGTCTTTGCCACCTCTTGTCTTCAAAACAAGAAAAGTCAGGAATAACATCAGAAATGTCGCATAAATCTTGAGGAACGTTTTTTTGAATTAGACCGAATTTGTCTTTATAACTTATTCCTTTAATTTTTTTGAAGTCTTCTTTGTTTTTTATAGTCTTAATGAAATCAACAACAACTCTTTCACCTTCATGATTGCAAACATAATTTACTAAATTATTTGAAAGAACTAAATTAGATGCACTAATACAAAACACTCCACCTAAAAGATTAGGTATATTATATTCTTTTATAGAATCTAAAAGCTTAATAGCTAAACTCCACACATCTTCTTGAACACTCATCAATATCAAATCAGGTTTAAATTCTTTAACTAATTCAATAAAATCTGGAATAATTTGAGATGTTGGCTTAATATGAAACATCTCTTTAATATCATCTTCTTTATTTTTTCTACTGGCACCTATTTCGGTCATTCTAATATGACGATTATCATACTTATCACTATATTCAGTAGTCTCAAATAGTTTTACTTCACATCCTTCTCGTTTGCATATAGAATTGAATATGCCTACACTGATAGCGGGAGCCATCATTAGAGGTAAATTAGGATAAACTATTAAAATTTTAGGACTCATAATTAATTTTTTAAAACAGTATCAATAAAAGAAGAGCTACATCTTTTGTTGCAATTTATACAAGGAGATAATACTCTTTTTCCTTTTATCAAGTTATCTTTAAACTCTTTCAGAATCTTGTTATTATTGTAATAACAATAGATTGATTCTTCATGTATATTTCCTAAAACTAAAAGGTCTTTTCTCCAGTCTTCGCAACAAAGATTGTAATCACCGTTCCAGTCTATATAAACGCTATCAAAAGGTTTATTACAATATGACTCTAACAGTTCGTTTTTCTCGTGCAATGTTAGATTGTTTTTTATTTCTCCAACTCTAGAACTTAAATATTTTATAGGAATCTCATTAGATTTTCTATTTACTATGATATTAGAATAATTTAAATATGATTTTTTTATTTTTTCATATTGAGAATTGGTTTTATTATAATACATGTTTAAGTGTATTTTGTCAATATGAATATAATATTTTAGATATTTTTTAAATTTAGTGCCATTAGTGGAGATTTCAACAAGCACATTAGGATTACTTTTTTTCCATTCTAATAATATTTTTAAGAACTCTTCGTAATTTTTGTTTAACGCAGGCTCACTTCTTCCAGCAAATAATAGCGTATATCTATTTTTTGGTAAAGAAGAAATCTGAGACAGTATTTTATTGAAAGTTTCTATTGACATATGTAAATTTTTGTTTTTGTACTCAGAAGACCTAGGACAAAATTTACATTTGAGATTACACAATTCTGAAATATTTAATTCGATTGTGTTGAAATAGTATTCAGAAGGGTTCACGATTAGATAAAATTGAATTCTACGTCAGAATGAAGATTTATTAGATAGTTCCATGTCTCTATCCATTTTTCTCCTCTAAGAAATAATTGTTCATCAGACATAAAAGTAGTTTCTTTTGGGTCAATAAAATGAATAGTATTAGGAGTATGAGACCAATTATCTTTACATAGTCTATCACCAAACCAGTTATCACATCCATAGATGTTTAGCTTTTTAAATCCTTTACTAATAGACCACTCTGCGGCATAATGAAGTGAGTTTCTTCTCAGAACATTTCTACTATGACTGTGATGCATAAAAACCTCATGTATTCTATGCTTCAAAGTTTTAAAGTGATTTTCTTCTTTTAAAAATCTCAAGCAGTTATTGCTTATTATTAGTTTTGTTGGTTCAGGAATAGATTCAGGAACAGATAGCAATTTTAAAAGAGGTGCTCTGTGGTCTATGAACGTGTAGTCGAATCTGGTCCAAGGAATATTACATCCTATGTTGACCAAGTTTGAATTATCAACAAACATTTTTCTTCTTGGACCTGAACCTAATAAATTACATTCTAGCATAATTAAGGTATAAAATTAAAATGAACGTGAGAGTGATGTGCAATTAGTTTTTCCCAATACTTTTTCCAATGTTTTCCTCTGTTTATCATATATTTCTCACCTCTAGGAATGTTTTCGTTTTCAATATTCAAAGGATTACTAGAATCGTGCATATAATTTTCTGTGCAATATAAGTCACCAAACCAGTTATTACATCCATAAATGTTTATTTTATTGTATCCCATAAAAATTAACCATTCTGCGGCATAGTGTCCTGTACTTTTTTTCATAAGTCTAGTTGTGATTGGATTATATCTATAGATACTTATAATATTGTGATTTAAATCTTTTAATTTTCCTTTTTCTTTTATCTCGCCGATTGCATGACTTGACACTATCAATTTTGTATCAATCGAAACAAAATCAGGATTATCAATTATTTTTTCTAGAACTATGCTATCAAATATTATTGTCCAATCAACTTTTGTCCAAGGAATATTGCATCCCATAGTAGGTAAATCATTAGGAATGTATGATTTTCTGCTAGGTCCTGAGCACAATAAATTGCATTCTTTACTTGTTTTTTCCATTTTCATGTGTGCTCAGAATTAAATTAAATGTTATGCGAATGTCTTCTGTACTATTTAAATAGTTGTGCCAAGTTTTTTGATATTCATCCTTTTCTTGAGAAACAAAACTTAATGCTCTATTTTTCTTCCATTCTACAGAATGATGATATGAAGTTTTTTTGTTTGTTGTATACAGTTCTGTTCCTGTAGAAAAATCAGGATAAAAATAATAAACCGTTGTCATCAATTTAAATGCAACGTCAGTGTGTATTTTGAAGTATTTAAATCCTGGGGGAGAAACAACTAATTCAATGTAAGGATAGTAGACTTCTGGTAATTCTTTATTACCATAATTCAGCTCATCAAAATATAAATCTTTAATTGATATTATTTTAGAACAAAAAATGTTAGATATAACAGAATCGCTGTTATGTTTGTGTATTTCTACATATCCAGATTTCTTAGAAAAATCGTAGGCGCTTTTGATATAGACTAGAATCTTTTCATACTCTTCATCATTCAAAAAGTCATCAATAATAAGATGTTTCCAAGGGATATCAACAATCTCAAATTTCATATATTAAGGAACAAAATTAAATTCTATAGAAGGATTCTGAGCAATCATTTTTTCCCATGATTTTTTCCAATACTCGCCTCTCATAATCTGATACTTTTCATCAAAGTCTTCGTTTAAATTTTTAATATAAAAAGGGTTAGATTTGTTGTGCATATTGTTATCTAAACACTTCATATCACCAAACCAGTTATCGCATCCATAGATGTTTAGTTTTTTGAACCCTTTGAATATTGCCCACTCTGCGGCATAGTGTCCTGAACTTCGAAAAAATTGTTTTTCAGATAAAGAGCTATATTTAAAAACGCATTCTATTTTATTTTTTAATTTATCTACGCTTTTTGTTCTTCTCAATTCTTGATATGCGACAGTGGATAAAATTAGTCTAACATCTTCTTTGATGACATCAGGCATCTCTATTATTTTCATGAGAACAACTTCATCAAAAATGACTGTATAATTAACATCAGTCCAAGGAATATTGCAACCTATTGTAGGTAGACCATTTTGCTTATATGACTTTTTTCTTGGGCCTGAACATAATAAATTACATTCTAGCATATTAAGGAGTTGATGATACGAATACTTGATATGTTGATGCGATAATATTTTCAGCAAACGTTCCTGTTGCTAAACTGATTGCTTCATCAGTAATGCTTCTATCTACTAATGAAGGAGCATTCTGCCAATCAGAGGTTGTAACAGAATAAGATTCTAGTGTTACAGTCCAATTCGAGGTTCCGTCACTGAATGTCCACGTCCCACTACTATTATTATACATAGAAGGAGTCATAGTAACAGATGCCATTATATTATTATATGCTCTTGCTCCGTGTTGTACGGCTGCAAATTTTCGTCCTTGAACATCAAATACTAAATTTTCTTTAGGAGTTTGTTGAAAAAAGTCTCTAATACTGCCGAAGCTTATAGATTTTGTGTATCCTGCTTCTGTTAAATAAAAAGCAACCGCTTTGATTACAGTTCCTGTAGACGCATTCATTTCTATAATGATAGGTCCCACATACAAGAATAAGCTACCAGTGTTGTCACCAACTGACATTCCCCTAACTAGAAAGGATGTGTCATTAAAATTAAGAACTCTATTCCACAAAACGTTTAAATTAGAATCAAATTTAATAATATATTGATATGAAACATCAGCAAATTCTGCTTTAAATGCATGATATATATTCCCACTATTATCTATACATATTCCTGCTATGGTATCTGTACTTCCATGAGTAAGTATTGTTCCAACATTAAAATTGTTATATATCTTTCTCCACTGAAGAACACCAGCAGAAGAATATTTAGAAATTGAAGGAAAATTACCTGTTTGATTCACACTACCTTGAGGATGATATGATGTTTCTGCAATTACAATATGGTCGTGATTTGATGAAGGATGAATATCACATGGATAAACGTTGCCAGCCAATACCCCATTGACTCCAAATCTTCTCTGAGAAACTATTCCTCCATTTGTGTTAGCAATAACATATGTGCTTGCACCAATAGCATATGATAAACCTGGTGCGCTAAATGTGAAAGGAACACTACCTCTTCTTCCAACCATGTAAAGATTAGTAGAATTATTAAAAATTCTATATTTTTCTGTACCAAAATCAGCACCTTGAATACCTTGAGCAACCGAACCAATAAATCTAGAATGAATATGTGTTCCATTATCTATGTTAAATTTAGTCAACATTCCTCTATATGTGCCATATGTGCTTCCTGATGCTCTATGTGTTCTTCCTATTAAAAGCTGATTAGTATTAACAACAGCCACCGAAGATGCAAATGAAGGGTCATCATATTCTAATTGGTCAATACATTTTTGCCACAATAAAGTTCCTGATAAATTGAAAACAAAAATATGAAATGCTGCCGTGTTTGAAGCAGTGGCGGTACCAATATTCGAGGTGACAGAAGTATTGATAGTTTGTTTTTGTCCGCAAATAACTATTCTATCGGAAGTGACTAACTTCGCAGAAGTCACCAAGAATGTAACATTTATACTATAAAAAATAAATTTAGGAAATGAAGATTTTCCGTAAAAATTACTCATACTGATGATACCAGACAATACCCCAGCCAAACCTCTAGGGCCTGCATCATTCAAACTTATCTGAGCAGAAGTGTTCAATCCAAGTTCTAAAGCAATTGATTGTCCTGCTGTTGAACCAGCTAAACTAATAGGACCGGAATTATTTAAAGCCAATTTAAATCTCTTTCACAATGAATGAAGATGGTTCTAGAGGCCATTCTACAGATAGAGGGAAATTCTCTTGTTCTGGAACGTCTCTGAGTGCTTGTCTATAATTAGCAATTTGTTCTTTTTCTACTTCAGACATTTTTTCCCACAAATCTGAAAAAACTTTTTTATCGGATTCTACCAATAAAATATCTCTTTCTTTTCTTATTGATAATGCCAATGTTTGTCTGTTTTGCTCAAGCGTTTCTGTTGAATATGGTGTATATTCATATTTTTGAACATATTCACCATCAATCAATTCAGGAAATAATTCATTACAAGAATAATAATACGATTTAAAATTTTCTCCTTCTTGTCCTTGATAAGGAGGTTTTATTTTTACTCTAACATAACCATCAGGAATAGTTTTTCCGTTAGTAGAAAAGTTATATTCTTCATTAACATCTAGAGGGAATTTAAATGAAGGATTATCTTTTTCTACTTGACCTTCAAATATAGGCCATTCTATTACAACACCATTTTCGTCAATTTTAGCGAACATATTTGATACCTTGATTATTTGATTAATACATCTATTTATTATATTTATAACAAAAAATGTTTAAAAATTATACGTTATTCTTGTGTCTCTACTTCCAACTGTTCCTATAGGCATGTAATTGAATGCTATAGAATATCTGTCAAAACCGGAATTGTTTATTCCTATTTTATGATATAGATATGAAGGAAACAAAATCAACAAATCTGTTTCAGGAGATATTTCTAAAGATTCAGTATTATATTCTGTAGGAGCAGAACTTTGCACATAAATTTCTCTAACGTTTCTTTGATTAAAAATTAATTTTCCTGAATTCTCTGATATTTCAGGATAATAAACTCCAGTAAACATACTATTACAATGTCTATGATAATCTTTAGATTCTAAATTGGGTCTTGTTTTTGTTGCCCAAGAATTAACCATTTTAAAAGAAGTTTCATCATATCGATACAATTCATTCTTATAAAATTTAAAAAATTCTTCTATTTTATAAAATAGTTCCTTACTTACATCTTTAGATAGAAGCCTCATTTCATCAGTCAATTCCGTATAATTATTTTGTTCAGGAACTGAGCTTACATATTTCAAACCCTTTATGTATTCCATAAATTCATTTTTATTACTCAACTCTATCTTTGTTGATAATATAGGAACGGAACACATTGTTAAAAGAGTACAAGAAGTTTGGTTTACATTCATAATTAATTCCTATCAAATTATAGTTAAATTTTTATAACTATATCAATTACCTTTTAATTCGTCAATTTGATTTTGCAAATCTTTAATAGCCTCAACAAGAAGGGCAACAACTCTTTCGTATTTGATAGCCTTATATCCGTTAGGTCTGTCAGCAACAATTTCAGGAAGAACTTCTTCAACCTCTTGAGCAATCAAACCTACATCATGTCTTCTTACGAAGTAGTCATCTTCACCACCTCTTTCATTTATATATGAATCTACCCAATCATATTCAACACCATTTAATTTTAATACTTTTTGTAGAGCATCAGGAATATTCTGAATATTTTCTTTTAGTCTTCTATCTGAAGAAGCATAAGCTGTAATATTATCAATAGCTAAGATTTCACCAGCAACTCCTGAAGGTGCTATACCTACACCAAGTGAATTCATCTGGTCGTTTCTTGAGGTACTTATTGCAGAATTTGCTGTATTGAAAGAAGCTTGAGCTAAAATTGTACCTGTGTTTGCTTGAGCATATGCAGAATTTGCATAAGACTCTGCGGCTGCTGAACCTATAATACTGAAAACAGAACCATCATTTGTAAACATCCATCTATCAGTAGATTCATTCCATACTATAGATACTTTAGCAGAACTACCTCTATTGACTTCAACACCCGCATTTTCTGAAGGTGAAGTTGAAGGACTAACGTCAGAATTCAATAGAATGAAATTGTCAGCAACATTTAATTCTTGAGTGTTAACAGTAGTTGTTGTTCCAGAAATAGTCAAATTACCTGTAACGATTACATCACCAGAAATTGTACCACCTGAAGCACTATATCTTGTATTTGCAAGATTGAATGCCGCGGCTGCGTTATTTTGAGCAGTATTTGCTCTTGCAAAAGCACCATTAGCGTAAGAGCCTGCGCTTGTTGCAGAACCAACAGTTGCATTCGCTGTATTGAAGGCTTCATTTGCATGGAATTGTGCAGTATTTGCACGAGTAAAGGCACCATTTGCATATGAACTTGCACTTAGCGCATTATTAGTTGCAGTGTTTGCTTGAGCATAAGCACTTGAGGAACTAGTTGTTGCTGTATTGGCTTTATTAAATGCGCTATTTGCATAAGATGAGGCACTGTTAGCCGCATTACGAACCCAAGTATCTGTCGCATTATTAGCCGCAGTAAAGGCAGCATTTGCATGAATCAAAGCAGTATTGGCTTGAACATATGCACCGTTAGCATATCCACCAGCAGTTAAGTATGCAGTACGTAATGCGCTTGAAGAAGGAACTGTAGTGTCGCTCGTAGCAATAGGCGAAGTATTAATACTACTTTCAGCTAAAATGTTATATAGCGTAGTGTATGTGTTACCTGTTGAAATCTGCCAAGTTTTAGTTGTTTCATTCCATTTGATAACAGCATTGTTACCTGAAACACGTCTGTTTTCAAGGAAAGCGTCTTTGTTAACAACCGCACCAGTATTGATTGTGATTGTATCTGTAGTAACTTCTGTGTTACCAGTTTGAATCAGTGTTCCTTGAATAACAAGATTACCCTCAACAACACCATCACCTTGAACTGTCAATAGATTAGAAATTGTTACGTCATCAGCATAAACAGAATCTGATTGGAGATTCAATGAGTTTACAGTATTACCTATTGTTAAAGAAGTGTTTACTGTAATGTTATTTGCATAGATTGAATTTGCTGTAACAGTTTCACCTACAGAAATGCTAGAATTAACAGTCGCATTATTAGCAAGAACTGAATTAGAAGATATTGTTTGACCTACTTGAATGTTTGTATTTACAGTTGCACTACCTAGAATAGCACCGTTAGCTACTCTTAAGGCTCCGTTTTGACCTAAAACTTCTAAAATGTTACCTACAACAACATTACCTGTTCTTGATGATTGAACACCAATATCTAATTCATTACCTATCGTTACGTCTCTTTGAATCAAAGCACTGTTAGAAACTTGAAGTGCAGTTCCTTGTGCTGTTATGATTAAAGAAGCAGTATTAGTAAGTGTGAATGTGCCGTTATTTTTAACATAAGCACCAAATTCAATCGTGTTTAATTCTGTCGCCGATTGATTCGTCTGAATTCGCCATTCATCAATGGTATTTGTTCTCGATATTACTGGGATTGTCATAGTAGCCTATTTTTATTTAACTAATAAATTTTTTAACATTTCTTTTATCTCTGATAGGTCAGAATTCAAACTCTCGATTTGAGACTTAATATTATTTATGTCGTCTGATTTAGCTTTTAAATTGTTGCTAAGTCTTTTTCTAGCTTCATTTTGCTCTATTGCTGTACGATTGACAGTCAATAGAGCATTTGTTGAAGTGTCTTTAACGAACTGAGTTCCTTCTACAGGGATTAACATAAATTACTCCGCAGGTAAAGCAATGATACGTAAGTCTTTGACTTTTGGTACGATTGCTGGGTCTGTTGAAGTCATCACAATCTTGATAGCAAAAGTCTTAAATGTATCATACGTTACACCGTCTTCAGAAGTGTACGTGATTTGATTCTCAATTAGAGAAGGTCTATATTCATACTCTCTGAATTCATCTTCTGTTTTAGATGGTGTTGTTGTTGGATTTACACAAACTAATTTCTGATATGGTCTATCTTTAAACTCTGTAGCGTCTGAGGCAGACAGAACTTTGTAGAATACTTCTACTTCAGAAACACCCATCTTGTTAGCAGTCAAGAATACACGCAAATCACCTGCATCGAAACCATCTGCAAGAGTGATTGGTTTAGTAATATATCGAGCATCACAAGGACCACCTGAGCTGTCAAACTCAGAATTCAATACGATATTTGCGTTTGCGCCTGTTGCTGAGTTGATAGTAATACTGAAGTCGTCAGTATATCCTTCACCACCCGCTACAACATTCACACCCACAACATTACCGTTGGCACCATCTACAACAAGATAGATATTAGCACCAGAACCTGTGTCTGAGTTTACAGTGATTGTATTTGCATTTGAGTATCCAGTACCTGAAGCAATGATGTTAAAGTCTGAAGCTTCGATTGTACCGTTATCAACAAAGTTTTCCCAAGCATTCAAGTAAATACTTTCAAGAGAAATTAGAGGTGAAACCGCATTGTCTGTAGAAGACATTGTGACTTGAACTGTAAAGTCTCCTCTTGCTTGCATTTCTTTACGTCTTGAACCTACAATATACAAGTCGTCATCACCGAATGAGTAAGTGACTTGAGGTATAAAGTCTCTATATGATGTCTCTTTGCTTTGTCCTACTGGTTTAGAAATGAATGAGTATGTTGTGCTCATAGCAGTTTCTGTTAGAGGGGTCAAAGCAGTGACTAACATTCTAAATTTGTCTATGTTGTAGTTTCTAGATTGAGGTGCGCTTTCAAGAGCGAATGTTGCTGGACTTGAAGAGAATACACATCTATTCAATCTGAACATCAAGTCTTCATTAATGTATGGAGTATATTCCATAGTGTTTTGAGACTTGTACAATGTTCCTAAATATGGTTGTGTTGCAACAAATTCATTGCTTGTTGTAGTTGCACCTTTTTCAGCAACCCACAATGAAGCGTCTGGACTGTCTGTTAGAACAACTACAGCATATAATCCTGGTTTCAAGAAAACAGGTGATTCGAATGTAAACTTAGTTGCAGTTGCACTGTTAGTTAAAGTAGGTCTTTCTGAAACATTAATTTCAGAAGGGTACTTAGATACTACAGATTCAGGATACCAGAAATCTGAAGAAGGAACACCGTTTACTGTAGGTCTGATTTGAACAGTTACAGGGATATTCTCATCATCTTTTGCTCTGAAGAACAAATCAACACTCTCAAGGAACATACCGTTTGGATATACAGACTCATCAACGAAGAATGTTTGAGCAAGAGGGTCTACTGCCCATGTTCTTGTAATTCTTGAAGTAGAAACTGTTTTTTGTAGAATAGGTGATGTTGTTGTTCCTACTAATTTAGGTTCAACATCAACATTATAAACAGTATTCAATAGATTTGTTTTATCTACTTTTAGACCAGAAGCAACGTAAGTTTTTTCTGCAAAAGAAATTGCTTCAGTATCATACGTGTTATTGAATGATTCTGTTAGTCTGAATTTTCTTTCACCTGAACGGAATGTTGCTTTAGGTGGAACAAACACACCAGAAGCTTGACCTAGTTTGTTAGATTGTACATTACCTATGCTGTAAATCCAAGAACCTGTTCTGTTAGCCTGTGTTGTAGTTCCGCTAATAGTTGCTACTTTTGTTGTTGTGTTGTAAGCAATAATAGTGTATTGATTACCTACACCACCGTCTGTAGATGAAGACTCATATACTAAACTAATAGTGTTTCCTGCGATATTTACGCTAGGTGCATCTGAAGCTAAAGTAATAGTGTTTGTAGTTACTCCGCGAGTAATGCCTGAGCGGTGTTGTCTTACAGTAGATATTGTGAAATATTTACCCGAATCCAAACCTAACATTACTTTGCTTGCTAATGGTTTTCCTGTACCGTTAACGATACTTACGTTAGCAGAACCTACTTCAGAATTGGTGATTGAAACTGCTTCAAAGTTTGTGCCTCCAGACACATAACTTGCTAAGTTAGCGGCTAATTCTGCGCTTGTATTTGCAATCAAACACAATTCTGTTGATAGCAAACTGCTAGAAGAGTTTAAAGTTACTTCATTAGGTACAATAACATATTTGTTAACATCAACTTCATCAAAGAAAGAATACATTCTAGTATTAGGACGCATTGCTTTAGCATTGAATATAATAGGTCTTGGTTTCAAATATGGTTGAATTGCAATATCAGTAACAAAACTACCTACATCAACTTCACTTGTTGAAGTACTAATTTGTTTTTGATATAACTCAGCACCTTTAGAGATATAAGTTCTATCAGTAGTAGTTTCTTGATTACCGTATGTTCTACCACCTAAATGAACAGTTTGATTTGTAACTGTTCTAATAGTCTCAAACCATTTAGAATCAACAATCTTAGCAAAAGGATTGTCTTTATCATTTACCCAGTTAGGATTTGTTTTGTATTCTTGGTCTGAAATGAATTTGAACGCATCATTAATGAAGTTAAATGCATTTTCTAAACCATCAGTTGAGTTTAGAGTAACTTGAGCAGTAATATCAGTATCAACATCGGCAGCAAACTCAGGAACTAATTTCATAGAACCTTTGAAGTTTGCAAATAAAGCATTTGCAATAGGTACTGATTTTGTTGCATAAGGCTGTGAAGCAAGCTCTGAAGAAGAGTAGTTCAACAATAGAGATTTCTTAGCACCAACACCTACTGTTTTGAATGCACCAATACTTGCAGATGGATTTAATTCCATCTTAAACGTTCTCATCAATGAAGCAGGTTTCAATTCAGAATTTTCAATTAAGTTTCTGTTATCGAAACCAACATCTGAACGAGTTGCTTGAGCATCTGTAGTTATAAAGTTATCTGTTAGAATACCATATTTTGAACGCTCTAATCCGTTCGCATCTAGAATCTTAGTATCGGCGGCAGATTTCTCAAGACCATTCAAAGCAACGTAATATTCAAGTGTTTTGATACGTGTTTCGAATGCACCGATATCATTCATCGTAAATCTACGATTGTTTTTGAAGTCGGCTCTTACATCTTTAACTGATTCTGTGTAAGCAGGAATTCTTACAGTGTATATCAACATATCCTGTTCGTTGACAGGAGGTGCGATAGGTTTAATTGCTGGCTTACCTTTGATTACAGCAAATTCACGAGAAGGTTTAACTACTATTTGGTCAATACGTGCTAGATAGTGCTGTGCAGTCAGTGTTGCCAAACTATCAGCATCTACGTTAACGGCACCACTTAATAAGTCACTACCGATTGCTCTTGTAGGTCTAAAGTCTAAAGCAGAACGTAGACTTGTCAATTTATTGTCAGATTTGTTTGTAAATACCGAAATTTCGTCGTATGTGAAATTTGAGCCTGTTTTTAGATAAGAATCAACAGTAAATAGACCATCGATTTGTGGTGATGGTGCTGATTGATGACTCAAATATTTGTATTGAACGTAAACTCTACCGCGAGGTGAACTGTAACCACGTTTTAATTTAATAGTTGCATGGTCGTAATGTGTTTTTCTTTGTCCGTTATCAAACTCATAGTTGCTAGTAATATCGTGCGCTGAACTTGTTAACATTGCAGTCGTAACGTTAGCAAAGTTTGACAATGAATCAGTAATACGAACAATTTCATAAACGTCAGGAACTTGTAAACTTACAACTTTACCTGGTGTTCTCAAGTCTGTTAAAGATTGGTCTTGATTGAAATATGTTGCACCGATATCAGTGAATACTGTACCTACGTTAGCAACTGCAACTTGATTTACTGAATTGGCAGCATCAAGTGTATCAATGTTGTCTAGCTCATAAGGTACTTTAGCATGTAAATCTACGTCAGCAGTTAGAGGTAATAATTGTTTTCCTCTAATAGCACCTGTAGTTCCGTTTTCTGCATTGTTAACTTTAGTTTTGATAATAAAGTCCGCACGAACACCTGATGTACCTACATCGATAGACAAAGTTGTTGGACTAACTGCGCTTACTGTAAAGTAATTATTAGCTAGACTTAGAACAGTATTAGCAATAATACCTGAAGTTGCGTTTGTTGCTGTGTTATATCTCGTCAAGCAGATAATATTGTTTAGAATTGATGAATCATCTAAAGTACCACCAGCACCCGCAAAAGCAAAAGTGTCAGTACCTTCAGTTGAAATTGTGAATATACCACCCGCATCAGAAACTCTATTTGAATAAGCTTTTTTAGCGAAGAAATCAAAATCTGTGATTGTGCTTGCTTTGATAGCTTCGAAAGGTAAATCAAATATTAATGCTTGTCTATTAGGTTCAGAAACATAAGCAAAACCTGTCAATGTGTCTTTTGAATCTGCGTCTATATTTGCCGCAAATTCTTTTGATAAACCTGAGCGAGAAATTACAGATTCAGCAACTTTAAAATCTGAATCGATAGAGAATGTATTTGCGCTTGATGGTGTAAATGGTAAATTATCAACCAAAGTAATTGTTCTTGTAGTGCCTACTGAAGAAGCGATTCTAATAGGAACAATAGAAGCACCACCAGCATCAGTAATTCTGAAGTACATATTTGCATATGCATTGTCGCCTGAAGAATTTGAAAAACTTGCAGGTAAAGTAATTGTGTTTGCTGAAGAGGCTGAAGCAACAGTACCAGTAATAGAAGCACCATTTACTTCAAACACGTTAGTTAACAATGAGTGAGTTTGACCATTAGCAGAATCAGTAGAATCGTTATATTTGATTGAACTAACTCTTAAACTACCAACCTTTGTTGATGTGTAAGCAGAATCAGTAGAAACGTTAACGTTTGTTACAGGAACACAATGGATATCTAATTGTGGGAATGTTGTGATATCGATAACACCTTGAACATCTTTGAATGTCACTGAACTTCTCACCGCTGTAGGTAAGTCGTAGTCAGAAATGTTAGCAGTATCACGACCTCTATCAATACCTATGATAGTAGGTGCAATTGTTTGAAACTCATAACCACCTACATATGCTTTGCCTGGGTCAAGAATAGCAGAAAACTTATCTGCAACCACTGCGTTGTTAGCAACAAATTCTTCTTGTAAAGAAACAACGAAAGGGTCTACTGTGTAGTTACCTGATTCATCATATGTTCTTCTAGCCAGCGTTTTTTCAATTTCGCTGTAAATTGGATATTCAATTTCTTTAGTTTTAACACCATCAACAATTCTAATAATTTCAAAGAAAGATGATGTATCTGAAGAATCTAGTGTTCTTTTTGATAGTGTAGTTGTAATTTTAAATCTATTAGCACCTGGTGCTTGATAGTTATAAGCACCTTGAGCAGGGTCTAATAATGAAGTATCATCGATATAATCGATAATTTGTTCTTCAAACTCGATACCAATTTTGTATGATGGTTGTTTGAATACTGTAGATGTACCGTGTCCTTTGCGATAGAATGTTTCTAACACAAGGAATTGAGGAGTTACTTTTACAAATTGTCCTTTGAAGTAGTAAACACCATCTTGAATACTTGCAACATATGAACGACCTACTGCCTCAGTTCCTGATAGTTTAGCAAATACATTTTGACCAAATATTTTTAATTCATCATCTTCAGCAAATAATTCACCGCTAAGATATTTAACAATCAAAATAGGATTTGCAGTAGTAGTATCTAAAGCGATAACTTTTGCACGAACTTCTTTTGTTGAGTTGTATGATACGATTGTTTTATCTACAAAATTTTCTGGAACAATATCAATACCGTTGTATTGATTTTGCAATACGATATAGTTAGCTCTTTCATCTAAAGAGACTTTACCACCGATAATAGGGCTACCATTTTTGAAAATGTGATTACCGAATTTCTCGATTTGATTCGATAAAATTGTTTGAAGCTGAGTTAACTCTCTAGCTTGAACAGAATATCCTGGTTGAAATAGAATTCTAAGAAAATTCTTATCTTCATCAAAATCGTCGTAGTATGGCTCGTAATTGAACGTAGTTGTCATTTTTTACCTTTAAAAACTAACTATAAATCTAATTTTATCTATCTGATTGTTATCTCGACTAATTTTCTCTTTGTCAGAAATAAACAATGTTTTGCCTGTGTATGCTTTCATCGTAGGACTTGTCAATTTTGTGGCAACACGAGTTGCACCGGAAGAGAATCCTTTAATCGCTTGATTTAAAGCAATCTGACCTTTTACATTATTTACATACAATTCATTTTTAACTTCATCAAAAGAAACAACTTCAGCAGAAAATGTTGAAGTTCCGTATGTAACTCCTTGATAAACAATCTCATCATTATTAAAATCACCTATACCTGGTGAAGTATTTATTGTAGAATATAATGTATAATATTCGTCAGTGGCTAATCCACCACTTACTAATTCTGGATTTTGAATCAACATTACTTCTCTGAAGTCATTGTCTGTAGGATAGATTCCTTGAGGACCTGGACCTTCAAACTGAATACAAAACATAATGTTGTTTGCACCTAATTCATAAGCAGGATTTAATCCGTGACCACCTTGAGGTGAAATTTTTATTGTTGCTTCAGCACCTGAACCTATACCACCTGTTATATCTGTAAATCTTGCGTTTGCTCTTGTGTAATTTGAGCCTCTATCTTGAATAATAATATCTACAATTTGTCCGTTGCTTACATTAGCTTTTAATACTGCACCTGTTCCATCACCTTCTACTGTGATAATATCTTGAACAGGTCCATTTACGTAATTATTTCCTGAATTTGTAATACTTACAATATCAATACTACCATTAATTGCCGCTTCAGAAACAAACTTGTTAGTTAACGCTGGCATCCAATCTTCATTCATGAACCATTGTTTTTCAAAAGATGAAATAGTATACAAATATTTCCATTTGTATCCATCCGCTGTCATGAAATATGGTTCTTCCATCGAAGTTGTTGAAAGAGTTAGAGATGGTTCGCTAGTAGAAATAACAGCACCATTGTTATCTAAACATTTAAAAACTTGGTCAGTAGAATTTTTAACATAATTGTTAACGTCTGCTTCATATGTGTTATATACAGTATTTGCAGTCCAATCAATTCTAGGAACAACTAAGTTGGCATTAATCAAAGATGTGATTCTTGCACCATATGTTCTTCTCCAAGGTTCATTTAGTCCTTCGATTGTATCTTGAGGAGTAGGAATAACTTCTGTTCCAGAATTCCATGGAGTTTGTTTACCTATAAAAGCGTAAACATATGATTTTCTATCGTCAGGTAGATATAAATTGGCACCAATGTTTAGCAGATTTAGAAACTGCTCTGCCATTAGTACTCGGAAATTTTGTGTAATTAAATTATTCATACTCTTTATTTATTAGCTTTTTTCTAGAATTGTTATAACAGAATTAGAATTTGTTCTGAAATTTGTGTCTACAGTTATTGTATTGCTTGAAACGTTTATTACAGTCCTAATTTCGTTATAAACGATATTCATAGTAGCATCGTTTGCAGAAACATTGATTGTGTTTGTTGTAATCAAATTGTTTGCAGTAATTACATCACCAACATAAGTTGTGTTTCCTGTTGATAGATAAATCTTATCACCATCGTAGACATCATTAATAAAATTAGTGTTAGTACCTACTATATTATTTGCAGATATATTAATTGTTCCACTAACTTGTCTCGAAACGTCTGTTAGAATAACAATATCACCAACATTTACGGATGCAGATAAATCTACTACTGCATTCGCTGTCATTACATTTGAACCGTTAGCAATATTGAATGTATAATTCATTGTGCTCACTGTTAATGTAAATACATTTGCTTTTGTAGGAAGATTAACTTCTTGAGTTTCGATTCTAGTAGCAAATACTTTTGAGCCTGCAGGATGAACTAAATTTGAAACTGTGTTCTTATAGAACTTATAATCAAAGTTAGATTTAATTGCGTAAGTGTAGTTATTGTATCTTACAGCATCTTGTAATTTTTTATCCCAGTTTAAGAAACCTTCTGTGTTCAAATAGATACCTGGGTATCTAATCAAACCGTTTTCGAACGTTGCAGTAGCTTTTGCTTTACCATCACCATAATAAACAATTGTTCCTGGGACAACGTTTGCCGAAGTTACACCATCGTCTGCAATCAATAGTTTCGTAGTATCAAGAGTTCCTTGATAATCAAAGATTCTTAATGAATTATTAGAACTAATATATCTGTCAACGTATGCGGTAAATGTTGTTATTGTATTTGAAGTTCCTTGATAAACTCTAGTATTAGAAACAAATATTTGCCCTGGTGTAACATTAGAAACTAATAAATCTGCGTTTCGTAAAGAAACTGTAGGTGCTGATACGTAGTCATATCCAAAACTAACAACTTTAAGTTTTGAAATCGAGCCAATTTTGCTTGTAGATAAATCTAAAGTTTCTCCGTTACCATTAATTTCAGATACGACGATAACAGCATTCGCACCATTTGCTGAATTAATGGTAATTGTAGGAAGTTCTTCGGAAGTATATCCTTCACCACCTATAATAAATTCATTATTGGCAGGCTGAACAAACTCAACACTTAAAATAGTATTAGAATTTCCAGAATCTACTGAAGTCACTACAGCATTTGCACCGTAACCTAATCCTCCAGTAAACACTAAAACATCATTAACTTGATAGTTTTGCCCACCTGAAATAATATCTAATCGACCTAAAGCACCTAGTTTGTCTAAACGTTTTCTGAAAAATGAATATACAGTAGCACCTGTAATTGCGTTTTCGAGAGGTAAATCAAATATTAATGTATTGGCTGTAACTGAGTTTACAACTCTAATTGCTTCATATTTTGAAGGGATAGCAATTCTAAAATAGTCACCAATTGCAAATAAAGTGGTTAAGTCTGTTGTAGAACTTGTGATTTGTGTTGAACTATTTGAAACAGAAACACCTGTTAGTAGAACAGTATCTAAAGTAATGTTTTCTTCAGAATATAAACTCAACACATCCGTTGTTGGTTTTCTGATATATCCACCACCTTCACCAGAAAGAACTACTTGAGATATCGAATAAACATTAAATGATTGCCAAGTAGAAACGGTAGATATTGCATTGTTTTCTAAATTAGCAATATTTGATGAATAAATCGTTTCAATCAAAGTATTACTAACATTCATTGTTCTGGTATATGATGTATCAACAAGACCAATTGAAGCAACGGCTTCAGTTACTGTAGAAATGTTGTCAAATCCACCGCTAAAAACTACGACATTGGTATTTGCGTCTGTGTTTGGGTTTCTAAAGCCAAATCCACCATCGATAATAGAAATGTCGGTAATAGAACCTCTAGTAACTTCACCTACAGTAGCAATCGCACCTACAGGAGTATTTGAATTAGGATTTAAACCACCTACAATAGAAACAGGGTCTCCTACGTTATAGAAAAGACCTCTTGCGTTTGAATCGATGTTAATTTGCGATAGAGCACCAATTAATCGACCTGTAACCGTGACAGGAGTATTTCCGTCATAGTATGTTGCATATACAGTTTCACCAGTTTCAAATAGTCTTTCAACATTAGAAACATAAACTTCAATATATGCAATACCTAATTGTCTATCAATAGATTTGATTACAGACTCTACAACAGCAGTTGATTTTGAAATAACACCATTGATTTTTGTTTTTGTAATATTAAAAATGTTTAAATCGCTAGTGTCGATTCTAAGTGCTAAAGGTAAAGCCCAACGACCGTCCGAAGCCTTTAGTACATCATCACCAGGTAAGTAAATATCAATATTTTCGTTAAATAGTGTTCTAAACAAAAATTTAACTGAATTTAAAGTACCTTTTGCTTGATAAAAATCAATAGCAAATTTTAGAAACTTTCTTTTGTCAAGTGCAATATCTGTAGGTAAGAAAGGTAATAATTCTTTCTTTAGTTGCTCAATATAGTAGTCGTTTGCAAAATCAATATCGTTAGCGTTAGCTAATTCACCTGATTGATTTAAAACGTTTGCGGTCTGCTCCATCCACTCATAGTATTTTTCAAGAAAAACTATGAATTGTGGATACTCACTTCGAATGAAGTCAGGCAGCTGGCTGCGAACTATACTAGAAATTGAAATATCTGTCATTACATTGATTCTATATTAGAAGCGTATACTGGGTTCATTTGAATAACGATTGATGTTGCATCAGTATCATCTAAAACAAGCATTTTGTTTCTTTCAGACTTGATAGATGTTGTCTTTGGTCTAATATTTATAGAGATATATCCAAACACATCATTTACCCCCACAGGATTGAAGTTGTTGACATATACTTTACCCATCAAGTAATCTATTGTTCCTACAACACCATTATTTTTATTTGCGTTAAGAACAACTTTAGTATTTTGTGAAGTTACTTCGTCAGGTTTAAAGTAAACGATACGAATTTGACCGTATCTTCCTTGAAGAACACCCTCAGCAGAGCCAAATTGTCCTCCACCACCTGTGATACGAACAGCAACTGAAGTATAACCAATACCTGGGTTTGTCACTGTAATCGCATTAATTCTACCGTTAACAATCGTAGCAAAAGCTTCAGCACCTTGTCCATCACCTACAATTTCTACAGTAGGAGTTGAGGTGTAGTTTATGCCTGAGTTTGTGATTGTGATAGATTCGACGCCAGTATATGATGATGGAATTTCTTCAAAACGACACTCTCTTCGAACTTCTTCTTCGTCTATCATATAAAAAGTAGGATTAGAATAGAAGTTGTCGTTTGTTGTGCCTTGTTCTAGTTCAACACCAAAGTCTAACACATAGTTGTTAGAATTAATCAAGTCAGGCAAGAATTTCTTACCGATGAATAATTCCATATCGTTAGAAAGAATTGCACCGCTATATCTGTCGATAGCAGTTTTTAATCCTGAAGACTTAAATATTGTGTTGAATTGATTTAAATTAGTATCACAATATGATATAATTGCATTTCTAACACCAGTTTCCAATGTAGAAACGTTTGTTGAAGTCTTCGCTGGGTCGTAGTAAACTTTAGAAATTATTTTTAGATAGTTGTAATCAACATCAACAATTTCTGGTCTTACAGTCAACACACTCATAGGTTTGATAATTTTATTAATCACATAATCTTTTTCTGTTTGAGTCACTTCGAAACCTAATTTAGGTTTTGCTGAGATGAATACTTTACCAAAGATTGGTGGGTCATTCTCTTCACCACCCCAAACATTCACTGCTTCGAACGCAGGATATTTTTGTTGAATTAAACGAATATAATCGTTTTTAGTAACAGCTCTGTTTTGAGATGTCAAAGAAAGAGGAGCCGCATATTTAATTTCATCTACTGTTTCTCGTAAAGAACCACTTGAAGCGGCAGAAACAGAAGTTAAAGCAACATTTGAGAATCCGCTTAAAGAAGATGCTATTGTGAAGTTATTCGCACCGTTTGAAGCGATACCGTTTGTTGTCAAATAAGACAACGTAACGACAGCACCATCAGGTAATTTTTTACCTACAACGTCATCACCAAAGTAGATTTGATATTGACTGTCTCTACCTTCTTCAAGATAGTAAACTGTACTATTTTGGTCTACATTAATAACGTCAGTTGCTCTATTATAGATTGTCACCTGAGTGTTGCTTGATGAGGGTCTTACTAAAACTTTTAGAGTTGAAGTATCAATATCAGCATCAGGAATCACAAAAATCTGTTTAGGATTAGAAGACTGACTGTGAGTATAATTGTAAGATACTAGTTCACCTTCATAGATAGGTAATGAATTAAATATGAACTGTGTGTTTGATTTTGAAACAGTAACGTCATCTAAAGTCACAAATCTGTATGAACGACCATCAATGATGTTCGACATAAATTGTTGACCTGTAGAGATTGTCAAAGTACCTGAATTAGATGAATTTGTTTCTACTGTTAGATTGATAATCGCCTTTGATGCTTTGTTTGAGCGAGGTGTATAGCCCATCTTTTTGGCATGTGAAACCACAGAATTTCTTAACAAAGCAGTATCTAAAAATGATTCGTTAGCAATCATATTTAAATAGTAAGCGTTATAGTGTGTATTATATGCTAGTAAATCTAGCAAAACAGACATACCTGACCCTTCAAAGTCATAGTCTGTAAATTCGCTTTGTTGTCTTAGAAAATTCTTTAAGTTAGTTTTGATTAAATCAAAATCTAATTCAGTAACTTGTAAACGGTCTGCCATATTACCTTACTCGATTTAGCGTAAATGTTATTGTTATAGGTTCTGTTCTTGATAAGATATAAAACTCCATTGACACAGAATATTCGTTATTATCAAAATTAGGAGTAACAATCAATTTTGATATTCTTGCTCTTGGTTCGAAATTGGTAATAACTTCTCTAATCTCTCTTTCAAGAGCTGAAGCTGTAATTTTGTCCATGTTTTCAAACAATAGAGCTTGTACATTTGAACCAATATCTGGTTGAAATGGTCTTTCATAGTGCTTAGTTAACACTAGATTTTTTATAGCATTAATAACCGCCATTGAATCAGTCGTTTTATTAATGTCTTTGCGAATTGGATGTCTTGAAAAATTCAAATCCAGGTCGATATATTTTTTATTTACTTGTGTTGATACAGTAGCCATATACTATTTATGTGTCGATTCTAGATAAAAGTTTAGGAGTCCCTATAAATTCTGTCAACAATTTCTCAGCAGTTTCACCAGCACCTGTAAAGATTCTTAAGCTGTCCATCTCTTCAAGAATACTATTTGCGTTTCTAAAGAAATTAATATCATGATTTGTTCTTGTTGACATGACAGAATCAATTGTATTTACGGTATCATACATTGTTTGTAAAGTTGATTCTGATAAATTAGATGTCAATATATTGTAAGTATTAGGGAAAATACCACCTATTGTTATATTAATACTATTCGAAATAATTTGTGGATATGTCTGTGCAGTAATTACTAAACTACTTAAATTTGCATCTACAAACAAACTTGTAAAACTTCCCATAATAGGTGCATTGTTTTGAATACCATCTGTTTGATTTGTCAAATACATTATACCTTGTCCTGAAGACATAGCAGTGATATAATAAGGATACAATTCATCTTCTTCTATTGAACCTAAAGGTGTAACACCTGAAATTTTGTTTGTGTGTTCGATAAACAAATCTACAGAACTATTTGATGAAGTTAAATTTGCAGTTAAAGTATAGATTTCATTTAACAAATTAGATGTCTCTGTCGACGTTCCGTTAACATTGAATGTATTAGACGCAATCAATCCTGAAACAACAATCGTGCTATTTGCCACATTCCAAACAGGATTCATAAAGTAGCCGTTAACTGCATTGTTAGCGAGGTCTTCAATCTGCCATGTTTCTAATAATTGTGGAACTGTATTTAAATACTCGATAACATTGTTAGATAGTTGAACAATGTTGTTAGCATCGGTATAGTTAAAACCTAATCTTGCAAATACTCCGCTCATAATTTTCCTTAAATCATCTTCAATCTAGGTGGACTTGTCCAACCTTTTGGTGCTTTGTGAATATGTGTATTATAAAAAGTTGTATTGATAGTGTCTGTCATTAATATCGCTGTCATTATACCAAAGTTACCTAAAGGTGAATTGACAGAAACCCCAGCATTTACAGTTGCTAGAGCATAGACTGAGCCTGGAACTGCGACAGGAATACCTACTGACAATCCACCTAAAACAGAAACAAACCCTAGAGGACCAGCACTCACACCCGTTCCTGCGTCAACTCTAGTCAATGATGTGATTTTATCTGCGGTTATTTCACCTGCTACAGTTAAATCTGAACTTAGATATAGATGACTTCCTGCTGAAACTGTCAAAGTGCCTAATGAATCAGCATTTGCGCCTATCGTCATATCGTCTTCAGATAATATCTTAGATTTTTTCTTAACAACTTGGGTGAAGTTACCTCTGATTTCTTGTTCGTAATCACCGTCAATCCGCTCATACATGTTACCTTTGACGTGCATTGTCGCATCACCTTCAATAGTGATGTTACAGTGTCCTTTGATTAAAACATTCTTGTCTTTAGCAACAATCTCATAACCTTCACCTATAATTTTAGTAACTTGGGTACCATCTGAATGTGTTTCAGTGAAAGTGCCTGAGCGGTGATGAAGTCGAACACGCTCACGACCAGGTGTATCATCCATTTCGAACGAATGACCTGATTCTGTCTGAGTGACATGATTATATGGATACTGAGGGGGATTTTCTGCCGTCGCTTGCGACTCTGGCTCGGTCCAACCTCTATCAAAATCTGGTTTTGTTGCCATTTAATTGCCTATGGTTGTCTAGTTTTCGCACTGGTATAGAGATTTGTCTCGACAATCTCAGTAGCAGATGGAATGTTTTCAGTTATATATGTACTAATTATTACACCTGCCTCGTCAGCTTCCTTCTGAGAAGAAGGTGTTGATAATGCTGAAGCAACTGAAGCAGGAACAGCTAACACACTTAAACCTGCTTGAACCGTTTGTTGAGAAGTTTCTACAATTTTTCCTACTGTATCAAATAACTCACCAACTTCTACATTACTTTCTACTCCCTCTAAGCCAGGAATAGAAATCATTTCTTTAAATACTGTAGCAATTGCGCCTAAGAAGTTGCTTAAACAGTCCGCTAATAATCTAGCCAACTTAGCAGGTAAACTAAGAATATAATCTACCATCGCTCTGATACGTCTTGCGTACTCTATCAATACTTCTTTAAAATCTAAAACTTCTAATAAAATGTCTCTGTAATATTTCAATTCGTTTAGAATCTTTTTAGCAAGTGAAACAAGCTTTGATATTTCACCGCTAGGGTCTAAACCTAATGAAGCAATTAGTCCTCTAATGAAGTCTCTTACTTTCTTCATTAATTGACTGAATTTTAATCTAACTATCGCAACGTCTTTACGTAAATCATTTGTAATATCGCATACGTGCTCTTGACTATTGTTTGATTTGTCAATACCTGTGTCTGCAATCTTTTCTCTTGCCATAGGAGGCAAAGATGGTTCACCTATTACGTCTGCTTTTAGTCCATCAGGTAATTTAGGTGCTTGAGCATTCTTTGCAATAATCTTTTTAGTTTGCTCAGATATAATCCCTGGATAAACACCCATAATGACAGGTTCTTGAGCGTTTGTGCCGTCTAAGAAATAGCCTGTTACCCATTCACCTTCTTTTATTGATGTAAATGTTCTTGGTCCTACAGCGGTGTGTAGAATCTGTGCCCAAGGCAGACTGTCAGTAGGAATCATGTTCTCATCAAAATCATGCCAACCGATGATTCTTACACGAACTCTACCTAGTTTTAGTGGGTCTTGTCTGTCTTCTACAACACCTGTAAACCAAACAAACCCGTTTAATCCTGCAAAATCTAATGTCATTTAATCACCTGATTATTTGAGTTTTGATAGACAGCATCTTTATTAGTTGAATCTGTCACTGCTTCAAAAACAACTTCATGTTTGTCGTATTTGATAATGTGTCTAGTAGCAACAATCAAATATTTACCAAATAATGATTTGTCTAGCTGGTCTTCACCTGAATCACTATTCGCTCTCTCTGAACGTTTAGGAATATTTAGAGTGATATTCAAACCAGATGAAATATTAAAGTTACCTGGTAATACGATTTGAACTCTTTGATTATAAAGATTTTCAAAGATTGCTTGTCTCTGCATCACGTAGCGATACGTATCATTATCTGTGTTCAATGATGAAGCGTCGTTTGATTTTACATAATCAATTACACTTCTATTTGAACTGAAATGATATAATGTTCTTTTAGCATCATATGAGGTTGTATTTAAATCACCTAATCTATTCTCAACGACAGATAGCTTTTTAGTTTTGTTACCATGACTCATAATGTCATAGTTGTCACTATAGTTGACATCAAGCTCACTGACTGTTCTTGATACAGGGTCAAAGCCTATGAATTTACTTGCATAGACACCTGCTCTTGTATTTTGAATGAAGTCAAACTGAGACAATACTTTAACGTGTCTAGCACCCCAAATTTCGTCTGTGATTTCAGGTGTCAAGTTTTTAGGTGCAAAGTTAACTATGCCTACGGAAGGGTTAGATAACAAAGTTGAAAGTGTAACAAAGTTATAACCTAATCTATTCTCAAAGAAAACAAAGTTAGGAGAACCTTTTGAATCAATCGCTTTTCTTGCACACCACTCGATAGCTTCGATAGGCTTCAAGTGAGGTATAATTACTTTTTTAAGTCCTGTAGATTCTTCAACAAAACCTACGTTTGATACTCTCAATTGATTATTGATAATTTGTTTTGCAATTGTAGAATAGGTTTGACTGTATGCTTGAGAAACAATTTGTTGCTCAGACAAAACATATTCGTCTGAAATAAAGTGAAGAATATAGGTTTCACTGTTTAGATTGATGTTTTGTCTATTTGATTGTCTGTAAATTCTAAATGTTTTGTCAATATAAGCAACGTCGCTGTCTTCAGATTTTGTAATTAAAATCTTTAAGGCTTCTGAACCATCAAACAAAAGTTTTTCAGAAAGACCTATAGCGTCTCTAATTAGAATACTACCTGAAATACAAGGATTCAATAGATTATCAAAGATATTAATTTCTTCATAGATGCCAGAAATATCAATGCTTGATTGACCAGATATCTTCGTGATTAATTTCAGTTCTTTGATAGCGAACTGAGTTGATTGTCTTAAGGTTAATTCAGACATTATGCAGTAACTCTTTTAAGCTCGTCTTCAGCAACAGGAGCAAATTCAGGTTTTAATATTTTAATGATTCGTTTTTCTTCGTTTAAGTCATCTTCATATTCAAGATATGATTTTGTATACTTGATAGTATCAATTTTAATGATGTTGCCGTCTTGCAACGTTAGTGTATTTGTAGTAGATGTTGCAGTATTTGCGTAAGTGTTTGCGTCTATCTGTACAATATCAACAGAAATTTCTCTGTTCAACTTAACGTTTGTCTGAGTTGTTTTATTGTAATAACCATAAACGTTTTGTTTAGCCCACTCTATACCAGTTTGTCCTATTTGAGTGTTTGCTCTACTAATATATTTGTCTTCAACGTAAGAATTGAAAGCATTCGTGTCTAAAACCCAATCGAATTGAGGATGATAGATGTTATTGAAACTCAAAATAATCCAATGTTTCTCTGGAGAACCATAAATTTTATCAGCTAACATCTCAGGAGTTTCACCATCTTTAATTCGATAGTTGTAAAACACAGCCGAATTATTGATGAACGTCTCATCAAAGTTTACTCTTGTCATAATGTTTGTGACTGATTCTACGCTAGTCGCATTATTCGCAAGTGTATAGATTGTCTTTGGAAAATACTTAAAATATTTTGCCATGATTAAAATGCTCTTTCTGGATTTGTACTGTTCAAACTTTCAGAATAATTAAACTTAGTAAGAATTTGTGTTTCTTTGAACGTCAATGCAAGTCTAACTCCAACAGGCATACCAGTACCACCTACGGTAACAGTATTTGATTCATTAGGAACTTCGTATGCGGCAAATTGTCCATTAGGTGCATAGTCTGTTTCTATGTTTGTCAATACGCAAGTTGAGATTTTAGGAATATTAGGATTCTCTAAACCATTATAGTAGAATGAAATATCAAACTCAGAAGGAGGAACTAACATTAATCCTGCAACCCCTCCTTGAAGAAGTTCTGGTGCTTGATGAAACTTTAATCTATGAATTATATTTTGTACTTCTTGAGATTCTTTTTTACTTCTCGGATATAACATAAATTCAAATCTGAATGTTCTAAATTCAGGTGATGTGTAAAGTAACTCAAGTTGAGGATTCATTACTGCACCGAACAATGAAGCACCAATAACAGTTCCTGGTCCACCAGGTAAAAGCTTATCAAATGCTTTTGATATGAAAAAAGGAGTGGCGTTTTTTGCAATTTTTGCTAAATCTGAAGAAAAATCTTTTCCCTTTAATAAATTTTGAACTAAAGAAACGCCCACATCACCTGCGGCAGCAAAAGCAGGAAGAAGTCCTTGATTCATTTGAATGTCTGAGTAGCCTTGATTATAATTAAACTGAAGTGTATCGGGCATGTATAGAGCGATTGTGTCAGTTGTCTTTCTAACCGTACGCAAAAAGCTAGGTTTATGAAGCTGAGATGTAATTTCTCTATATCTTTTGCCTAATTTACCAGTTTTGTCACTTCTAAGACCTAGAGGAATATTTTTATTTGCTTCGTTTTGCCACGCTAGATTTAATTCATATCCTGTATTGATAGCGTTATCGATACCATCTAGAATTCCACCAATAGCTTCGGTAGCCGCACCAACAGCAGTTATTGGTTTACCTCCTAAACTTCCCATAAGTGCATTTAGATTCTTTTCTACTTGCATCTCACCAGCATCTTCAGCTTCATATTTAGATTTTAATTGTTTGCCTATATTGATAATCATATAGTGCCCTTTGTCATAGGCACCGATATCTATAGGGAATCTAAATACATTACTTGCATACTTCTCTTCTAAGCCGAGATTTGCATTGGTATTCTTACCAAGAACAGATTCTTTAATATCGATTTCGTTTAAGTTGAATAGTGACATTTTAACCCTTTTAGATTGACTTTATATTTATATGAGTTTTGGAAATAAAACATACAAAGGTTATTTTAAACCTACAGCACCCGACAAGTATCGAGGTGATGTGAACAACATTATTTACAGGTCTTCATGGGAACTGAGAGTCATGAAATGGTTAGACTCTCATCCTGAAGTTATTTTTTGGGCAAGTGAGGAAATTGTAATTCCCTATATTAATCCTATTGACAACAAGAAACATAGATACTTTCCCGACTTCATTGCAAAGATGAAGCGCAAAGATGGTACTGTGATGACTTATGTGATTGAAGTCAAACCTGATGCTCAAACTAAGATGCCTACTCAGAAAAGAAAGACAAAACGATTCATTACTGAAGCGGCAACCTATGCAATCAATCAAGAAAAGTGGAGAGCAGCCGATAAGTTTTGTCAAGAACATGGTTGGCAGTTTATCGTAGTGACCGAAAAACATTTAGGTCTATATTAGTCGTATAAATAGTTGATGGCATATTTAATTGATAGACTAAAGCAACAACTTAAAGAAACTGGTAAACAGTCAGGCTCTCGTCGTGCTCGTCAATGGATTAGACAAAAAGTTAAAGATTTGGCTAATGTTAGACGAACTGTTATGATGGATAAGAGAAGGGCTATATCTCAACCTACTGTAGGTAAGATGTACTTTTACTTCTACGACCCTAAAACGAAAGATTCATTACCTTACTACGACAAGTTTCCTCTAGTTATTCCTATCGATTATTACAACGACGGGTTTCTAGGGTTAAATCTACACTATATTCATCCTAGACAGCGTTTACTTCTTTTAGATAGTTTAAGTGAATATGCCACAAATAGCAAATATGATGCAACAACAAGATTAAGACTCAGTTACAGTCTTTTAGCGAGTGCTACTAAACATCCGCAGTTTTCAGCATGTTTGAAGAGATATTTGTATAGTCATGTACAAAGTCAGTTTTTAGAGATACAAGCCGACGAGTGGGATATTGCTGTACTATTACCAGCAGAAAACTTTGCAAAAGCAGAAAAAGACAAAGTTTTTGCAGACTCAAGGAAGAAATTTTAATGTCATTCAGCCCTAACTTATTTTTGTCGAATGTCAAAGCTAAAGCAGGTCTTGCTAGACCTAATAGATTTGAAGTTATTCTACCTATCCCAACATATGTTGGCAACTTTGTTTCGACTAGTGTTTTAGACCAGATTATCAATCTGCCTAACTCTATTTTTACTACAATCACTGAAGCATTTAATCAAGGTATTGAAAACGACCCTCAATCGGTGTCATCAAGTCCTACGATTTCAAGATATCTTGCTTTGCAGTGTGAAACAGCAGAATTACCAGGTAAATCTATTTTAACGACAGACGTTAAGATTTATGGTCCTACATATAAAGTACCATATCAAACACAATACGATGAAATTACATTGACATTTTTATGTACGAACGAATTCTATGAAAGAAAACTGTTTGATAGATGGTTAGAATGTATTATGCCTTCTGATACAAACAATTTAAGATATCCTAAAGACAATGAAACAAGATATATGACCAATTTAAAGATTGTTCAATACGACGATTTCATCAAACAGATTTATGCGATTGAGTTAGTTGATGCTTTCCCTGTAGGAATAGCACCTCAACAAGTTAACTGGGCAGACGACGGATTTCACCGTGTCTCAGTTCGATTTGCATATCAGAAATATAAAGTGGTTTACAAGGGTCAATACAATATTGCTCAAGCAGTTGCGGCAGTATTTGGCTCTTATGGTGAGCGAGTACTACAAACTTACGGTGATAGATTCGCTCAAGATTTATTTGTTTAATTATTATTGGAGATAATATGGCTCTACCTAAAATTGATGTGCCGGTATACGATTGTATTTTACCTTCTAACAAGAAAAAAGTCAAGTTTAGACCTTTTCTAGTTAAAGAACAAAAACTTTTATTAATGGCTTCAGAAGCGACAGAAGCAAAAGATGTTATTGATTCGATGAAGCAAGTGATTAAAAATTGTTTGCTTGACGAACTAGATGTTGATGCATTACCTGTGTTTGATTTAGAGTTTTTATTTCTAAATCTACGTGCAAGGTCTGTAGGTGAAGTAGTTACTATCAACTATAAATGTAACAATGCAATTGAACCTAAAGGTATCGACGAAGAAGAAAAACGATGTGGTAATATTGTACCTATCGAAGTAAATGTGTTAGAGATTCATCCTACATTTGGTGAAGGACACTCTAATAATATTCAATTGACAGATAAGTTAGGTATTGTATTTAACTATCCTACTTTTGAGATTATGGAAAGCATAGTTGATGAAACAGAAAACGATATAATTTTTAGTTTAATTATAAAATGTATTGATTACATTTACGATGATGAAACGATGTACTATGCAAAAGATTCTAGTAAAGAAGAGTTAGTTGAATTCATTGATGGATTACAACAATCTGATTTAGAAAAAATTAAATTGTTTTTTGATTCGATGCCTAAAATTAAAAAAGATGTTGAATTTAATTGTGACAAATGTGGACATCATGAAAATATAGAGATAGAGGGAATGCAAAATTTTTTCGTTTAAGCCTTTCTCATGAATCTTTGAATAATTACTATAAGACTAATTTTTCATTGATGCAACATCACAAATATAGTCTTACAGAATTAGAGAATATGATACCGTGGGAAAGGGAAATTTATATGACATTGTTAGTGCAACATTTAGAACAAGAAAAACAAAGATTAGAACAACAAAGTCAATCTAGGAAATAAAAATGGCTGAAAGAAGAAGTAGATTTGAACAAATCTATAGACAACAAACTCAAGCAGGAGAAGGTACTTTCTCTGCGCTAGGTTCTGCGGCTCGTGAACGCATGAAAGAAAAAGCAGACTTGCGTAGAATGTTTTCTGATAAAGGTATGTTAGGTGCTATGCTTGAATCTGCTTTTGGTAAAGCTTACAAATATAAACCTAAAGAAGAAAAAAAAGCGACAGAAACAGAAAAAGAAAATAGACTAGATTCAAAAGAACTTAATGTCATAAGAATAAACACCTCTATAGCGGCTAAAAATTCTATGGTTCTTCCTGGTATGGCTCGTGATATGAATATTATGAGACAAAACATTGTCAGAATGACCAAAGCATCAACAGGAACTGCCGCAACAAAAGCAGACGCTAATTTTATTAAATCTAGAGAAAGAGAACTTTCATACGAATCCTCTTTACAGAAAAGAGAAGATACTGAAAGAAATACAAAAACTAAAACAAGCTCAGGACAAGGATTATTCAAATCTATGTTTGGTGGTGTAGGGTCTTTATTAGGAGGAATAGGTTCTGTTATTAAAGGAACAGGTTCTATTGTAGGTAGTATATTTTCTGGGTTATCTTCATTGATTGGAGGAGTTGCAGGAGGAATTTTTAAAGTTGCTTCTAGTGTTTTTGGTGGATTTGGATTAGCAGGTATAATGTTAGCTGTTTTGACTGGTTCTTTATTAACTTCATTATATAAAGGTTTAGATTTTGGTAAAATAGGTACTCAGTTTGGACAGGTATTTTCATTTATATCAAAATCAATAAAATCATTCTTTGGAATAAAAGATAGTGAAGAAGGCAATAATAAAGGATTCTTTAGACAAGTCGCCGAATATCTAGATGAAACATTCAAAACTACAGGTTTTACAGATGGTTTAAATTATATTATTGCTCAGTGGAAGAGCTTCTCTGACGAAATTACATTTCAAATTTCTAGACTGTACAACAACATCATGGTTAATGCGACTGCCGCATTTCAATCGGTAGGCGATATTTTCGTGGGTGTAGGTAAAGACATTAAAGCAGTGTTCTATAAATGGTTAGATGACAATACTGTTGCAATTTACTCTATGATAGGTGCAGTTGTGGGTGCAAGATTTGGATTAAAAGGTAAAGCTTTGTCTGTAGCAGTTGGTGCGGCAGCAGGTTTGATAGCTAAACAATCCGACGAAGATAGACAAGAAGCTGTTAAGAGTATCGAAAAAGAAATAGAAGGGATTAGATACAGTCTTTCTAATATACCTGAAGGTCAACAAATTTCAAGTTTTAACCCTAGCGTAACAAGAAAAGGTTTAGAAGCAGACTTAAAAGATGCTGAAGAAAGATTACAGCAAAAGAAACAAGAAATAGAAGATAGAATGGGTTCTACAGCTTTAGCACCGTTCGAAGAGAGATTTAAAAAATACAAAGAACAAGCGAAACTACAGTTTCCAGAACCTCAAAGACCTGTTGCTGTTCCTAAATCTAATGTAAGTGCAATGCCTACAAAAGCGAACGATAGCGACATTGCTAACTTAATTAGAAAAAGATTTACAGAAGCGGGTTTCACTAAAGAGCAAGCACAAGCGGCAGTTGTTAATGCTTATGCAGAATCAGGATTAAATCCTAAAGCTCATGTTACTACTTCTAAAGAAGACAGTGTTGGATTATTCATGGCAAATCGTAAAGGTGGACTAGGACAAGGTTACACTGTAGAACAGTTACAAGACCCAAATTTCAATATTGATTTAGCAATTCAACAAGCTAAAAAATCTCAAGCATTTGGTAAAGCAGGAACAGTTTCAGAAGCGATTGCCGCTTTCGTTAGAGATGTTGAAAAGCCAGCTAACATGGAACAAAAGGTTTCTGATAGAATCGCTATGGCTAATGAACCTTTGAAAAATGCTGTTAATGATAACACTGAAGCTGTTAACAATTTGAATAAGAATTTAGAACAAGATAAACAATCACAGTTCTCTGAAATTCTAGCTTCTTTACTTGAAGCAATGGCTTCGTCAACAACAGGCACTACAGTCAACAATGTCAATAACACGACAGTTGCTGGTGGTGCGGTTGCTTCACCTTATAATGAAGACATGCTTGCTTTGTTTAAAAATAGAGCAACAGTAGGTTACTAGCAATAAAAAAGGGAGCACAAAGCTCCCTTTTCTTTAACTACTGATTAAGAATCAGCTAATGACTTGAAGAAATTCAAATCATCATCTAAAGCACCGCTATCAGTGTTGATTTCAGGAATATTTGAAACAGACACTTGTGGTGCTTTTTCTTCAAACTGATGAGTAAAATCATCTTCCTGGTCAGCACGAGCCATAGGAGTATTTGGAATTGAACCATTGAAACCTAATGTCTTATCTAAACGTGCTTTTAAATCATCATATGATTTGAACTGGTCTTTTGAAATGATTTCAGCTAGTGAATATTCTTTCTTCCACAAAGCTTCAAGTTTTTCATCATTACCGTCATACAATGCTGACTTGCTTGCAAATTCAGACTTGTCGTAATTACGATAACCTTCTACATTACGAATTTTAAGTTTGAAATCTGCACCTTCCCACAAATCAAATGGGTTTAGTGGAGCTTCATCAGGGAATTCTGGATTCATAGCTTCAGTAAGTTTCTCAAAGATTTTCTTACCGTACTTGAATAGTTTAATTTGTCCTTCATTCTCAGGATTAGCTGGGTCTGAAATAACTAGAACGTTAGATACATAGTGCAATCTACGTTTTTGTTTACGAACGATTTCTTTGTTTGCTTCAATACCTGAGTTCCACAATGTTGAATTGTGTTCACATGCAGGACACTTGCCTTCGATTGTAGTCAAACAGTTTTCAATATACCAACCACCTGGTCCTTGAAAGCCGTGAGAGAAGATTCGAACCCATGGAAGAGCATCATCACCATCTACAGCAGGTGCTGGCAAGAAACGAACGACCGCCATACCATTACCTGATTTGTCGACACTAGGAGTCCAGTATCTATCATCATCACGTGAATTTGAATCTGAAGGTTGATTTGAAGATTCAATCGCTTTCGTTAACTTATCGAAATCTGAGCGATTGCGTTTTAGACTTGAAAAATCTGACATATAATTTACCTCGTATAAAAATTGTATAAAAAATGTATATAAACTTGTCCACAATATACATAACTACATTCTAATAAATGACTTCAGTGTTTGCAAGTCACTTATTCGAATTATTTAGTTGCCCAATTAGCTCATTCAAGCGATTAAAACCGCTTTCTTTGAGGTCATAATCATGCAAATTCTCTACTGGGTCTTCTACGATTTCGATGTTGTGTTCATCTAAAATCGAACGTAACTCTTGACCTCTAGCAGAATTATAACTAGTTACTGCTACGAACCCTAGTTTAGGACTAGGTTCTACGTTTTCGTCATAATATTTGATATAAGCACCTAGTGCTTCTTCAAACTGACTTCGGGTGATTGTTTCTTTCATAATATATACTCCTTATTTCACAGTTGTAAACGAATGACCACCTTTTTTCAATTCTGTTCTACCAGTTTCACGTGATAGAGGTTTATCGTATTTTACTTTACCTTGATACTCTTTTTCACCTGATTTAGCTGAAGAAGAGAGGTGATGCCAGTGTCCTTCTTTGTTCTTATTGATAGAAAGAATTGACTCTTGTTTATGTTTTTCACCAATTTTCTTCAAAGCATCAACCATCTTTTCATGATGTTCTGGTTTATCACCTGCGGCATGTACAAGATAAGAGCCTTCTTTAGCTACTTCATCTTTACCACCATACTGATACTGACCCTTATGAGGACCAGACCATCCACCAATGTGACCTGCTTTTCTAGCAGCCTCTAAGTGACCTTTAATATCAGCATGAGCTTTCTCGTGTGCTTCTTTATCTTGCGTATGTGCACCCTCTGGTGACACTGCACCGATACTTACACCTTTAGAAAGATGTTTGTTAACTCTTTGCTGAAGTAAATTACCTTCAATTAAATATTGATTAAATGATAGCATAAAAAGTCCTCTAAGTAAATCTTATTGAGTATTTATGCGTTTAATAATCTATCTAACTCAGCAATTGTCTCTTTAACGTTTGTGTGATAGATACCGTGTCCACCTGCTTCAACGAATTGACGAATGTTATCTTCAGTATCATCAATCAAAATTGCATCAGGACCTGCAAAGTTTTTCTTTTTGCTACGACCTGAAACGATGTTAGGGTGATAAGGGATACCGTGTTCACACAACCACAGAATTTTATCTTGTTCAACGATATTGTGATATTTCTCACCACCGCTTGAAGAAAGAATCTCAATCTCAACGTCTTTGTCTGCAAGATACTCAAGAAGTTCTAAAGCACCTTCGTGATAATCTAAACAGTTGAAGTGGTGACCTTGGACAAACTCAGTCCAATGCTCTGAAAACTGTTTGTGAGCACGAACAAGTGCAGGGTCAGTACCGAAGATTTCTCGATATCGACGCTCAAAATCTGTTAGGACACCATCCATGTCCAGGTATATTTTTCTAATCATCATAAACTCTTTCTCTCAATTACATTTAATTATAGCAGACTTTTGACCTATGTCAAGCACTTTTTAAGTATCAATTTGTACTTGGTCAAGTCTATTCTGATAAACCCAGAATACTTATTCAACTTGTTTTCAAAGTTGGGCCAGACTATGGTATCAACTATCTTTTCTTTCCATACAGGAACAAAGTTTAATATTTGATTTAGAATATAGACTGTTTGAATAGACACTTCGTTACGAAATGCTTTTTTAAGAAGAACAGGATGTTCTCCACTCGTTTTTAATACGTCGTTAGGATTATCTACAGATTCAAATAGATGTCTACAGTCTTCTTCGAAAATATAACCCAGACTCTGCATATTTTTCTGATATTGAACATATCGTTCGTTTGCTTCTTCATCAAGAAGCTTACCTATCCATACACCTGGGTCTTCAAGAAAGTTTGCAACTAGAAAGTCGGTAAACTCTTCTTTATTATATTTTCTTGCTATTCTGTGAAAAAAATATTTGTCTCTGCGATTATCGAATGCATCAACAGTGACCTTCACTTTACCATTATATTTAAAATAATCATATGAACTAGTAAAATGAAGCTTCAAACCTGTATACAGACAAAAAGCTTCATATCCTGTCAAAACGGCAACCTCACAGTCTTCTCTTTCAACATATTGTTTTTCTGAGCATCATAATGTATTTTACTCTTCAATGCAGGAGAAATCAATGATGACGCAACCTCTATTTCTAACCCTGTTCTCTTACAATATTCAACAATAGCTTCTATGTGATTATAGTCAGTTTCGCTGACTATTTTCTCTATTTCTCTAGAGAAAACCATAATCTCTTCTTTAGATGCCTTTATTGCCATATTATTTTACCACTGTCTGATAAAGCGTCTCGAATTGCTCATGTACAGCAACTTCTTCATCAAAGTTTTGTTTGTGGTATACTTTAGCCATCTTTGAAACTAGTTTCTTAGGTAATTGTAATTGTTCAGTGATATCAGCAATCGCTTCTTTCATAAAACTACGCTCACCTTCAATTCTTGCCATAGAAGCAGATAACTCTTTTAATACACCTAAAAGCTTATCTCTATCAGCAGGATTAGATAAAATGTTTACTTCTAATTGTTCAATACTCATACTATATCTCCATTTTAATTAAATACACCAATCGGACTTCTTTTCTCCAAAATAAGCTCTTGCTAGTCCGTTTTCGATGAGCAGTTCTGACAATGGTTTACCATCAATCAGCACATCACCTAATACACGACCACCATACTTATCCCAATCAACTAATTTTACTTGAACTACTTTCGCTTTTGCAACTGTTTCTTTTGTAAATGCAGAAGCTTTTTGTGCAAGCGCATCCTCTTTATCACAATGATGTCTAGGTTTCTTCTCAGGTGTATCAACACCTAATACTCGAACTGACAACACAGGTTTTAGAGGTGCAGGTAAGAAAGGCACTTGAAACTTGACAGTATCACCATCAAGCACTTTTTCTACTTTCCAAGTATATACAACTCCTTCAGGAGCCGCAATAGCTGTTTGTGCGGTTAATGCTAATAAAGCGATTAATAAGAATTTCTTCATGTTTTGCTTACTTTCTGTTTTGATTTATAGAATACATGTCTACCTATTTTAATGGTTCTTTTCAGATTATACCAACCTGGATTGATATCAACTGTATGAAAATGAGTAGCACCTTTAGTGATATCATTTATATAGTCGTTATTCAGATAAACGAAAGTAGCAAGTTTTAAAATATCTTGATATGTTTCTGTTTTTTTGTAGTATACAATGTTCTTCTCTGAATTACACACCCAAGAGAATTGACAAACACCTTTTACTTTTTGTTTGACAACACCACAGATATTATCTGGATATTGACTAGCTTTAGTTCTATTGATTGTGACCATAGCGACAGCAACTTTACCTTTATAAGGTTCTGCGCCAGATTCAAAGAAAATGTTTTGAGCTAAACAATTGACTTGTCTTTGCTCTTTCTTTGTTAGTTGAGAATAGTCTGTATCGTCATACGATAAATCTTGAGCACCAGTAGTGCTGATACTTAATAATAACAAAATAGGTAAAATAAAATACCTCATAAGAGTTCCTTTCTTTGGGTTGAAGCTAAACAATGCTTCGGACTTACAGTTAGTTAGTACTTATTTTGGCTGAATGAAAAAATCTTTGATAAGTTAATTGAATCAAAGGACAACATGATATTACATTATTTATATATTTATGTCAACAAAAAATATATGAGGTTTTACAGGTTATCCTCACCTGATTAACGGTCCTAAGCGTTAATGCTGGAGCTTCGTGACATGACATGACTGACTCTAAAGACCAGATGTGAGAGGTTACTAAGCATTGTATTATATTTATATAACTTATTTATATTTTCTATACTTTTTTACATAAGTCGTTACTTCGAATCTTAAATTTTTATAAATATGATAAGGAGATAAAACTATGTCAAAATATAAAAAATGGTATGACAATATTATATCAAAAGCACACACAAGAATGATAGAGGGATATACAGAATTACATCATATTATTCCTAAAAGTTTAGGAGGAAATGATAATCCAGAAAATTTAGTTTCGCTTACTGCTCGTGAACATTTTATATGTCATATTCTTTTAACTAAATTTACAACTGGGAAAGATAGAAATAAGATGCTTCATGCGGCTATAATTATGAAATCCACTAACGAGTATCAAGACAGATATCTTAATAGTAGACTGTATAACACTATCAGAAAAGAGTATGCGAAAAAGTTTAGTGAAAAGCAAATAGGAGAAGGTAATTCTTTCTACGGTAAAAAGCACTCACAAGAAACTCGTCAAAAAATGTCCGATTCAAAAAGAAAATTGCATAATAGTGATTGGGTAAATCCTCATATAGGCATGAAGAGAAGTGCAGAAACTAAAAAAAATATATCTATTTCTAAAAAAGGAAAACCTAGTTCTAAAAAAGGAATACTTCAAGGACCTATGACTCAGGAACAAAAAGAAAAGCATAAGAAAGCAATTCAAGGAAAATGTTTTTGGTGGAATAACGGTAGTAATAATGTGAGAGGAGATAAAGCACCAGGACCAGAATGGTCTAGAGGTAGAATTTTATCAGAATCTTTATATAATAAGTTTTGTTTGAAAAAATAAAAGCCCTATAAAAGGACTTTTATTTGACTTATCTAACGAATAATTACTTATTCATCACATAAAGAGTAATTTCGACACTTGTTATCGTTAAAGCTCTTTATCTTTAACTTCTCTATATCCCTATAGAGGTCGGACTATATCATCAATATATTTCTATATTGTCAGGCGCTCGTGTCAGCTTCATTACTGTTCTAGTAGTATGCTGTTAGTCTCTGAACCTTCTAACTATCCCTAGTTAGCTTGGCTGCTGATTGGCTGTTCTAGCGTTTCCAGCAATTCACCCGATTTTATTTGGTCTCGACTTACGTTAAACCAAAACGCATTTCTGTTGCTGATGGGGTTGTCCACATAATAGATTCCTCTTTAAAAGTTAATATAAGTACATCGATTAATGTACTGTATATAATTATATATCGGAATATTAAAAAAGGACGATAGAGAAAATCATTAAATCGAGATACTAATTAAACGCAATCTGATTGTGATTCTATCAATTTTTTCATAGTCTCATGAAGTTCTTCTACTTTTTCTTGAGACCATTCTTTATTCATATCCGTGAATGGGGCAACAGGAACTACTTGTTTTTGCTCTTCTGACACAATAACACCTTATTTTGTTAGGTTAATTCAGTTGAATTTTGTTCTTCTGAATACTTCATATTTATGTTATTTCGAGTATACTTCTTAAAATTAGGTTCGTAATCGACTTGCTGTATCTTGCCACCATTTTTTAGAAACTTATTGATTTCTTCTTCAATATCAATTTTTGAATGGTCGATTATCTTATCTGGTCTTTTATATGGTGTAAACATATTATTCGTTCTTCATGGCTTTTCTGTAAATATCATTTTGAGTCTTTGCTACTGTTAAATCGTGCTCAAGTTGATTTATCTTTGCTTTCATTTCGTTATATTGAGTAAGACCTTTTGCATTTATCATATCAAGAAAAAGCTCTGCACTAATATCAACACTTCCTTCGTGTGTAAGAGTGCCTTTATCCCATTTTAATTTAGCAACAATACCATCATCATTACTAAAAGACATTTCATAAACTGGTTGTATATTGTGAAATTTAAAATCTATATTACTCATTTTCAAAACTCTTTCCTATTATTTCGTTTTTGCATTTGATTATGTAAATCAAGTGTTTTATTTTTTCTATATCATCTCTTCGATTATAAGTTCCTATGTAGAAACCTTTTATATCAGTCAATCCTAATATAGTATAAGGACTACTCACATAGACATATTCTACAGTATGCGGTTCTTTTTTACTAACATATCTTTTGAACTCTTCATAGTTTCCCGCAACGATATAAATTTTACCATACATATTAGTAATGGTCTTTTAAGTACTCAATATCTTCTACAGAATTTACAAATCCTGTCCCGTTAGAAAAAGCAATAGCTGTATTTGAAACATCTACTAAACCATCAGCAGAAATAATAGTTTCATTAAAACTTTGATAGTTTGCAGGTTTCTCTTCGTTCAATAATAGAACACTGCTTTGTCCGTATTGTTCAGAAACTCTCCAAGATTTACCACATTCTGTACACTGATATGAAGAACTTCTGATGTTTCCGTCAGGGTTTAAATTGTTACCTTCTTTATCATAGACAGGCGCAAAATACATTGCTGTCACTGTAGAAGGTCCAAGCTGTTGAAACTTGCAGTTTCTATCACATCCTTGTGATAACTTTTTGAATATGTTTTCTGGTTTAGGGTTGAATATCATAATATATCCTCAATATAAATTAAATCGTTTATGAGTACCGCATTTCTTGCATTTACAAAATACTGCTTTACCTATAATGATGTTATTAGAATCAGCAACTTTGCATCTTGAGTATTCTTCCCAAACATGCCAACATCCACTCATCAAAAACTCTATTATTTTTTGCATTTCTTCTCGCTTCCTGTCGCTAACAAGAAACATGTCAGCAAGAACCACCAAGCAGACCAGTTATGAAACTGCACTAGATATGCTGTTCCTGCAATAAGAATAAGATTGTAAATACAAGCAAAAATAAATGTCATTTTAGTTTCCGTTCCAGTTTTTATACCATCGAAAGAAGGCTTGTTTCATTGATTCATCTTTTCGCCACTCGCAAGACCAACCGATTCGACCACCCTTCCATGAACCTGCACGTTCTCCAAGTTCTACATCAGATTCGCAATCTACTGTTCTTTGAATCTTTCTGAATAGAGGTAACCAAGTGAACCACTTCATACGCCATTCACGCTCTTCACCAGCTAATCGAATTCTAGCAACTTGTCTCTTGCCTGTTTTAGTATGATGAACAACATCAACAAACTTTGCACATTCTACTTGGGCACCAGATACTTTCTTGCTCTTATTTGCTTTTTCAAATACATCAAACCAATTCAGATTTCTCTTTTTTGTGCCTAAAGTATATTTAGGAAATAAGTTTCTATAATACACTTGTCCGTTAGGTAAAAGCAAATCGTGACGAACAATCGTATACATCCAAGGCATGTCGAAAGTTAACCATCTGTCACCTTTACCTAGATAAATCCAAAAGATTTGTTCATGATATGCAAAACCATATTTTGGTGCCGATATACCGAATTCACTATGAATCTTTACTTTTATGAACTTGATAGGAATTTGAATGTATAGCTTATACAAACCTATGACTAATTTTAGATATTCATCTTCAAATCTATCACTAGGCCATTCTAACTTAATTGTAAAGAATTTGAAATCAGATATCGTTATCCACTTTTTCATTTTCTGTTCCTATCTTTTGATATAGATTGTGTAGACTATTAAAAGCGTCTGTCGCAATCTGAACATATTCTAAATTATCTGCAATATAAGGATGTTCTAAAAGATAGGAATCAATACTATCCATTAAAATATATGTTCTATCTAAAGCTTCGTGTCTGTGAAATTTATCTAATTTACCCATTTGCTTTTATATTCCTGCTCCACTGCTTTCTTAGCGGAAGACAATTTAACATATTGACCTATACTATAATCATTTTCATCAACATCTTTTGAATATGCTGTAGATATATTATTGCTAAGAGATTCGTATATATGTCCTACTATTTTATCTTCTTCATCATAACAATAGTGATATTGTCCGCTAGTTTTTGTTACCCAACTTAGTTTCATTTTAATCTCCAAACAAGACAGCACCTGCATCTTTAGGAAAACTAGAACCCCAATTCATCACATGATGAATGTCTAGTTGTTCGTTTTCTCCAGATACTTGACCAATGTAGTATTTTATACCGTCGTAGTCGTCTTTGACTTTAACGATACCTACGTTACCGTGACCTGAACAATACCACTTAACATCTACGAATTCTGCGCTCATAATAAAAAACTCCATCAATAAAGATAGGGCTAGTTTAACTCACTTTCAAATTAATGTCAACTTATATTTCAATAATTTTATCAATCACAAAACCATCTTTGTTTTCATCACCATAACCATATGGGTTAGAAACAAGTCTAGTTTCATCAATCATGAAGTCAAATGATGTATGAGTATGTCCAAACATCCACAAATCAATCCCTGTCATTGTGTGTTCCATATCTTGGATGAAATATGGATTCAATGCTGACTTTTCAAACTGAGGTGCAAGTGCTTTATAAGTAGGTACAAAATGAGATATAACTACTTTCTTGGTTGCATTGCTTGAAAGCTTCCAGTATCCCAACTCTTTACAAAACTCTTGATGTGCATCTCTATGGTCTTGAGGTGTCCATCTAGGCGAGAAATTAACAAAGTCTTCAGAAGACTTAATATCTTCTATTCTTGGCTCTTTATAGATTACTGAAAAGTCAGGAATGTATCTTCTACATAAAGCATCAATATCATCACCTTCAAGACTGGTATACATGATACCACCAAAGAAATCGATATTATCAATCACTATATTATCATTATTCAGATAATAAAAGTTAGGATAGTCTGCTTGCAGATTATAGAAATAATCGTGTACACCTTCAAAAGAAGCACCGTATGCCTCATGATTACCAGCAACCATCAGAATCTTAGCACCACCTGCTAGAATTCTTTGAATGAGTTGAATGTGCTTTGCTTGTGTATTGATATCACCCGCAAGAACAACAACGTCTTCACCTAAATTTTCATAGTGAAAAGGTCTCTGTGAGATTGGCTCTTTATTATAAGGCATCTCAAGGTGTAAATCTGATAATAGTCGCAAACGCATAATATTTCCTAAAGTTTAAATTTTCATTATTCATCATTCTTTAATAAGAATTTGTTTGAGATTGCTTTGAATGAGTTTTTACCGTCGATTGACTTGAACACAACACCTTCTGCTTCAGTTTGTTGATTCAAGTAAGACTTGAACTCTGCGTTTCTCAAAACATAGTCTAAAGTCCATTCATTCTCTTTGAAGTTTATTTCGTGAGATAGAATAGGTGTATGTTTTAAACCTAATTGTAAAACTAACATCCATCTTTGTTCAGGTGTATAGTATTCTTGAGTATCGATATTATATACATCAAACAAATAGAACTGAAGTTCGCTCAAATTGTATTTGTTACCTTGAACACCAGGTCCTACAAGTTCGCCTTGTAAGGTAATATTCTTACCTGTTGACTTAATCTTATCAATCAGATTTTCACGAATAGCTACTCTCCAGAAGGAATTCTCTTCGCTTTCTTTGAGATTTAAATTACGAGAACAAACACCGCATTCATCACCGTTGACATAGATTGTCATAGAAGAACCGTCTAGTTTCTCAGTCATTTCCCAAACAACACCGTCTTCTTGCCATTTAGCATATTCTTTTTTCAGATTCTGAATACGCTCTTGGTCAGTCTTGCGAATGAATGAAGGGAAGTTACCTCGACTCACACCAGCTAACTGAGCAGGAATCTCACGTTCCCATTTCTGAATCATAAGAATGTCTGTTAAATCTAAATCTTCTATTACATCGTTCACTACCTGAGACTTCATACCATCATAGACTGATTGAGGAATAGGCATCAAAAGACCCTGACTTAATTGACCTCTTAATCGAATAGTCTTCAGTCTTTGTCCTTCAACACCGTTATAGACTTTAGGATATTGACCAGCTTTAGTTAAAAATGGTGCAAGTTCATGAGGTATCCACGAGTCAATCTCAAAATATACTGCTAGGTCTCCAGCTTTATATTCATTCTTTTTGACTACGACCTTCCATCCACCTACTGTTGCTACTTCAATAGCATCAGCATCTGGAATACCATGAATCTCATCAATTTTAACTACTCTAGCTAATTTTCTCATTCTACAAGTCCAAAACTCACAATTAATTGAATAATAATAACTAAAGGTAATAAAGCACAAGCTAAAGCAAGTAAAGCACCTTTTTCAGTTTTTGTTCTTTTTAGAACAAAGTCCATAACTTTAAATGCAAAATACATATAAGCAACTAATAATAAAAACGTGATAATAATCATTATTTTTCCTTTTTATTCTTTATGTATTCTCTAAACTTCTTAACAATTTTGTTATGCTCTTCTACTGAACAATGAAACTGCCATTGTCCTGTATGAAGACCTTCTTTCTTGTCTCTATTTCTAACAAAACCAATGACTGTAATTGGTTTATTACCGTATAGAATTCTTTCCACAGAAAGAGCATCGATTGCTTCAAAGTCCATTTCAAACTCTGCGGCAGACATATCAGCATCTACTTCTTTGTTTTGTTTTTCAATCTGACCTTTCAAATTCATGAGTTGTTTTTCAAGTTCAGAAATTTTTTGTTTGTCTTCTTTATTAGACCACATATTAACCTTCTTTCTTTTTACCATATAATAACATCATTGCGTCATAAACACAATCATCAACAGGATTATGTTTTGTGATATCAAGCGCAGGATTAAATCCTTCATAATCAACATCACAGTACCCGTTATCAGAACCTGTCAGAAAGTCAACTGCGGTTCTTACGTCTCTCCACTTGTTGAAGTGAAATATAGGTTCTAGCCCTAGTTTCTCTTCGATAGAATCGAGCACAAGCTGGTCAAGATTACCTCTTGCCCATACAGTTTGATTTCTATAATCAGGAAATTTCTGAGCATATTGCTTCATCATCTCTAGACCTTCTTCGATTTTAACATCTTGCTCAGAAGGTTTAAAAGAGATTGATTTAGCATTCAGACATTGCTTTGCCCACCATTCAAGTGAAGACTTTGTAACTCCTCGACCTAATCGTTTCATTTGGTCTTCAGCATTTAGTTTCACAAAGAATGCGTTTTCAGTCAATTCTTTGTGTGATGGTTTTTCATCAGGGTCAAAATGAATCAAAGCCATCGATAGAATGACGGCTGTTGATTCTTTACCTAGCGTTTCGCAATCGTAAATAAAAATTTTATTTCTCCAAAATAACACATTATATAAATAAGTGTATGCCGCGAGATTGCCGTCTCCGCATACCCTAACATAAAGGACTATGTCAGCAATGAGTATATATTCAATCTATAAATTTGTCAATAAAATTAATAATAAAGTTTATGTAGGCTATACAAATAATATCAAAAATAGGTATAGTCAACATAAGTCAAAATATAATAAAGTAAACAATAAATTTTATAATGCTATCAAAAAACATGGTTGGGAAAATTTTGAATTCGAAATAATATATCAGTCATTGGATAGTTATTACTGTTTATCTGTGATGGAACCTTATTTTATTTCTGAATATAATTCATTTGAAAAGGGATACAATTCCTCATTAGGAGGAGATTCTTTACCCGAATCTAAAAAAAGTAAATCATCTAAACAAAAAATGTCTAAGTCTAGAAATGGTCGATTTTCAGCAAAAGACAAATTTGGAAACACATATCAAATTAGAAAAGATGACTCTAGATTCTTATCTGGTGAATTAGTAGGAATAAATAAAAATATTAAACCTTCTCAAGAAACTTTACAAAAACTTTCAAAAGCCAGAATAGGAAACAAAAATAGATTAGGAATAAAACATTCTGAAGACATCAAAAAAATTATATCTAAAAAAACATCTCTAGCGTTAAAAGGCGTACCTAAAAAAACTGTTACCTGTCCTCATTGTAATAAAACAGGAGGAGCAGGTAACATGAAAAGATATCACTTTAATTTCTGCAAATCTTTAATTATTTAACATTAATCAAAGGTGCAACATTCATACCTGATGGAACAACAACTGTATGAGTACCGTTATTATCAGCAAACTTTTGAAGTGCAATATTTGCTTCATGCTGTAAGTATTCACGAGTCAAAGAACCGTTGATGATATGGTTTGCTTTCGCAACACCTTCAGCTTTTGTGATTTCAATCTGTGCTTGTTTCTTCGCAATTTCTTCTTGCACACTCATTTGCTCAAGTTGTTTTTGAGCCGCAACTGCACGTTGAATTTGTTGCTCAATACTTGGGTCAGTCACAATGCTTCGAGCAACTACACGAGTCACCGTGAAAGTATCAGGGTCATTATCATTCAGTTCTTTTTGTACGTTTTCTTTAATAGTTGTCTCAAGTTCATCTCGTTTTGTGTGAATCACTAGAGAATCATAACGACTGATTGTATCATAGATTACACTTCTTGCAATGTTTTCTACCATTACACTACCTGCATAATAGATACCGTCTCGATAACCGCTCTGATTGCTATATTTAACTTTTAAAGAAGGAATCTTTTGACCGTTTGTTTTGTAATAGATTGCAACATCCATATCTTTAAGACTCAAGTTGTCTTTCGCTTTAGGAGTCAAATCAGTCAATTCTAAATTTGCTTCTTTAGTTGTATATTCATCAACATTTGATAAGAAGCTTGTATAGAAACCTGTATCAACTGGTTCCATGTTTACAGTACCGAATGTTGTTCGAACACCTACGTTACCTTGGTCAATCACACCGCAACCAACCAAAGCCATTGTTAAAGCACTCACTAATAAAACTTTTTTCATTATAAATTTCCCTCTAAGAACATTAAAATAGAAAGCGCAATCGCAACGACTGCACCGATTACAAAAATACGTCTACCCCACTTTTTAGTTTCTGTCTTTGCTGTTAGTGTAAGCATATACATGAAACTTGTAAAGAAAAAGGTTAGTATTACCCACAAAATAAAAAATTTACTCATATTCGCCTCGCATAGAAATCACCTTTAATACAGCATCAACTGCTGTTTGTTGAGAAATATATTCACCTATAAAATCACCAAAAAAATAAGCTTTATAAGTGCCTTCAACTTCTACTACACCACCTAAAACTCTACCATCTGAGTTTCGATAGCATTTATAAGTATTTCCCGTCAACATCCATAAAACATTATTCATATTTTTTACCATGAAGATTGATAGTAGAAGTCCCACTGTTTAGGGTCTAAATTTTCTACTAATTTGGTTAAAGTGTCTTTTGTGTAAACTAGGTCTTCAAGATAATACTCATCAATATCAGTAGTACCGAAGAAGAAACCTTCTTGAGGTGGTAGTAAAGTATTCGCAAGAGAATTATCTTCTAATACTTTATTACATACTTCAATCAGTGCTTTGAGATTTTCAATGGTTACGTAATATTCTTTACAGTCATCTACACCGTTTTGGACATTATCGACGAACCACTTGTGAATTGCGTTGGCTTTACGCCAATAAGCGGCAGAACATGATACATTCTTTACTTTAAGTCCTGCATTATTAAGATTAGGTACTTCATTGATTTGATTCTGAATTTCAACATCATCTTCTTTATAATCAGCAAGATATCGATTTGCTGTCAAATACATATCTAAACCCATAATATATTTCCTTCTCAATAATTAACATATTACATATTATATAATCGATTCATAATCTTGTCAACTACTTTCTCAGCTTCGTTCATTAGCTCCTCATCCGTTCGCTCACTGATAGGACACCAGACAGGAGGCCAGTTTTCAGATTTGTCAGGTAGAATATTGCTGTAACCTTTAGGTGCTTGAGGATGAGAACAAAATTCAAAGCACTCACCATGTCCGTAGTGATTCTTTCTGCAAGGACAATCGTGACAATTATTGACTTCTAGCGTTAGCTTCATAGCATATTAAAACTGCTTTGGATATGAACCTTTTGTTTTTTCTTTTCTTTATGAAAATTGTAAGGTCGAGTATTAATCAATCGAATCACTCGTACATGAGGTTTAATTAATTCTTCTCGACGATTCTTTTCATCAACTTCAATCTGAATCTCTTCTTGGGTGCGGGCAACAAAAGGATAGTCTTTATTTGCTGATAAAATATGTACCTTGTCTCGTTTATAGAGAGCACATTTACCTATTCTAATCTTTACGTAACCTTCTTGAACAAGAAAATTCATATAGTGGGTAAACTGATTTTTGGTCAGTTTGACAGTCTCATAGCATTCTCTTCGAGACATGCTCTTTTTAAGTAAACAATCATAAATCTTTTGTTTATTTTGTTCGCCTTCTGCCATTTTAACTACATTGATACCGCTGGGACCTCTACTCATAACTTCTCAACCAATCATAAGGTTTAATTTCTTGTTTTAATCTTTCACGACAAATTCTAGCACGATTGATTTTTCTTTTCAATTGCTTATTTTCAAAATGCTTTTTAATTTTGTTTAGAATCAACATAATTTTTACTCGCCTCTAATATCTGTTTAGCTCTTGATTCAACAATAATAGTTTTTGGTAAATGGTTACCTGTTGTACCATCCCAATCTGCGAATTCTTTATCATAGTATCCTATTTTACACAATTTTGGGTTATCTGTCTGTAGTTTATGCAATTCTTCTGCCCAAGCTTGCCACTGGTCATCAGATATCAAATTCTCATTCAACTCATAATAAATGTATGAATGAATTATCATTTGTGCTCTGCGTCTTTTAATCAGGGCTTTTATTTCATCATTTGTCATGACCGTAAACTTTAAATGTATCTTTCAATTCAGGCCAATCTTGTAGAAGATTGTTTAGCTCTGTGGTCAATTCGTAAATTTTACCTGAAGCTTCTGATTTTGCTTTTAATCGAGAAATTCTTTTTAAACTGCTATTATACATCGTATTGAATTGTTCTGCATCAGCACTAGGAATTTCACCTAAATCTACAAAACCCAAAACATAAATGATGAAGTCTAATTTCTCTTCGATTCGACTCAGTTTGTATTCTTCGTTAGTCATTTTCGCACTCACATATAACTTTAGCTTTAGATTGTGTTCCGTCAAACCAACATAAATTTTTCTTTGCTTCTTTTAATGTAAGAAATGAATCTCGAACATAATAATCCCAAGAATTACATCCTGCACCAACCCACATCCAACGAAACAACCAATGTTTCTGTTGAATTTCATATCTAACTTCACCATCGGGTCTAACAATCTCTACAATTCTTGCTTTACTCATTTTTCATTATCTCGCCAGTGATAACCCACCATCATGAAAGCCCACGCACAGAAACCTACCCACAAAGCATTCAAAAGAGATTCGGTTTCACCGTAATTACTTGCGCTAAAATAAAAGATGAGGGTCCAACCTGCGACTTCCCACCAGTTTGCATTTTTTAAGAATTCTGATATTTTATTCATAGAGAAACTAACTTTCCTGTGAAAACATCAACAACTTGTTCGTCACCGAAAGCGGCACGCATTTCGAACTTTTCTTCATCTGAATAGCCGTGTTTTTGACGAAATTGAACATATTCTTGAATTGCGATACGCTGTTCAACTTTACTTGCTTCAATACTGTTTACTGCGATTTGCTGGTCGATATAACCCGCAACTACAAAGTCTGCGATAATATCTGTTGGAGGAATGTTGTCGCTTGAGAACCAGCGAACAACTGGACCGAAACTAGCATTAGTTTCATCAATATAGAAATCTGCTTTAGTATATTTGCTCATAATATATTTGTCTCTCAATTAATTAGTACATCTATAATTATACAGAATTCTATATCGATGTCAACTACTTTAATTCCAGATACGATGAATTTCTGCTACCCATTCGTTACCATCATATTCTTCAATTGTCCATTTGACATCATCAGGGATATCAACGATTTTTAGCTTGGAATACTTACCACTCGCTTCTTCACCTAGTTTCTCAACAACATCAACTAGAATAGGGTCATTGCGAGGAACTTCTCGGTATGAAAGATAGAGTGCATTGTATTCTTTCTTCTCTTGGTCTGTCATGTTATGAAAGCCCTTAGAACCCGCAGCCTCATATTCTTCTTTTGTTACTGTAGAGAATACTGTGAAATACCCGTCATCCCATTTGTGAAACTTTACTTCTTTTCGATTAAGGTATTCCTCAAAAGCTTTGTCTGAAAGCTGATAACCACCATAACATGAGTTGATAACGATTTTCATTTTAATTCCTTTATTTAAGATTTTTGAATACTACGAAAAGGTTTATAGCGACAGCAAGAACGTTTATCCACAAAATCCAACCTCTCGTTTTAGCGACTAAACTACCAGCTAAAAAAGCGTTGAGTGGGATAAAAAGTAAATTCAAATAGACCATTAATTTCTCCTCATTTTTGCTAAATCTTCAGCATCTTTTTGTTTGAAAATAGGAATAGCATTTGATTTATGTAACTGCCCGATTCCTATCATTGCATCACCAGTATATTTTGGTGATTCTTTTTTAGGTGCTACCCCAAGACCAGACTCAATACTAGGTATATGACTAGTATCGGCACCATCACGAATAACCCTAACATCAGGTACTCTATTGGTCTTAGTTTTTTTGGTTTCTTTGATTTCATATTTTTTTAGTATTTCTTCCCAAGAAGCACGAAGAGCCCGTGCTTTAGCATCAGGCTTCTTCTTCTTTCTTTTCGATTTGTTATTTACGTAGATAATCATTTAACTAATTCGTAAGGTTTGTCCCACTTACCGACGTTGATGTTGTAGTAGTAAGCAGTGTCAAAGTAGTCAATCATTGCATCTGAGTTGTTATAGTAACCCGCGCCTTTCAGTGCTTCAACAGCTTTCAGCAAGAATTCTTTAGCAACACCGCTGAAGTGGTCAGCGACCCAGTAAACGTTGACTTGCATGTAGTTGTCTTTGTAACGCTCTTCAACACGCTCACCGTAAGGACGATTTGCGGCAACTTCATTTGCATTACCGATAAAGTCGATAGGACCTGACTTGAGATTTAGACTGATTGAACTGTAGTGATGAACAGACAAACTACCTTTCAAACCGTATTGTTTTAGAAGTGGTTTAATAAGCGCGGCAATCTTTGCTTTCTTCTCTTGATTCATATAAGCCATGTCAGGCTCCTTTCATAACAAAATTAATCAATCACAACAACATCAAGTATACACGAATTTGAATATTTGTCAACTAGTCCGCACGTGAACCCGCATACGCACGGAATCCGTATTTCTGTAACACTTGAGCGTAAGCACGAGCACCTGCTTCTAATATGTCCATGCTTTGACCTCGATAGTTACCTGGTGCCCACAGATTCAAGCATTTTGGGCGATAGTCTCTTTGAAACCCTACTTGTTTTAGCAAGTTTGCTTCTTTAGAATTAATGCGAGTCACAAACACATTTACCCACGCAAAACCGCAGTAGGCTTGCTCACCGTATTTGTTTAGATATTCATTCTCAGCATTGATAGCGGCTTCAAGAGCCTCTTGGTGAATTTTTTGAATATTCATAATATAGTTCCTTCTCAATAATCAGTACAGTATCAGTATACATGAAATTGATTTAATGTCAAGCGTTTTGTTTGATAATCGCTACAACTTCTTCTAGAAACTGGGCATCGTCGACATCAAAGTTACGAGAGATACCTAACTTGTCATTGTATGCTTCAGTGATTTTATCGAAAAAGTACAGTAAGGCTTGATTATTCTCTTCTAAATGTTGAACTTGAAATTCAAGGTCTTCGATTTCACCTTTCAAGTCATCTACATCGTCGTCAACATACTCAGCATTTTTTTCTGCTTTTTCGAGTAATTCGTATAAGACTCGCTCAGTTTCAGTTTCAGGTTTGATATATCGCAAAGCATCGAAACTGTTATTGATAATAGAAACATTTAGTCCGCTCATTATTTCACCTCTTCATTATTAAGTTTAACAAGAATAGAATTTAGTTCTACATTCACATCCTCATACTGAGGCATTTCAATTTTCTGTAAAACAAGTTCTTTTAACAGTTGAATTTCTTTTTGATTTAGCTTCATATTAAACCTCAGCAGGGGCAAAGAATTGTTGAGCTTGATTGATGAAAACACGAAACGCTTGATTCTCTACGATACCGTAGTTGTCGTTATAATTGTTTTCTTCGTTTAAACTGTTTTGATATTCAACTACTAACTCTAAAAGACCGATATTGTCTCTCTGTTGAATATTGCTAAGAATTTGACACGCTTGACTGATATTCATACTGTATTTCCTTCTCAATAATTAATCACTACAGTTATTAGTATACATGAATTTGATATATTGTCAATAGTCCTCAGTAAAATATTCTTCAATATTTACAAACATTTTAACGAAATCGTTTCGAAGATTGTCAGGTAAATCAAGCAAATCTAAAGGTTCTTGTTCTAGATTGTCATCTTCAGCTTTGACTTTCCACATATTTTCATGCTGTTTTGTTTTCATAATATCTCCTAGAGTACTTTACATACTTTCAATATAATATAACCTACGATTAATGCAACTACTAATACAAGGATATTCATAGAACTCCTTAGGCTGCTTGAAACATTGCTTCACCGTTTGAGAATCGTCCGATTTGATTCAATCGAACACCGAATGCTTCTTGAACTACTTGCTCTAGTTTTGCTTTCATATTGTTTGCTGATGCAACACCGAGAGCATAATATTCATTGTCTTTGGGTACTACCCAGATTGATACTAAACCGCAGTATTCAGACACACCGATATACAACAGTTTGTTTTCTAGAATTGCGTGGTCTTCTCTATCTAACCACTCATCACAGACTTCTAATGAAGGGAAAGCTTCAAGACAACCGCTTGATAGATTCTCAATTGCGTCTTCCCACGCAAGTTGAGATAGAAAGTCATCAAAGTTACCTTCGTCGTCATAAACAGCATCTACATGAGCATAAAGAATAACTTCAGAACCGCTTGCGAAACTAACTGAACGACCCATCACAATCTCCTTCATAATTAATGTCTACATACATAATTATACACAGATTGCAATGAGTGTCAACAATTATTTTATGTCCAAAGCGATTTTCTCACTTTAATTAAACGAATCATCATCTTTTCTTCTTCGTCTTCGTATTGTTTCTCTAATTTCTGTATATCTTTCAACATCTTAGAGACTTGCTTTTGCTCCTCTTTGGTTCTTTCTTTACCGAACAAAAATTCATCCTCTGTTCTATCTTCTCGACGTTTAGCACAGTATGCAGACCAACCTGTCACATCATAAACGTCTGGTCTATTCTTATATACATTTTTCCACCAATGATACAGTTCTAGAATCTCTTTAGCGGCAACAGCCTGATGTGTAGGTTGATTGTATATTTCGCTGTCTTTTTCGACCATCATGCTCTCATCATATACAAGAGAAGAAGCCCACTCAAGATGAGCAACACCCGCTTCAGGACATCTCCACTGTTTGAACCATCGAGTATACCATTGTTTTCTCCACCAAGGAAGATTATATTTCTCTCTTGCTTCGTCTGACCAACAAACATGCATCCATGCAGATTCAATCTCTACAAAGTCAACTAATTCGTTAAACAAACAAGGCAAGAATCGATTACCAACATCACACCATTGACCAGGTTTAATATCATCTCTATGTGCAGTCAAACTATTTGAGCGAATTGTATATCGATTGTTTAGATAATAACGAATATCATTTAGCTTTTCTGGAACATACTTGACAATATCTTCGACGAATCTCAGCACGTCTTCAGCAAGCCAATATCTGAATTTCTTCAGTTTAGCATTTGCTCTCCACTTACTCCACTCTTCAGAAGACTTAGCACCACCAATCGGGGTACCTCTCAACCAATCTGCAAATTTACTGCATGTCCAATAGTTTCTCATTTATTTCTCCAAATCAATTTTATTTTTTCTTAGTTTTGCTTCTTTGCTGTTAGTATTCACATATTCCCAATGTGAGGAAGATAATCCAGAAGTTTTTTGAATATTATATAATTCTTTTTTTATCTGAACTGCTTTTCCTTCTTTGTTTATGCAGGTTATTAATCCAGGAGAACCTTTATAGTTTTCTTTATTCTTTTTAGGTCTTCTGAGTTTTTCTAGAGATTCTTTTGTCCATGCTTTTCCACCATAATTTGGATTTTTTTCTCCTAATCGCATATCACTCCATTTTTTAATCTGTTCAGGAGAGTGTTTTTTACCATAAAATCCATTTTCTTTACCATATAATACAGGAACAAATAAAGAAGAAATTTTTATAGAATTATTTTGTAGTTCTGTTTTTTCAAATTCGGAAATAGGATTAAGCTTACACCAAGAAGTAAGTTCTATCAAAAATTCATCATTTTCTTTTATATAAATACACATGCTGATACGGACCTTTCGTGTTAGAGTGTATGCGGTCTAGCCACCGGCGATACACACTTATTTATATAATTTAAGTTTTTAAATCAAATATCTATTCCTGCATCATTACACGCTATAATCCAGTCTCTAACTAGACTGCTTCTAACAATATCATCAACCGTAAATTCTATGTGTGTAAATGCTTCCATGTTTTTTGCTACAGCCAAAAATTGTTTAATTCCTGAAATGTCATTTCTAGATTTATTTAAATCTGTTTGTCTGTAATCACCACACCATATAATTTTGGAACGGTAACCAACACGAGTCATCACTGTTGATATTTCAGACCAATTCATGTTTTGACATTCATCAACAATAATAATCGCATCATCAAATGATTGTCCTCTTATAAATGAAGTACTTATGAACTCAATTTGATGTTGCTCTTCAAGTCTTTGATATGCATCTTTTCTACCGAAAAGCGTTTCACAAATTTGTTGATAAGGTTGTTTATAAATCAATGTCTTCTCATCAAGGTCACCAGGTAAGTGTCCAACTTCACGAGAGGGAACTGCTGAACGTACAATAATAATTTTATTGAAAGGATTACCTTTGTCAAGTACTTCTTCTAATGCTTTATATAGTGCAATAAATGTTTTACCGGTACCCGCAACACCATGAAGTGCTATGAAATAATCACCAATCTTATATGCATCAAAAAATTTCTTTTGATTGTCTGTAAGAGGGTCAAATGTTTTTAAATCATCAATTCTTATTTTCAGTGTGTTGTTTATTGCTTTTAGTACTGGTCTTTCATCCGTTTGGATTTGTGTATTAGCTTTTTGTCTAGCCATTTAAGAGTTCCATGAGAGAGTTAATGTAATCGTTTTTATTTCTCACAAAGATTTGCGGTCGTTTTGATTCTTCGACCGCAATCGCAATAACAATCTTGTCAATTGGTTCACCGACCAATTCTTCAAACATCAAGGCATAAGCGGTACCTTGCATGAAATAATTCTGAATATTTTCTTCTAACTTTTCTTTTGTAGATGATTTGTAATCGATAACAGCAATCTCATTATCCCAATCTGCAATCAGGTCAGTTCTACCTGCTACTTTTAACTTGTCTGAATAAAGTGCTTGCTCGATTGAATAGACTGTTCCTACATGAGCATCTATTTCTGGTCGTAATTGATTAAACAATTCTTTGATATTAGGCATCATCATTTTGATTTTCATATCGCTTAGTTTGTTTGCGATATAGTCTTCAAAAGCTTGATGTAAAGCAGAACCTCTTCTTGAGGCTCTACCTGCTACTCTATTGGCTTCTTCTTCACCGACAGCATTACGCCATTCTTGAATTGCTTGTTTGTTGTATTTTGATAAAGCAGTAGTGATAGACTGATACAAATTTCCCTGAGGAGTTGTGTATGTTCTACCACTTTCTGTCGTTACCGCTTCTAGTTCAAAATCAAGTTGCGGTACTTTTTCATGAATGAATGTTTTTACCATTCTTTAGGAATACTGTACTTTCTTGAGCCTGAAGCACCAGGGTTTCTACGTTGAATACTATCTACTACATATTTTTGAAAGTCTGAAGGTGGTTTAGGTTCTTTTTCTGCAAGACCAGGTGCAGAAGCATGATGTCTAATCATATTAGGATTATCTTTAAGATAATCATCATACTCTGAGATTTTCATCATCTTATCAAAGATTTCACCTGTTTCTGTGTTTTTAAACGTATAGGTTGGCATAATGTTCCTTTGTCATATAGTTTTATTTATAAAGGTAGGAACTTTCCGTTTCTTCCATGCGAACATTCTTTGTTTCTCACCATTGTAATAGTTATGATAAGACTGAACAGAATTACCTGGTACTTTGTATTGGTCAGGCATTGCAGGAGTAGGTTCAGTAAATGCAACATCAGGAATGTTTTCTGGTATTCTAGCTAGTTGCAAGAATATCAATTCACGCTGACATTTATGAACTTTATCATAACGATACGTATATTCTTTGCATAATTCAACAAATAGATTGTATAACCACACATAGTTAGCTTTTGATTGTCGAACCCATACCGCAGAAGGATGATGAATATGTGTAGCAGAATATAGAATTTGTTCACGCTCATCTGGTAAATGCCAGATACGTTTTTTACGATTATTAGAAATGCTAGTTGTTTCTATACCATCAAGAACTCTGTGTGCTGTAGAAAGCAATTGAGCCGACTCAAGAATCATTTTGACACAATGTTTGTCTACATGATACTCAGCGGCTAATCTAGGGTCTCTATCGAGATAAAATATATTAATTTTTTATTTCCTTAAATATCTATTTTTATAAATAATAACATATAAGATTTTAGAGGTCAACATGAAAATTAATTTTCACTATTTAAGAAGATATCAAAAACTCATACATTATTACAAAAATAATTATAGTCCTGTGGATGATTATTATGAAAGTCATCATATAACCCCAAAGTGTTTTATGAACGATTTAAATAAAAATGCTATAGATTCACCTAATAATTTGGTTCTTTTGCCAGCCAGAGTTCATTTTATCGCTCATGCTCTATTACATAAATCTTATCCAGATAATCGACAACTTTCTCATGCATTTGCTATGATGATTGTCAATAATCAATATCAGAAAAGAACAAGTTCATCTAAACTTTATGAAATGGCTAAAAAAGCTAGAGCATCAGCATTAAAAGGTGTGAAAAGACCTGAATGGGTAAAACAAAAATTAAGAAAACCAAAACAAAATAAAGAAAATTACAAAAAACCTAAAACAAAAGAACACTCTCTAAAAATTTCTATTGCATTAAAAGGCAAATCTAAAACAAAAGAACACATTAAAAATATGATTGATAGTCAAAAAAGCTTTCAAAAATTAAGAACCGAAAAAAAGAATGAAAAAATGAATTATTATAGAAATCTTTTTGTAGAATCAAATCTTTCAAGAAAAGAATTCTATAAAATTCATAATATTTCTTCTCATACTATGAAAAAATATCTTCGAGGATTATAATTTTTATTTATTATTATACTCTTTCGCTAATTCTCTACATTTTTGTTTAACTGCTTGAGGATAGTCAGGACTAATCTCTGCTAGTTGACAATTATATTCAACTGTTACGATTGTTCTAGGGATTTGCAATAAAGCATATCCACATAATAATAACAGAAAAACTAATATAATGATATACACGAGTTCGTATTTGTTTCTATCCATATTATTCCCAGTCGAAAATTTTCGCTAGGACTTCACCGACAAGCAAAGCACCGATGAAAAGAATAAGACCCGCTAAAGTGTAAATTGCATTTAATAACATAATATAATTCCTTATCATTAATCAGTACAGTATTAGTATACATGAATTTGAATAAATGTCAATAGTTTCTGATTAAATTTATTAGATTCATCATTTCTTCTTCAGACATAATGATGACTTTAGCTTTAATTCTAGTCGCAGGCATAGGTCCAGCGATTTGTTGCTGTGTAAATGATGCTTTAGAATATATTCCTTCTGCTATCTTTCTCGATAAATCTGATTTGACATGCTTTTTAAAAGAGTCACCAAGGTCTTTAAGCGTTTCTTCAAGCTCTGTTATCTCTACCATTGATTGAAAAAGAATGCCTGCGTCATCAATAATTTTCTTTCTTTGTCCTTCGCTTAGGTCTCTTGAAGGATTAACATGCATGGTATCAACAAAGTCATCATAAGTCCAGTCAGACCTTCTTATATTTGGATTTACAATCATTTTACACCTAAAAGATTTTTAACAATCTTTTCTTGAATCATGTAAGGAACATTAGTGTGAGGTTGTTCAAGAGCAAAAGGACAGCCTTCTGTACCCCAACCACCTTTGACTAGAAATTTCTTATAAACATCTAAATCTTTTTTATTAGTAACATCAAATTGACGTTTAGCTTTTTCTTTCAAAATGTAATCACGTTTCATAATATACTCCTCAATAAAATATAAAAGTCTGGTGCAAAGATTCGCTCAATAACGACACAATAACGTGGTGGTTATTGTGGATTCCCGAAGCGTTAACTACAAAGTAGCATCTTCACTTTTTCCCGCATCCAGACCAACGAGTAGAAAGGCGAGAATCAATGTAATTAATAAAATATTACATCTAATCAAAATTTGTGTCAATAGTTTTTTGATAATTTATTGCTGTTTTTACAATATCAGTTAAAGAATACTTAGGTTTCCACTTCAAAATACTTTCGGCATAACTGATATCAGCAACTAAGAAAGCAGGGTCACCTTCACGTCTTTCTTGAAAAGTATAATGTATTTTTTTATTTGAGACAAGCTCAATCTCTTTAATTACATCAAGAACAGAATTACCTTCGCCTGAACCTAGATTTAATGCAATTGATTTATTGTCTATAGATAAGTAATTATATGCTTTTAAACACGCATCAGCAACATCATTCACATGAACATAATCTCTTACACAAGTACCATCATGCGTATTGTAGTCATCACCAAATATAACAGGATTGCTTTGTTTTAGTAAATTTGGTATTAAATGTGTTTCTGGAAAATGATTTTCACCTATTAAACCTGACTCATCAGCACCAGAAAGATTAAAGAACCTGAATATGATATAGTTTAAACCTGAATCTTCTATTGCTTCTTCACATGCTTGTTTAGTTTTACCATAAACGGAATTATTTGTTTTCATTCCATATTCTTTTATATGTGAACTACTTGCCATGTAAACTGCGGCTGTTGAAGAGAATACAATATTCTTAACATTGTACTTTTTCATTGCGTTTAATAGATTGACTGTACCACCTACATTGACATCCCAGAACTCAGTAGGCTCTAGTTTAGATAGACCTACTTCTATTCGACCTGCAAGATGATATACAATATCATATTGATTGTATTTGAAAATATCATCTAAATCTTGTCTGATATCGATATAGAAATAAGTGCTATAATATTCGTGTTGTGGTTTCTTGATGTCTAGTATATGAACTTCGAAACCGTTTTCTGTGAGTTTCTTGGCTAAGTGAGAACCAAGGTAACCGGACCCGCCTGTAATAAGTGCTCTTTTACTAGCCATGGAAAATCTCCTGTATGTCGCTTACTCATTAATCTATTTCCATTGATAAAGAATTCTTTCTTGACAGAACCCTCATTACCACCTAATCTATAGTTTAGAGTGTGTTGATTTGTACACACAAAATTAGGGAAATGGGTTTTCAATGCATTAAAGAATTGTCTATCAGCACCCCACTGACCGTACCATGCATGACCAATTTGAATAGCAACATCTCTTCGAACAGCAAAGCAAGAAGTATCAATATGAAATACATTATCATCAAAGAAGGTATGCCATTTTCCTAAAGATTCACAGTTGTCTTGACAAACATACGTACCGTCTTCTTCATAGATATTACGTAAAGAATATGCCCACTGAGCACCTGATTCATTCAGTGTGTTGACTAAAGTTTCAATGTGTGCTCTATCAATCCAGTTATCTTCGTCAAGATAGATAATCACATCAGCATTGACTAGAAAGGAACATGCGGCATATACTCGGTGACCATACCAACCTTTACCTACATTCTCTTCAAGTGCAACGATTTTTGTTTTTGAGGCACCTTCTGTAATCTTTTCTACAGACTCAAAGTGTTCAATCCCATCAATAAAAATATAGTGTGTGATATTTTCGTATGATTGATTATCTACGCTTTCAATACATTTCTGTAAGTGCTTGGTACCTATTGTTGGAGTTACTACAGCTACTTTCATGATTTTCTTTCAATATCTTCTTCTACACAACTATCACCATATTGAATTTCTACTATTCGACAAGGTGAATCATAAGGGTTGACAAGTTGATGCCAAGTATTTTGTAATACTTCATACGAATCATGTTTTTGTAATGATGTTATCGGTAAATTATATCCGCTGTCAAGCGAACCACCTACTCTAGCACTACCTTCGCTAACTATCCAATATTCTGAACGATGATTGTGCTTTTGCATAGATAGAGATTTACCAGGATTAATAGTCAACTCTTTGACTTTCATACCTGGAACTTCATGCAATACTCGATAGTAACCCCAAGGTCTTTCAGTCTTAGGTGCTTTCCATTCAGATAGAATCCATGATGAAGAGTTTTTCTTATCAGCACCACCTACACCGAACTTGAATAATAGTTTATCGTCTTTGATATCCATCTCAGGGATATTTGATTCTGTTCTATCACCACCATTTGCAAATATTAACCAACTTGTAGGGAATAGTTTTCTTGCTTGAATGATAGCATCTCGTGCAGAACCATCAGAGTCGTCAAACTTGACTACTCCCATAACACCTTTCAGATTCTGAATGATTTTTGTTCTTTCTTCGTGAGGCATAAAGAAAGCGCCTTTTTTACGAATCAACCATTCATCAGAATTTACACCTACTAGCACTCTACCTAATTGTGCGGCAGAATTAATATAGTCAATATGTCCAGAATGAATAGGGTCAAAACCACCCGTCACAATAACAATTGCATCTTTCATGTTTAGTCTTCTAAATCACCTACATAAATTTCTGGGAATGCTTCGTTAACTAATTTTGGTGTTAGGCCTTTAATCTTGATTTTCTTAGTCAACAAGTCAACTAATAGCTTTGCTTCATCTTTATGTAAGGACTCAAGCACAACTAAAAGCAACTCTGTCTTTTTCTTTGCAGACAGATTTTCTGGTCGTCTTGGGTGTCCTACAACAAAACGATAAATTCTCTGCATCTCTGCATCAAGATAGGTCATAGATAACCCTGGTGGGTCAAAAGAAGGGCGATAATCAGGAATATCAACATCAAATTGAACATTAGGATTAAAAGCACCTGTTAAGAATTCAATGAAAGGTTTATTTGCTACCTTTCTTAGATATTCAATCTTTTCAGCTCTAGTTTGCAGTGTCTCAAACTTTTCAAATATTTCACTGTACAATAATTCAGAACTCAATTGGTTCTCCTTTAGAACTCATTTGCAACTTCAATTAAATTTTTAAGACGTTTAGATACAAGATAATTCATAAATTGCATTCTAGTCTTTGTTTTAGTGTTTATATAACTATCTATAATACTTTCTACATACTTTTCAGGTATTTTTGTCAAGTCAATTAAACTTTCGTTTCGTTTGTAATTTTTAAGAATCTGTTCATTCTCGCAAAACTCTTCAGGTTGCTGATTGAGCCAAACTTTGACTTTCTCTTCATAGATAGATTTTTGTCTTACTTTATTTACAAAACAAGCATCTTCAGATAAGAAGTTAGGGATACCATCACCTACATCACCACGAATAATCAATTCTTTCAACTGCATAGCAGGGTTACTTGATTTGATTTCTTTCTTCATGATAGGAGAGTATTGTTCCACATTAGGATATACTTGGAGCTGAACAAAGTCTTTATCTGAAGACAGAATCATGACCTTCTCATGTGCAGAATTTCGAATAGCAAGCGCACCGATGATATCATCAGCTTCTACACCGTCAATTTCAATGACTTTATAATGTGAGTGGTCTCTTAATTCTTGTTTGACAAGTTCTAAGCATTTGAAAATACCATCCCAGTCTAGGTCAGATTTATCTCTGTTTGCTTTTCTACTTGCTTTGTAATGAGGGAAAACTTCTTTGCGCCAGTAGTTTCTACTATCACAAGCAATCACTACTTCAGGACCATGCGTTGCTTTATATTTCTTAACGTATGTTCTCAAAGTATTTAGAATCATGTGTCGACCCATATCTTCTTCAACATGACTCTTATCATCTAGATGTTCTATCAGATTTGAAATGACTACCTGGTTGAAGTCAAATATTATCATTTATTCTTCCAATACAGCTACGATAAATTGTTCTTTAACAAACCAGTAATTACCAGCTTTTGCTGATTTTGACCAGTCAACAATTAGTCTATCACCTTCTTTGACGTATTCAACATCAGGTCCTACAGATAATACTCGACCTTCTGTTTGAGCATCTCTATCAACTGAAGTCAATACGATACCACTTGATGTAGTAGTTTCTTTTGCAATCTGTTCAACTACTACGATGTCTTTCAATGGGCGAACTCTCATAATTTTTCCTATAGTATTTTTAATAATATCGTATCTGTATTAATACGACCGTTCAACAAACTTTCTTTTGTTGTTAGTTCAGACAACACGTTTCTCAAATAAACTTTACCACCTTTTATCACTTGAGGAATCACTTCATCAGGTTTTCTCAGTGTCTTAGTGATTGACTTCGATTCAGAATAGTTAATGATTGTACTACCTTTAATCGAAAGTCCCGAGGCATCTTCTGCGTGATAGACACCAAGCTTTTTAGTTTTCGTGTTGTATACCCACAATTGTTGAGCACCGATAATCTTTTTAGGGTCTTCTGACTTCAAATCAGACGGTGCGTATGCTTCTTGATAATTCAATTTAGCAATCAACTGTTCAGGTGTTTTCTTTTTGCGCTTTCTAGGTTTACGTGACTGACTAGAAGCTTCTAAGAATTTCATCAAATCAGTAATAATTTGGTCACAGAATGCAACTAATTTCTTCAACTGCGCTTTAGTATAACAAGACCATGCTTCAATCAACTGTTCATCATCAGTGTTGATAGCTTCGTCGTATTGTGCTCTTCGCCTCTTGAATATCTCAAGTAATCGATTTGCATGAATACCTTTTACTTTGTCTTGCATGATTGCGTAGGGTGAGGGTTGTTTTGAGAAGTCGCTGACAATATAATCGTCAATCGCACCCTCTAACTCACCCGCAATTTCTGAAATCTTTTCTGCTATTCTGTCTTGAATAGAAATGACATTTGTTGGTTCTTTATCTGTGTCTTCTGTTTTCTCTTCAGATTTGTCGTTCAACATAGTATTTAATCTATCATTGAACCACTTTAAATTCTTGTCTTCTAGTAAAGCACCTCTATCAAGCATTCTACAAACAAAACCAAACGTTGTTGATTGTTTGTTGATTGCTGAAGAAGAAGCCTTCAATTTATGTTTTGAAAGATAGTCTGAGATAGACTTCGATGCAAATTTGTTATCTCTGTTTTGAGTATACCAAGTTAGTGTCTGAGACAACTCGATTTTAGATATTGTTGTTACTTGAGAAAACTTAGGTTCACCACCTGTGGTCTTTATTTCAATTTCTTCAAGCGACTGACGTTTTGTTGCCATTTACTAATTCCTCAAAAGAGTATCGTGAATAATTAATCTCCATGATACCGTTATCTGTTTCACCGTGCAATAAACTTATTTGTTTAGCTTCAGCTAAAGCTGGTTCTTTATGATGGTACACGAAACAATCGCTAAACATATTTAACAACACATCTGAGTTTAGCACAAAGTTATTTGTGGTGTCATCATATCCACCGAAAAGATTTAAATACTGAGTAGAATAAGTCACTCGGTACCCGTCTTTAGTAATTAATATATATACTCCTGTTTCCATCTATTTTATCACTTTTTTCACTTATTTCTTCTAACCTAATCAATACTAACATAAATATATAGTCGAGTCAACTATAATAAGAAAAAACTATGGAATACTTCAAACTCGTTGCTGAACTAGGTTTCCCTATTGCTGCCGCTTGCGGTGCAGGTTACTTCGTGTTTCTGACACTTAAATTCATTCTAGAAGGTGTGACTAGTGGTGTCAAAAGCATGGGTGGTATCATCATGGCACTTGATAAACGTGTTGCCGCTATGAACCACGACGTTATTCGTATTGATACTAAAGTATCACACGCACTAGGTATACCACCAGATTTAGATAGAATCGCTAGAGCTGAACAATCAGACGCTAGACGAGATTAATATGGATATAGTAGAATTAATAAATAAGTATGGTTTCCCTATTGTTGCCGCAGGTGGTCTAGGGTACTTTGTTTATTACGTCTGGAAATGGGTGACTGAAGAAATCGACCCAGTTATAGGTGATTCAAAGAAAGTTTTAGTAGATTTGATTGACCGTATTCGTATGTTAGATAACGACCTAATCAGATTGAATCAGAAAGTTAATGTTATTTTATCTTTAAGAGAACAAGAAGATAAGAAAAACAAAACTAATAGTAAATGATAAAGAATTTTTTATCACGGGCGGACATGCCTAAATTAACACGTTGTCAAGTATTTTGTCAAGAGGTTTTTCAAAAATATTGTAAATAATTTGTAACATAATGTTTAGTTGAGTTGATTTGTAAAGGACTAAACAGAATGAAAAAAATTATAATTGCAATTTGTCTATTATTTTCAAATGTGATATACGCCACCGAATTGGTGCATGAGTTTCATTCTCCTGCTTTTTCGGGAGAAGGGTATTCAACCCATGTATTAACAATCGAGCAAATCGAATCTCAGCGCAAGCAAAAGATTAAAGATGAGCAAAAGGCGGTCGAAGCTAAAGCAGAGTTGGCTGCCAAACAAACAAACTTAGCAAAATTTTTGGTGAACGTTGAATCAAGAATATATGCACAATTATCTAAACAGCTTGCAGATGAAATGTTTGCTGAAGGTGGTGCTGATTCTGGTGAAATGAGTTTTCAAGGAACAAATATTTCTTGGTATAAAACAGGAAGTGATGTTACTCTAACTATTCTTGAAGAAAACGGTAATAGAACTGAAGTTACAGTGCCAATAGCAGGATTTTCATTTTGATAATCAGATTATTAATTTTAATATTCATGTTATCAGGTTGTGCAAACATTCATATGAATGCTGCCAAAGAAGAGCCTGTTAAGATAGAACGAAGAAGTTTGTTTGATAGATTGCAAGAATTGGATGGACCACCTATTCCTATTGCAGTGTATTCTTTCGCAGATAAAACAGGGCAAAAGAAAACGTCAGACAACTTAGCTTTGTTTAGTACCGCAGTAACTCAAGGTGGTGAAGTGTTTTTAATCAAAGCACTTCAAGATAGTAAGAATTGGTTTAAAGTAGTTGAAAGAGTAGGACTTGATAATCTCATAAAAGAGAGACAGTTGATAAGAAATCAACGAGAAGTATATGAAGGAAAAGAAGCAAAACCTTTAAAACCTATGATGGTCGCTGGTGTTATGATTGAAGGTGGTATTATTGGATATGACACAAACATCAGGTCTGGTGGTAATGGTGCTAGATTATTAGGGATTGGAGTTTCACAGCAATATCGAGTAGATGAGATTGTTATTTCGATTCGATTAATTAATGTGAATTCTGGTGAAATTATGATAACAAATGCCGTATCAAAAACGATTTATAGTACTCAACATAATTTGGGAGTATTAAAGTTTGTTGATTCAGGCACTAAGTCTATTGAGTTTGAAAATGGAGTTGCATTAAATGAGCCTACGACATATGCGGTGAGAGTCGCTATTGAACAGGCAGTGTATGAAATGATTATAGAAGGGGAAAGAAAAGGTTATTGGAAATTTAAAAAGGAAAATTAAGAAATGAAAAAATTAGCATTTATCATTATGATGATAATGCTTGGTAATGTAAATGCCGCTGAGATTTATGTTGAACAGTCAGGAAGTAGTTCTACTGTAAATATCAATCAAGAAGGCATTGGAAATATTGTGGGTGATTCATTAAACCCATTCTATATCGGTGGTGGTTCGAATAACGTAGATATCGACCAAATCGGTGATAATAATAATCTTCAAGGTGTTGTAAACGGTGCAGGAACAAATACCACAGTTACAACTAATGGTTCTGGTAATATTCAGAACATTAATTGTGGCACATCATCGTCTGCTGGATGTTCAGCATCAGTGATAAAACAAATAGTGACAGGAACTGATAACACAGTAACTCAAGATTTGGGTACAGGTGCAAATCATAACAGTCAAATAACTATTTCAGGAAATGATAACTCTGTAACACATACAAGTACTAACTCTGGTGCAAGTACTGTTGATGTGTCTGTTACTGGTAATCAGAATACTGTGGGAGTAACACAAAGTGGTCTTACAGCAAAAACTGTATCAGTTACCTCTACTGGTAATAGCAATAATATTACTATTAATCAGTCAGAATAGTTATTCAGCGATAGGTAAAGTTTCTGAGCAAACTGGTCCTACTGAGATTGTCAGACAAAGCAAATCAATAGAAAGTAAAGTAAACTCTTCTATTGAGATGCTTGACACGGTGGTGACAGCAAAATCAAAAGTGATGTTGACTTTTGAAGATGCCACTACAGTTAAAATTACTGAACAATCTAAACTGATTATTGATGATTTTGTATATGACAATAAAAAAGGTGCAGGTAAATTAGCACTTAAAGTTGCTTTAGGTACAGCAAGATATGCTTCGGGTCAGATAGCGAAGTCTAACCCTCAATCAGTTAACATACAAACACCTACAGCAACGATTGCTGTTCGAGGTACAGATTTCAGTATGACCGTAGATGAATTGGGTAGAAGTCTAGTCATGCTTTTACCTTCTTGCGATAAAAAGGCATGTGTAACAGGTGCAATTGAAGTAAGTACAGAAGTTGGTTCTGTGTTTATGAATCAAGCATATCAAACAACAGTGGTTGCTACAAGAGACCAACCACCAAGCAAACCAGTAATTATTAATATTAACCAAGCGAATATTAATAATCTTTTAATTGTTGCACCACCTAAACAATTTGAAGAACAAAAGCTTCAACAAGAAACCAAAACAGTTCTTGATTTTAACTTCTTAGACCAAGACTTATTGAAATATACTGCTTTAGATGACGACGAACTGAAGAAGTTTAGCTTATTAGACATGAACTATCTAGACTTTGAACTATTACCTAACGTTTTAGATGAAGAGACTAGAGCATTATCTGCAAGTCAAGAATCAATGCTAGAAGAGAAAACGATGCTTCCAGGATATAATTCAGCTTCGGGATTAAAATATGGTATTGATGAAAACGGTAAGTTAGTATTAATGAAAGCAGCCAATCATATAGCTCAAATAACAGTAGATAAAGAACAAGATGCTGTTGTTAGCATAGTCCAAGACGGTTCACCACTAGTTCAAAAAGTCAATGGTGGTGGTACAACATTTATCAACATAAATCAAAAATAGAGTATAAATAATCAATCATGAAAAAATTACTTAATCCATGGTTGGCGTTAGTTACGTTAGCCTTATTAGTAGTAATCAGAGTATCAGATTTTAGTTTTATTGAATCTGTTAGACTAAGATATTTTGATACATTAATTACTAGTGAATCTATTAGTGTATCTGAACAAATTCATGTAGTAAACATTGATGATGAATCGATTAATAAGTATGGACAATTTCCATTCCCCAGAGGCGATTATGCAAACATTATTGAAAATTTGTATGTACGTGGTGCCGGTCTTGTTGTATTTAATGTGTTTTTACCTGATGATGATAGGTTTAGACAAGATGATAGACTTGCTAATACACTCAAGAAGTATCCTGTAGTTTTTCCTCAAGTAGGTTCTACAGACAAACAGAATAAAATTCCATTTAGACCAGGTGTATCTGAAATAGGAACACCTGCTTCTAAATTTGCAGTATCTTATCCTAGTATTTTAACAAACATAAAACAGATTAATGATAATGCCGCAGGCATAGGAGTAGTGAATGTATTACCTGAAATTGATGGTGTTGTTCGTAGGGTACCTATGGTCGTCTCAAGTAATGGCGTTTTGTACCCTTCAATCTCACTTGAATCTTTGCGAGTTGCCTCTGGAGACCCAAGCTTTCAAGTCAAATCAGCAGACTTTGGTATCGAAGCAGTCAGAATACCAAGTTTTAGAAAAGTCGAAACAGACAGTCTCGGAAGAATCTGGGTTGATTGGTCTAAAAAACCAATCGAACATAGTCTTGCACATCTACCCAAATCCTTTAACGGAGGAATCGTTATCGTCGGTCTTAGCGGAAAGGGACTTAGCAATCCTGTTGCCACAGCAACAGGCGGGAACTATCCGCATTATGTACAAGCAGCCGTTCTAGATACTCTAGTTGCAGGAAAGAATATAAGCCGTCCCAATTGGGTTGACGGTGCTGAAATCTTAGTTATGATTTTAGTTGCTGTCATATCAATTTTCTTAACAAGATGGAAATATGGTTTTATTCCTTTCATTGCCAGTTTGTTTGGCTTCTATGCATTTTCTAATTATGTTTATGCAAAAGAATTTATTCTTATCGATTGTAGTTATCCTATTTTTGCTCTTGCCGTCGTTTATATTCATGGATATACAGTTAAATTTATTTCTGAACTCAATGCTAAACTTCAAATAAAGAAACAATTCGGTACTTATTTGTCACCAGCACTTGTTGAGAAACTTCAGAAGAATCCTGAGTTATTAAGACTAGGTGGTGAATCACGTGAACTTTCAATTATGTTTACAGACGTTAGAGGGTTCACAACAATATCTGAGCATTACGGTAAAGACGTTCAAGGTCTCACTAAGATAATGAATAGATATATGACTGCAATGACTGCAAAAATTATAGAGAATAACGGAACCTTAGATAAATACATTGGTGATGCTCAGATGGCTTTCTGGAATGCACCACTTGATGAGCCTAATCATGCTAAGTTGGCATTGAAGACGGCACTTGAAATGATGGAGAGTTTAGATGCGTTCAATAAAGAGATTCAAGAAGAGGGCATACCTCCGTTTGGTATGGGACTCGGTATTAATACAGGCACTGTTGTGGTTGGTAATATGGGTTCTAGTCAGCGTTTTGACTACACCTGCTTAGGCGATTCTGTCAACTTAGCTTCGAGACTTGAAGGACAATCAAAACCTTATGGCGTTAAAATCATATTGGGTCCTGAAACTGCTGAACAAGTTAAAGATGAGTATTCTGTAGTTGAGTTAGATACGATTGCTGTTAAAGGCAAGACTGAAGGTGTTAAGATATTCACTGTAGCAACATGTCAAGAAGAGCATTACAAGCTACATAAAAAATATCTGAAAGCTTACTATGATGGTAATTGGGAAGATGGTGGTGCTATATTCTTAGCAGAAAGACTTTCGCTTGAAGGACCACCAGACTTGAGACAATACTACAAAAATATGGTCGAAAGAATGAAAGAAGGCAAACCAGATAACTGGGATGGAACTTATAGAGCTACTAGTAAGTAACTTCTACATCTGAGTGACCTACAATCATAATGATTTTTTTCGCTTCTGCTATGCGTGAGTGAGTGTTTTTACTACCTAAAAGTATAATCGCCCTCTCACCTGCTGAAGTATTCACAAGCAAAGCAATACATCCACCACTCGCACTAATAAATCCTGTCTTACTGATAATGATGTCGTTAGATTCTTTAACGATAGGGTTTGTATTACCAAATCTAAACCAAGACTTTCTAGCTTTGATTTCTACTTGAGATTTATTACTTGCTTCAATCAATTCAGGGTAATTTTTTGCGTTTAACACTAATTTTACCAAATCTTTTGCGCTAGACGCATTTTTTTCATTTAAACCAGTAGGGTCTTCGTAATGGGTTTGCGTCATACGCAAAATAAATGCTTTGTGATTCATCTCAGCAATACATCTATTCAACCCACCAGGATAGTTTTCGCATAGAGTTTGCGCGGCAAGGTTATCGCTTTTCACGATAGCAAGATTAATTAATTCTTTTCTCTTTAGCGTTTTGATAGATTTAGGTATCTTACTATGCAGATATTCGTGATTTTTAAAGACAATAGGAACATCTTCTTCTAAATCTTGATTTGCGTCAAGCACTACTATAGCAGTCATTAATTTAGTGATACTTGCGATAGGTCTAGGAGTATCTGCATTGCTTTCAATAATGACTTTCTCTTCATTATCAGTCACAATGTAAGATTTCGCTGTTACTTTATTGTGTTGCATTAAAATAGAAACAACACCAGGATTCGCATATGCATTCAGCGTGAATAGAAGAAGAATGAGATACTTAATCATAGAAACTCTGTTTGAAAGCATTTAACACACATAGCACCGGTTGCAGGACCACCTATACTACTGATAGTTTGACCGCAATTAGAACATCGAATAAATGCTTGAGTGTATATTTTACCTCTTTCAGGTTCAAGAATAGCAGTACCGTCAGTGTAATATCCTATCACTTTTTTGTCTTCGTTCATATCTCACCTTGGAAATTGGTGGGCCATCTGGGATTTGAACCCAGTGCCTATCCGTTATGAGCGGATTGCTCATACCTAATGAGCTTCTGGCCCTGTAAATGGAGCGGGTAGACGGAATCGAACCGACATCCTCAGCTTGGAAGGCTGTAATAATAACCGTTATACGATACCCGCATGACGGATGAAAAAGCAAGTAAAAGACAGGACAAAATACATAGAGGCGTTGTCACCTTATCTAAACAACAAACAAGCCACAATAATCAAAACCTGCATATTCGTTAGAAACAAAACACAAAGTCGTTTAATACTAACACACGCAGAACGATTTCAGGGTCGTTTCGGATTTGGCGTCCAGTCTTGGATACGATATGTTATCGTAAAAAGTCAATCCTCATCTCTTTTTCATACCGAGTAGATTTTTTGAAAGAAAATCTACCAGAAAAACTTATAGAATACCTGCGTCAGCTAGTGTTGTCACTACATTAGGAGGTAATTCAATTTCAGTTTTGATGTTCAACTCAAGAATTCTATCTTGAAGTTTTTGTTTCATTTTCTTCAAATCAGATACTGTACGTTTTGCCGCTTTGATATAAGTTTCATCAAAAATAGTAGAAGAAACTTCATCAGCTCTTCCGTACATTCTAACAGAAGAATCGGTTGCATTTTTAATTCTTTCAAGTTTACCTTCAATAACATTGATAGCTGTTGCAGGTGCTGAAGTTGCAATGTTATGATTCAAAACAATTTGCTTCTCGATAAAAGCAACATCACAAAGCAAATCATTGATTTCTTGTGCATTTGCTCTACCTACTAACCTGCGAATAGTATATAAACTATCATTTAGTGCATGTACTAAATTTAGTGTGTTGATATACTCATTCTCAGCACTTTTGAATTTTTCTGAAACATTTTCAAATTCGTTAAAAGAGACTGCATTAGTGAGATAACTAATCTTGATAAGGTCAAGAATAGATTGTTGCAATGCATTTGCTTTTCTTAGCGTAACTTTCATAATAACTCCTATTTTAAAATTTTAAAACATTTATATTTCATTACTTTTGTTGTACCGCTTGTCATTTTCTTGGCTTCTTCGCCTGCGGCAACACACTCTTGTTGCGAGAAGAATCCAGGTACATTTGTCAATGCCATTGAATCAGAATCGCTCATTATACCTGCATGTGCAAACAATAATAAAACCCACATAATATATCTCCATAAAATTGGTGCGGCTGCTAGGAATCGAACCTAGAACAGGAGTTTAGAAGACTCTTATGATATCCATTTCACCACAACCGCATGTTTAAACCTATAATACTACACTCTACATTAAATGTCAAATATATCTGCTATGTTTAGGTAACTTAGCTTTTAAATAATCCATTTGGTCAGAAATAACGTTTCTGTTTTGTAGAATAAAATGTTCCCATCTACATGGTCTGTAAGGCAAGAACAATAATAGCATGTTTGCTTCTTCTGGTGTTCTATCCGCTTTCTTAGAGTTACAGTGCTTACATGCAGTCACTGAGTTTTCCCAAGCATTAGAACCACCTCGACTTCTTGGGTGTACATGGTCTCTAGTTAAATCTCTTGACTCAAAGTACAAACCGCAATAAGCACATAGATTATGGTCTCGTCTAAACAATAGAAAGTTACCATGAGAATTGATAGTCTCTTTAGTATAGTTTCTTCTTGTCTCACCTCTTACAGAGATAATAGACTTGATACTAATCTGTGATTGAAGTCCTGTTTTTTGATAACCACCATGAAACACTTGAAACTCAGCACCCAAATCCCAAACTACTTTATCAGAGGCGTAATAATGCACTGCCTCTTCTGGCATTAACCATTTAAATGGGTTTCCTGCTATGTCTACTCCTAATATTCGTGCTTCCATAATAGTCTCAAAAAAATATTCGAATGTTATATATATGTATGGTGGGACTGCTGAGATTCGAACTCAGAACCTCGACCTTAAAAGGGTCTTGCTCTAGCCTGTTGAGCTACAATCCCGAAATGGTACAGGAGGAGGGACTTGAACCCTCAATCAATTAAGCGGCGGGTTTTAAGCCCGCTGTGTATACCGTTCCACCACTCCTGCATTGGTCCTACTGTGAGGAATCGAACCTCATCCTGGGTCTTATCTGGACGAAGAGCTTATAAGGCTCCCTGCTCACCGTGAGCTACAGTAGGAATTAAACTTTCCAGTAGTATTCTGAACGTGAGTGAGCTAATATTTTTTTATCTACATTCTCGTTCCAAATTTGAACTACATCTTCTTTAGGCAATTCTTTAGATAAATTCAATATTGCTTTGTATTCATCATCACCTTTTTTGTATACTGAGTAATCGTCAGAATAAGAGTAGGTTAAATCGTGTTTACTTATTAAATCTTTAAACTTTTCAATTGTATTCATAATATATTTCCTTCTAATTAATCAATTCGAATATATTATATTACAGAATAAGATTCTTGTAAATAGTTTTGGTAGAAAGAGTGAGATTCGAACTCACGATAGGTTGCGTATGAAGCAACTGCATTAAGCCTCTATGCTATCTTTCTGTAAAAAAGCTTCATATTCTTTTTTCATCTCTATCTCAACTAAATCAAAACAACCAATCTGATTTTTGTGTATGTATTGTTGATTTAAAGACTCATATAAACAATCTGCTAATAATTCATCTGTAGGCGGATACTTCTTACAAAATTCTTCGTATGTCATAATATTCCTTAATGGGTTGTCTAACGGGGTTCGAACCCGTGATACGACTTTCACAGAGTCGGGTGTTACCTCTACACTATAGACAACATTGGCTCCGGTGCACGGACTCGAACCGCAACTGACAGTTTTGGAGACTGCTATGCTACCAATTACATCACACCGAAATAAACTGGAGTACACGACTGGATTTGCACCAGCATAGAATTGTTTTGCAGACAATCACCTATCTATTCAGTCACGTGTACAGGAAACAATTCATTAAATTTTTCTATCATAATCTCAACTAACTTAGGATGACGATAATCATAGTTGTCTTCAATCTCTAGATTGATTACTTGTTTATACTGAAAATCGTAACCCCAATTATCTAAATCATTAAAGATTTTATTCTGCATATCATTGACGTATCTTTGTTGGTCACTATCCATAACTAGAATAACATCAGCCCAAGCAATTAATGCTTCTGTTACTGGAATGATTGCATATTCAGCACTAGTTCCAGCGCATCGAGTATTAAAGTTGAAAGGTGGTGAACTTAGAATATGTGCCGCAGTAGGACTTCTTAGACAGCCTGCTGAACATACAGTCAACACTTTCTTATGTTTTCCTTGATATGCATTGAATAGCACACCAAGTTGATTTCTTTTAATCATTTTTCTGTCAATCTCTTAAAGACTTCTACATTTATAGGGTCGAATAAAATTTCTTTAATTTTGTTCATATTTAGAACTTTCCATTCTTCATATTCTGCTTCAGTGAAGGTTTCTTCTTTATTAAACTTTGCATTTAATTCTTCGTATCTAGTCATAATATTTCCTAAAAAGTATAACCTCGTTTAACAAATTTTTCTACTCTCCACTGCTTCACATCTTTAATATCTGTATTGTAAATCAGTTTTTTGTTTACGCAAGCATTGTATTGTTGTTTCGAAATATACAGTGTATCAGACATAATTGTATAGAAAGGTAAACAATGCACAAAATCAAAAGACTTTCTTAAATCTGCTGGACTTCCTGCAAAAGTAAATATAAATGAATCATCAGACTTCATAGTAATTGCATTCGCAGTTATCATTCTACCACTAGCATCTTTATGTTCTGAGTATAACTCGTTTACTTCTTTAATCTCATCATCATAAGTGAATTCTAATATTCTTTTAAATGATTTTGCCGAGTCTTCGCTGTAGAAATAGAAATCCCAGTCTTTAGGCATTTCATTACGTAGTAGAGAACCTATTGCACCACCTGTTAAATAAACAGCGTCGTTTTCTTCTACTATTTTCCACCAATCAAATTCTCTTTTCAATCCTCTGATATGAAATCGAATAGTGTCTTTGACTTCACGTATATGTCGTTTCTCTTGTTCTGTAAACATAATTTAATCTTGAATTTCTATTTTAACTTCTTGACATTTACCATAGTTGATAAAAGACCTTTTGACTCTTTGTGCTTCCTCTAGAGTATCACATTCTAGTCTAGCATATTCATTATCTTGTAAAATAACTACTGTGTATTTCATTTTACACCTCTTTAACAATATATGTGTTTATTATACAGAAAAGATATCAACTGTCAAGTGTTTTGGTGGGTTCCCTCAGAATCGAACTGAGTCCTCAGCGTCTTCAGCGCCACGTACTGACCACATATACCTGAAACCCATGGTCCTCGATACTGGATTTGAACCAGTGACCTATGCCTTATCAAGACACCGCTCTAAACCAATTGAGCTATTCGGGTATAAAACTGGACCCCTCTGCAAGAATCGAACTTGCATCATGACGTTCGTAGCGTCGTATTCTAATCCATTGAACTAAAAGGGGATAACTGGCGACTCGTGGGGGAATCGAACCCCCATAACAGGATAGACAATCCCGCGTAATAGACCTTTATACGAACGAGCCATATAGAAACACTCTTGCTCCGATTCGAACGGTGTCCTAGTGTTGTCCATCTGTGTGTCCCAACCACACCGACAAGAATGTTTCTATATGGTGCCCCGTCACGGATTCGAACCGCGATAGCCTGATTACAAAACAGGTATAATAGCCTTTATATGAACAGGGCAAAACTGGTACTCAGTGAAGGAATCGAACCTTCCTAATCTATCTTGTAAGGATAGCCTCTAGCCAATCGAGTCAACTGAGTGCAAATTTGGTGGAATCGGTGAGACTTGAACTCACAACAGTCTGCTTGCAAAGCAGGTGAACTCCCGTTGTTCTACGACCCCAATAAATGGTCTCGGTGGAAAGAATCAAACTTTCGACACATGGTCCCAAACCACGTATGTTATCTCTACACTACACCGAGTTAAAATTTTGTATATACGCTAAAATTTTAGGTAATACAAATTCTTTATATCTACTATGAAAATACTGATGATGAGTTGGACATAAGGGTATCAAATTTTCCGGTAGATTATTATCTTTGTTTTCATCCATATGATGAACTTCAACAATTTTATTTTCTTCGCAAATTACACATTTCTTTTCATGATATTCAAAACATGTTGTTCTGTATGAGCTTTCTTTCCAATTAGGATTATTTTTACCACTTCTAAAATGTGTATTAGAACATCCATAAGAGCATGTTACTGACTTACCTTTAAACATGGTTTTACAAACTGGACATTCTTTTTGATTAATGATATTTTTGGAACAACTCGTTTCATGTCTCTTAATATTGCTTATTGTACATTCCTTTTCACAATATTTACAGTTTTGTTTTATTAAACTACCATATCTATTTTTAGATAGAGATGATTCCTGCCTGTTTGGATTATTTTTGCATAATCGCTCATGATTTCTAAGTGAATTATTATTTTTACATTTTTTATTACAAAATTTACATAATAGCATTGATTTCTCCTATTGCTATTATTTATAATAATTCAAATTTCGAATAAACAGACTCAGACCAGACTAGGCGAATGAGAGATAAATCTGGCTGTGGTACTAGGAATCGAACCTAGCTCTATGCTGATTAACAGTCAGCCGCTTACACCTTGCTTGCTCTACCACAATAAAATGGTGCCCTCAGTGGGACTCGAACCCACAGAATTCGGTTTCTAAGACCGACACGTTTGCCAATTTCGTCACAAGGGCATTGGCGGAAAACTGAGTATTCGAAACCCAAACCTTTCGGTTCCCACTCTTTAGCAAAGAGGTCTGCAACCCTAGCAGTTAGTTTTCCAAATTAGTGTAGGGCTTCCACCTACTCCCACTTCGATTTAAAGTCTGCGTGTCCAAGACTCTTTAGGACGGTTTGCTACTCTCTCCTAACCTCGAATACATAATGTAGTAGCTTTCTTCCAAAACTTAAATGTTACTCTTAAATAACATTTTAAAAATGTCAGACTTAAATGTTACTCTTAGATAACATTTTAATAATTCTACCTCTACTCCAACCCTCAGGAATAATATCATCTTTCTTTATCTTTTTATTCTCAATACCATTAGTTATCCACATAGTTCCATATTGAGAATTCTTTTCACCATCTTGTTTACCAATTGCACTTTGTGACATTTTTTGTTTTGTTTCATTAGAATGATTTTTACCATAAAAAGTTCCGTTTGGATATTTTCTTTTTATTTCTTTTATTCCTGGTTTCCATAATTCGTTTTCGATAATTTTTTGTGTCGCTTTTGATTGAATTTCTTTTCTTTTTTCTTCGCTAAAATTTCTGAAAGGAGAAAACATTTTATTAAATTCGTTTCTAGTCATACCATTATGCATTATTTCATTTCTATTAATATAATCCCAACCGCCAAATCCACCTATCTTTATATTATATGTGTTTTCGGTCGCAATGAATTCTTCATTTACTATTTCAGCTTCTTTAGCATACATCTCTTCAGGTGTGTCAAAAACATGTAGAATTTCTTTTTCAAAATATTCTAATCCATATTTTTCTTGGGCGAATTTTAAATACTTACCTGAACCCATATATTTGTCATCAAGATTTTTGGTCTTATGGCTCCCAATATAAAACTTGCCATCAATCTTGTTTGTTATTTTATAAATTGTATAGTACATAAGTTTTCTCCTATGTACTATTTATAAAAGTTCGAGTCTTGACATCAACTCAAGGGCGGAAGGAGGGCAGAATCGAACTCCTGGGCTTTTCAGCCTCGCACTGCTTTCAAAACAGTCGTAACATCCCCGGTTACATCACCTTCCATAAAACTGGCGGCGGTACTAGGATTCGAACCTAGACTAACAGAGTCAAAGTCTATTGTGCTAACCAGTTACACTATACCGCTACATTTGGTGGGTGGTGTAGGAATCGAACCTACTAAGCACGAGGCAACTGGGTTACAGCCAGCCGAGACACTCCAACGTCCCCGAACACTCATTTATTTTTACCACAATAAGTATCTGTTTGTGAATGACAGTTTGGACAAATCATTCTAAGATTTTCTAATCTATGGTCTGAATTATCACCATTGATATGGTCTAACTGACAATTGATAGGTTTATCATTCCAACTATCAATTCCACAACATTCACACTTATTAGGTTTAATACCCTCTTTTACTAATCTATTTTTTAGTTTAAACGTTTGATAATAAGGATGTTCTCCGTTTAATATCTCATCTAAAGATATTTTAGAACCGCCTTTAGAATTAGATTTTAAACCTAATTTAACTAAACGTCTCCAGATAGTAATATCTGGTAAACCAAAATAATGTTTAAGTTTACCTATATGAGGTGTCTTATTGAATTGTTCTATAAGAGCCTCATCGGTAACTTTATTTTTGTGAACTTGATTCATATTATTTCCTTTCTTATAGTATTTATAAGAAAGCGTATTTCAAGTCCACCCTTTCATACAGAAGAATACTAAACGACCCCAGCAACATCGTTGAAGGCGCCGAATAATACTCTTTTGTATGGTACACGGTACGGGAATCGAACCCGTCCTACTGACGTGAAAGGCCAGTGTTCTAAACCGATAAACTAACCGTGTATATAACATCCGAATTGTTAATGAACGATAATACTAATACATATAAAACTAAATGTCAAGATATAAAAAAACCCGACTTTTTTAGGGTCGGGTTTTATAAATTCTTGATGTAACAATCAACTTACAAAACCCTGCTCCTATTCTCAATAGCATAATCCCATGAGCGTGAGCCAGCACTCATCGGCTGTGCATTAAACACCGCTAATGATTTTATCGTGCTGAGATGTAAGTTTGTTTTGTTCATACGTTTATTTATACAACTTTATCTAAAAAAAGTTCGTTTTTTAAAAAATATTTTTAAAATGTGTCATCCAAAAGTTTAGCATGATATGAATACAAGTAATCATTTCAACTATTCTCATGAACCACCATATTTTGTCACGTTCTGGATGTTTCATAAAATTGGTAGCGGGTGCTGGATTCGAACCAGCGTTCTCTAGCTTATGAGGCTAGCAGGATGACCTCTTCCCCAACCCGCAATCGTTAATACTCTATATATGTTATTTTTTTAAGGTAATGTTATCTCGTGTAAAAATATTTACAAGAATCGATATACCAAACATTTGAAGCCATGTGACTTCTCTCAAAATATCTACAGCAGGAACTAAACAGCAGTTCCATAATAGCATAAGAGGATATGCTAATAATATGTTTATTATAACAGCAATTATAACAGCAGTCAAGTATCTTTTCATAAATTAACCTATTTGTAAGTTACTTCACCTGTGTTAACGTCTTGATAAGACACACCAGGCCAGAAGAATGGTTTCTCTTTGAATACTTTGATTTGTTCTTCAGAATATTCATTGATATCAATCTTTAACAACCCAAGATATTCTTCCCAGTTGTAGTCTGCTTTATCAGCAATCTTTAAAGCTTCGTCTTTGTCATTTGCTTCAATGACATGTACGTGTCTAAAAACACTTAATGTTTCAACAATATATTTTGGCATTATTCTTCAACTTTCTCTATAATTAAATCACAATCAATAATCATTTCTGTGTCACCGCAAGACCAACCTTCTTCTTCTAAGTCATACACAGAATTGTCAATTAAAAACTCTTCGATATATTCTCTGGTTTCATCTTTACAATCATCAAAGGTGTAATCTTCCCAGCAACCATCGAATGTTTCTACAAGTTCGCTATCGTAACCGCAATTATAGATGTCAACACCCGCTTCAATATCAGGAGGGTTGTCGTCTTCAGTCTCAACTAAAAACTCACCGCCTCGCCAACCAGTTTCACAAATAAATGTTTCACCGTCTTTATGCCAAAATTGTCTTTCAATAATTGACTTCTTCATCGTAGGTTTTACTGACCAGGTTGCCATTATTCTTCTCCCTCTACTGCGTAAGTTACGTCATAACCGCCCTTGCGGTCAGTCCACCAATCGTCTTCGTCTAACCAATCCCAATCGAACTCGACACCAACTTCATCAGCATCTTCTAAGAATTCATCAGCAGTTAATTCACCTGAAACAAGAGCATTGTACTTCTCATCAATCTCTTCTTCAGTTGCATCAGGATAAACTTCAGATACAGTATCTTTATCGATATTAATACCGTATCTTTTTTCTACTTGATGCCATTCTGATTTTACTATAGCAACCATCATTTTCTCCTATGACATTTCAACTTCATAATCTACAAGAGAATCCCATCTAAAACTGCGCCAGCCTTCATTTTCTAAATCATAGACTGCTTGAGCATCATCAGATTTTGTTCTCCAAGGATTATCATTTTTGGGTTGATTACTTTGAGGGATTTTATCAAACTTCAAAGTCGCTTTTAAAACCCTCTTTGTACCGTCTTTCTTATTGAAAGTAATGTTTACTACACCTTCGTGCAATAAACCTTTTAAAATATCTTTTTCTATTGTTAAGTCAATCGCTTCACTCATAATTCAATTCTCCATCTCTTCTTTTTTTCAGATAACTTCTTAATTGTTTCTAAAGCTTTTTCAACAGACATTTGAAACTTTTCATAATATGATTCAATAAACTTATTAGATTTCGTAGTCTTTCTTACAATAATTCCGTAAGTAGGTGAAGTACCTTCTGTTAGATTTTTTGCATAGAAAGTAGGGTCAATTAGAATAGCTTCATAATCGTCTATGATTTGAGGGATACCTGTTTCGTCTGATTCCCATAAAACGATATGATACATGTCGCCTAATTCAGAACCTTCTACTTTTTCGCCTCTGTCTTCATCTGTATTAAACTTAAAAAAACTGAATTCTACTTCAATTTCATCTTTAGGATTGAAGTAGAACCCGTCATAGTCGTTAGTTGCTACTTTCATCAAGCTCCTGTCCAACTAACTGAACCGTAGTCTTTATTTAAAATATTACCTCGTGCAAAGTTCTTCGCTGGTGCTTTCCAGCTGGCTGCTTTCAGAATATCACCTTTTTTGAATTTGGCGTCATCTTTAAGCACAATGAAAGAGTGAACGGAGCTATCGTGAATAACTTTGATAAACTTGTTACCTTCTTCAAATCTTAGATTGTTTTTGAAATCTGCGATACGTTGTTGAGCAAATTCAGACTGGGAATATTCGGTACGACCGTACCATCTTGCGAAATCATTGAAAATATGTTCAAGATAGAGATTTAATTCGTTATTCATAATCTATTCACCTCTCAATAAGTAATCATCACAATAGTTATTATACACTTTTTAGCACATCTGTCAACAAATTTTCACAGTCTGTTTTCTTCAAGGCTACTAGTACGGCAACTTCTCTAGATTCGGATTCAAATATTACATGCTCTTTGTATATAACTTTGTAGCAATTTTTATATTTTTTTACAATAGCACCAGTAATACCTACTAACATATTAGTATCCTAAATCTAAAATTTCTCTTGCGTTTTTGTGAGTTATAACATTTATTGTTGCGACAGCTTCTTGTTCACCGACACAATATCTGAGTATTGTCTGTCCTGTATATTGTGAAGCAAATAATAACATAATATTGTCTTCATTCAATGATGATATTTTGATTGCCCAACCGTTGCGTTGGACTAATTCCCAAGACTTAACAAACTTCTCGACTCTTGAAAACTCTTCGCTATGTGACTTCTTTTTATTCATTCAAATCTATCAGTTTTATTTTGAATTCTTCGGGCTTTTCAAGTTTAAAAGGAACAACAAATTCAACATTTATAGCAATTCTATATTCCTCAGAATGACTTATTTGAGGAAAATGATTTAAATAACTAGGAAATATAATTAACTCGTCGGTCTTGGGATAATGAGAATATATTAATTTTTCATTGTCATCATAAAAATTTAGTTCACCTGAGCCTTCATGAGGGACTTTCAAATAATAAACACCATTAATTACCGATGTTTTAATATGATTATGTATATTTCCTCTATAATCTGAATTATTAGAAACGAAAGGATATGCATTAAAATGATTTGTAGGACTTAATGAAAAATTATCAAAAATCTTATTGCAAACATTATGGAATTCATTGTATATAAAATTTGTAAAATCGTCATAATCATTAGATAAAGGAAAATTTTGTCCGCCGTTGAGAAATAATTTATTTTCTCTATTCAATCGAAATTTATGAGAGTTGATAAATTCTTCCGGGACAGCATAAACTGTTTTTTTGTGTCTATATATTATAGAATCACACAGATTTTCTCTGTATTCTTCATCGAAAGGTGTTTTTAAAATTTTAGAATAAATTGGAATCATAATTATTTTTTGATGTGACTTCTGTGAACTCTACATTGAATGTGACCGTTATACCACTTATCAGGATATTCTAGTACTTCATATTGAAATTGATACTTTGCTTCATAATATGAAGCTGTACCTTTAGTTAAACAAAACTGAAGAATTTCTCGTTTGAAGTTTTCTTCGCCTAACTCAGCAACATCTTTCTTAACTTCATCAGAAGAGGACCAGTAGGTTCTCCAATCAGATTCTGATTTAGTTTTGACTTTCTTCTTCTTTTTCTCACCACTTTTAAGTGTGACGGTCTTTACTTTTGTTCTTGAAAATTGTAACAGTTTTTTACCTATATATTTTTTACCTGTTACTAGATTTGTAATCATATAGACAAAACCTATATATTTTTCGTCTATTTCTTCAATCAACTTGTCATTATATAACCAAGACATTATTCGTCGTCTTCGTTATAGTCATCTTCTTCGTAAATATCACCACCACACATAGGACAAAATACTACGTCGTGAGTAGTGAATTCAGAATCTTCTTTAAAAATTATTTTACCGTGTGCTCCGCAGGTGTCGCAATCGAAATGCCTAGTTGCCATTTTCCTCTTTCTGAGTTAGTTTTAAGTTGAGAATAAAATTCTCAACCACCAGTTTTACTATAGAAGCAATCATAACGTTTTTATTTGCTTCTATATACATATTACCTTTAATGAAATGAACACCTAATTGTTCAATAACACTAGTGGTTATAAGGTAATATGTTTCATCTTCCTCTATCTTTAATGTACTCCAATCAATAGGGTCTGTGACTTCTACTTGTTTAGCTAAATCAATGACTTCTCTTATAAATTCTTGCATTATGCCCACACATCATTCCAAGAACCAGTCAATGCACCTTTTGCATAATCTGTAACACGATTCTCAAAGAAGTTACCATGTACAGGTGCATTAATCATCTCTTCAACCCAAGGTAAAGGATTCTTTTTAACTTTAAATATACCTTTCATACCTAAACCAATCAAGCGTCTGTCAGCAATATATCGAATATACTGCTTAACATCTTCTTCTTTCAAATCTCTCATCTCACCACCAGCAAAAGACAGTTCAATAAACTTGTCTTCAAGCTCAACCATCTTTTCAGCAATCGTGTAGATTTTAGATTTCAATTCATCATTCCAAATTTCATTATTTTCTTTTATATATGTCTTAAATAATTGAATCATTCCTTCAGTGTGCATTGTTTCATCAACAATAGACCAAGTAACGATTTGTCCCATACCCTTCATCAAACCATGACGAGGAAAATTAAGAAGCATAATAAAAGAACTAAAAAGTTGCATCCCTTCCGTGAACGCCGAGAAGACTGCGATATGCGTCGCCGTGCTTTCAAGAGTGCCATTCTTTGACGATAACTCTGTGACATAATCGTGTTTGTCTCTCATAGCGGCATACTCTAAGAATTGATTATATGTTGTCTCAGGTAAGCCTAGCGTTTCAATTAAGTGAGAATAAGCCGCGATATGTAAAGCTTCACGAGCCGCAAAACCCGAAAGCATCATACGAATTTCGGGTTGAGGAAAATATGGTAAATAATTCTTTACATAACCACCAGCAACATCGATATCTCCTTGTGTGAAGAATCTAAAGATGTTTGTCAAAAACTCTTTCTCGTTGCTATTTAGTTTCTTTTTCCAGTCTTTCACATCTTCCATCATAGGAACTTCTGTATGAAGCCAATGCGCTTGTTCATGTTTTAACCATGCATCATAAGCCCAAGGATAGTTGAAAGGTTTAAAATATGTACGTTCGTCTGTTAATCTCGATTTGCTTTTTACCATTTTATTCTCTTTATTTAATGAATTCTTCTATTTTATCTGGCATCAATACACCAGAATGACGTTTAATCTCTATATTATTTTCTAATAATATAATAGTAGGAACACTACGAACATTATATTGTTTTGCTAATTCTAACTTTTCATCTATATCTATATCAATTAATTCTACATCTCCTAAATCTACTCGATTAAAATTAGCTGATAATGCTTTACAAGGTTGACACCATGTTGCATGAAATTTAAGTAACTGTTTCATATTTTATCCTAAAAACCATATATAAGTTGCTATTGAATTAATTATAAAGAAATAAGCATTTTGAAATAATAACGCTTTATTTCTATGTGTTCTCAAAAAATCATAAATGAGAATACCATGTGCAATCACGAAACAAGGAAAAGCAAATTTAATAAAAGGTAGTTTTAATGCACATGATGTTCCGCCAAATATAAAGAGTGCTGTTGCAATCCACTTTATGTCAAATTTTTTCATTAATATTTGCCGTCAGTCTTAAACCAACCTTTTCCTTTAAATTCAGTAGAAGGAGCCGACGTAAAGGTTCTTTCAAGTCCGTCTTTGTTACAATTAGGACACAATGTAGGATGCGGTGCTACTATTGATTTATTAAACTCAACAATAGAATCGCATTCTTTACATTTATAATCATAATATGGCATTTTAACCTTCACATGAAAGACAAACGCCTTCATCACCTGTCATAGCAGTCAAGTCGATTTCTTTAATCACTTCACGCTCAATGCGTTTAGATACTTTGTCTGCTTTTGCAATCTTATCTGAACGGCAATAGTACATTGTCTTCAGTTTAAGTTTCCATGCCATGAAGTGAACAGCATGAATATACTTGATGTTTGAATCAGGTCTGAAGAATACATTCAATGACTGCGCTTGGTCAATATATTCTTGTCTATCGGCTGCGTGTTGAATTACCCAGCGTTGGTCAATTTCCATCGCTGTCTTAAACACGTCTTTGTTCCAGTCTGACATCCATTCTAAATGTTGAACTGAACCGTCATTAGCAATAATAGAAGACCAGACTTCATCATACCAACCTTCTTTATGATTGACCATCTCATCTTTGATAAGAGCATCAAGAAACTGATTCTTATGTAGATGTGAACCGCTTAACGTATCTTGACGGTAAGCATTTGCTCTAAAAGGCTCAATACTTGGTGATGTGTTTCCCATAATAATAGAACTAGAAGCGTTTGGAGCAATAGCCATGAGATGAGAAAAACGATTGCCTGTCCCAACTGCGTCTGGTGCTTCACCACGTTCTTTACCAAGTTGTTGATTAGCTTCATCTAATTTACCTCTTACATGACTAAAGATTTGTTTATTTAAACCTGTTGCTAACGAACTTTCCCAAGGAACATTCTTTTTCTGAAGGAGAGCATGCCACCCAAGAGCACCGATACCAATTGAACGCTCACGACTAGCAGAAAAACGAGCCCTAGAAATAGAATCAGGAGCGTTGTCAATAAAGTATTGAAGAACATTGTCAAGCATTTCAGCAATATCTCTAAGGAATAATGCATCGTTTTTCCATTCGTCGTAGTATTCTAAGTTTAGTGAAGAAAGACAACATACTGCGGTACGTTGTTCGTTTGTAGGTAAAATAATCTCTGAACATAGATTTGATTGATGAACTTTCAAACCTTTTTCTTTAAGCCACTGAGGTAGTTTACGATTTGACTCATCGATATAGTGAATGTAAGGCTCACCTGTCTGCATACGCATTTCAAGAATTTGTTGCCATAAGTGTTTAGCAGAAACAACTTCTCGAACTTCGTTGCTATGAGGGTCGATTAATTCCCAAGAATCATCATAGCTATGGTCTAGCATACAATTCTCGATAATGTCCATAAACTTGTCTGAGATATTGACACCATGATGGAGATTCAATGCTCTCATGTTTTGGTCACCAGTAGGTTTACGCATCTCAAGAAATTGAATAATGTCAGGGTGACTGATATCAAGATATGCCGCATATGAACCTCTACGTGTCTTACCTTGACGATAAGCAAGTGAAGAAGCATCATAGATTTTCAAGTGAGGCATAACACCTGTAGAAATAGAATCAGCAGAGCGAATACCAAAACCTATACCGACACCACCGCCTAGCATAGATAGCCAGTTAGTCTCCGATAGATTATCTACCAAGCCTTCCGCAGTGTCTTCGATATAGTTGAGAAAGCAAGAGATAGGTAAACCACGCTTTGAGCGACCAAAACTAAGAATAGGAGTGGCATAGCTAAGCCAATGCTTACTAGAATACTCATATAATCTTTGAGCGTGTGCTTCATTTGAACTAAAGTGCTTAGAAACATATGCGAACCTTTCTTGAGGCGAATTCTCATCTTCTCGCATGTATGATTCTTTGAGACGAATTAGACCTAATTCATCAAACAAGGAATCACGAGAATAATCTACTTTAATACCGTGAACGATATCTGACATTTAATACTCCGATTGTTATTATTCTGATACAAAATCTTTAGTCATAGGGAAGATTTCAGCAATAGCTTCAGCACATGCTCTAGCTACTTCCATATGTTCTTTCTGTGTGCCATTACCTGAACGAATCTCAATAAAGTGAATCCAACTACGTAATGTTCCATTCATATACATGCGAGATACAGTCAAACCCTCAGGTAAGACTGCACGAGCTTGTTCTTTAGCAATTCCATTATTGATTGCCCATTGATATGCCAGTTTTGATTGTAGAATAACAGCTGCCTGTTGATGTTCCCATTTCATTTTAAGTCTTACATCGTCAGTTTCAACTGAGTTTTGGCGATTAACTGTATCCTGTAGTCTAGCCTCACGAGTAACGAAGTCTAAATCTTTTGTAGGATCCGCGTAACGTTGACTGAATTCCTGGAAGCTGAAACTACGATGACGTAGAATCTGACGAGCGATATCACGTGTAGTCTCAATCTCCATACAAGCAGAAGCCATTTCAAGAGGACTCCAATGCTTGTGTTTAATCAAATACTTAATTAATTTTTCTGAAGTTTCAGTATTAAACTGATTAGATGGGTTTGAAACTCTAGCACAAAACGCAATCAAATCTTGAACGTCTTCTAGACCTTCGTTTATCATGTCTTCACTAGGCTGACTATAGCTTACTAACTTTACTTTCATTATATATTTTCCTGTACATTATTTGATTCTAGAGAGTTTGATAGACTTCTTAATTGCCAATCAGGAATAACAATCACTCCACCACCTACTTTTTCTATAATTGCATGAGATTCTTGTGTGAACCCCTTTAGCCAGCCGCAATACCAGTCTTTTGCTATTGGGTCATAATATGATATAGTGGGATTATTCATTATTCAGCTCTTTCATAAGTCTGTTCAAAAATATCAGGCTTGCAGGCATAGAATTCACCTTGCACACCTCTAATAATCCAGTCACCTTCTGTAGCAATATGCTTTGCTGATAGAAACTTACCGTCTTCAAGCGTAACAATTTCAAATTCAGCAATCGCATCAGGACTTCTATTCTTGACTACTCTTCCTGCACTATCACCTAGAAATTCTTTTAACTTATTGATACATTCTTCATTATATTCAAATTGAATTGCTTCAACCACTACAGGCTTTTTTCTAAATTTCATATCTTTTTCCAATAAACAAATTTCGTTTGTGCTTGTAAACCGCTATATGTATTACTACTTATAATTCTTTCAATCTCGGCTTTTGATAATTTATTCTGAATCATTTCGTTGATATCTTTGCCTTTTACTGTGTCAGGCCAGATAACCACCTTATTGCCCTTATTGATAGCGGTTTGCATCATATTGACAATTTCTTTATTTCTAGGCTCATTATCAAAAATTAATGTTTTATCTGAGGCAGTTATTTCTTTTGCTGTGTGTGTTAGATTGGCATCACAGGAAGCAACTGCATTATCAAGAAACATACTGTCAAACTGACCCTCAACAATTCTCACAGGTTTAGATAAATCAAGTCTATCCATACCGTAGATTAGTTTTTTGTCTGAGTCGTTTGTTCGTAATGTTATATATCTGAGAGTTTTATCGCTGACCTCTAATGCTCTTCCTGTAACAGCGATTAAATCATCATATTCATCATAAAAAGGAATAACAAGTCTAGCATCTTCTGCTAGATTCTTATCGTGATTGGGAATCAAGTCATCAATAAACTCTTTATAGTTTTGAGTAAACAATAACTTATTCCAGAATTTCTTAGGGATTTTTCGACCATTTAAGTACTGAATACAAAAATGTTCTTCTGGTAGTTTATCACACCATTCTGCATGTTCGAACGTCTTCAATTTTTCAACCTTATCAAATTTAGGCGGAGAAATATTAATCACAGTGTTTGCAACACTATTCTTACTTCCTTCACCTGATTTATATCTTTCAAGTGTATATTCTTTAAACAATTCTGGACTTAAATGCTTGATTAGATTAGCTAATGACAAGCCAGCACCACAATTGTGACATCTATAGAATAAATCATTTCCTTTGCGATAGATATAACCTCGCATCTTGGACTTGTTCTTTTTTGAATCACCGCAGATAGGACATCTACAGTTGAATAGATACGTGTCTTTCTTAACAAACTTTTCAAATCTGTTTGAAATAAGACTCGTGTATTTTAAATCAATAAACAAAGACATAATATGCTCATACTAAAATTAACTATTCACTATTATATAGCAAGTTTTTATGTCAATGCAACTATTATTCTAATAATTTAGTTAAAAATTTAAATATTACTGAGAATATAGCACCGATAACAGCACCACCACCGATAACCATCCATCGCCATTTTTCAATCGAAGTTACTTTCTCTTCAAGCTTTTGAATTCTATCAGAATCTACTCGCTTCAATTCACCAATATCTTCTTTTAGTGCCTTACTAACTTCTATTAGCTTGTCGGTGAGTTCATGATGTTCACGACGATTATTTTCTCTTTCCTGCTCTAGTTTGTCAAATAATACGTCGTTAACTTCTTTTTGATTTTCGTTGACATTTTCATGTACAGCAACAATTCTCTCCATGCAAGATGAGATTGAAGTCAGCTTATCAATGCTGTGTTCAAGTTTTTCTACAACTTCTTTGAGACCTACAAAGTCTCTTTCGAGCATAGCTAATTTGACTTTAACCTCATCCATTCTTTATATTACTCTTCTGAATTGCCGTTACCAGATTTAATGCTTTCAACTTTTTCTTGACCTCTAGTCCAGGCTGTAATACCCAGAATAGCACCGAAAGCAATGTGTACTAGACCACCGTATTGAAGTGACATAGGTTCCCATTGACGGAAAGCATCATTTGCCGCTTGAGATTCCCAAAATTGAACTAATGTCCAAAGAATAGGGAAAAGAATGAAGTCGCATACGTTGATTGCCATGTATACGATTGCCATCATTGGACGCCATTTTGTAGTCATCCAGTCTTGTAAACTTTTTTCTGATTTTGTTGCCATTTTTAATCCTTATTTTGTTTTTGTTTATCATTATATTCAAATTACCACACTAATATAATTTCAACAATACATAGCGACACAATCAAATACTCATTTTCATCAAGACTTTGGAATTGTAATCCGATATTAAATCCTTTAATAAGATTTATTGAATACAATTCCATGTTTGTCTCCTACATTACAGCGTTAGCGGCTGAAAGCATACCTTCAACACACTCATTGATTGTAGTTTTTACTTCTAAATCGTCAGCAGCCGCTTTAATTGCTTGGCTGTGTCCGATATCTTCTAGTAATTCTTTATATTCTGAAGCAGAAAGCATCCCGCTTTCAAATTTAGCTTTCAAGTCTAAAGCTTGTTTAGCCCAATCTACAACTTCTTTATTACCTTTTGTTGCAAGTTTCTTTAGTTGGTCATCAATACTCATCTAGGTTTTGCTCCCACTACGTTTTGAATAATCACTGCATTTTTTTCTATAGTACTAAACTTGATAGTGCAATAACTTAGACCTACATCACCTGTACTATGATATCTTACACTTAGTCCTTTAACTATCTCAGCCAACTCTTGAGACATTCTTATTGTCTCTTGATTGTTAGGGATACTTTCAGCGTAGTTTCTAAGTTCTATCGTCTTAAACCACATCTCATCAACTACAGAAACTACTTCAGGAGTTCCACACTTTGCGGCACCTAAATTTGCTTGAGTTCGTATTGTATTTATAAGCATATATTCGTTATTATCGAATCTTGCCATGCGGTAAGCATCAATAATAGCGCAACTCGATAAAATCAAAAGCAAACTTACTATCAATAATCTTTTCATTTAACTTCCTCATGTATTTTCTTTTGTGACTGATACCACTCTTGCCACGCTTTATACTTGACTTCTAGTTCATAGTATTTACCGTAATTGTAAGTTGCATTGTCAATCAAATCACTTAAATCTCTTTTATCAGCAGGTAGAGGCTCTAAAGATTCTACAGGTGACATCAATGATTCTGGTGCTTGAGGAAACTTCATTGTCACAGGAACTACAGTAGAACACGCAGTCAAAAATAATGCTAAAACAATAATAAGTTTATTCATTTGTCACCGCTCTATTATACATTTCAATTGCTGTATCTGATAATACGCAATCTTTATTAATCAATTCTTTTTTAATTTCAATCTCTTTTTTAATTACTTCAACTTTTTCTTTTACAACTTTTACACGTTCGACAACTTTAGTCTCAATACGAACATTTTCTTCTTTAGATTTTTGCTCTGCAATTTGTACTTTTTCTTCTAATTCTTTAACTCTATCTAACCAAACTTTTTCGTTATAGATAGAACCTTCAAAGAAAATGCCAACAACTAATACAACTATAGAAATCACCTGCAAAGGTAATTTGTATTGTTTTACTAGAGGAATAACAGATAAAAATAGACTAGCAACAAGTCCTAAAACACCTGCTAAAACAAGTAGATGAAAGAGCCAGTTAGGTAAAAATGATAAAATCCACATTATTTGCCCTTACCGTATCTTAAAAACATCATAGCACCAGTCTGTTCATCTTCTAGAACAATCCCAGCACCATAGTTTTTATTTGCATAATCTCTGATTTCTTCAGCGATTGATTCATCACCAAGATATTGTTCAAATCTTTGATATTTGCGTTTCAACATCTTTGCTAATACGAAATTCTTTGTAGGTACTTTGAATACTCTGTTACCAGCGAATCGTTTAATTCCTGGTTCACCCTGAGGACCAACACCTACGCCTGCGATAGCACCACCGCCAACGTTATTAGTAGGAACAATTCCGTCTTCTTTTAGATTCATTTTATCTTTCTTAGTATTTCTACAACTTTTAAATCTAGAGGAATGTCTGAAGAGATTATATCTTGACCTCTTATCCCTCTAACTAGGTCTGGCATGTGACTTAAAAACAATAAGTATGTTTTTAGTGTTGAGTAGTCTTCTTTTGCTATCTTATAGAAAAGTAATCTTGTCGAAGCTTCTACACCAAAAACATTAGATAGAACTATTAAGTGATTGATTATTAGTCTATCTTTGATTTCACCATCTTTTCTATAACGATAAAACAATCTTTTCAGATAGTTAAATCGTTTCATGTCTTCTTTAAATTCACTCATTATGCAATTAGGCTTATCGTAAGACTTCATTGCATATAACATAATGTTTTCACTGTTCAAATTATCAAACTGCATTATTCTTCGTTTTCGTCTTCTTCTTCATCCTCGTCTTCGAGACCGTCTTCGATTAATTCTTCGATTCTGTCGTAGTCTGAAGAGACTTCTGCATAAAATTCATAGTATCCTTCGTCAGTCAAATAATAAAGTACATATACAAACACACTATCATCTTCTTCATGCGTCATATCTGTAGAAGTTGGTGTAGGACCATATGCTTTACCAAATTGATTTGTCTCAAATACAATCTCGTCACCTTCAGGGTCGATATCGTACATTGTAGGAAAATCAAGTGAGTATGAATGTAATACTTTACGAATCTTTTGAATACCTGATTGAGGAGACAAAGATTTTTCATTCAACTCAGTGTTTAACTGAACATTGATTTTAGATACTATTTCAGGATTTAAAACACTAGAAGTTTGGTCAGGTTTAGGCTCATGAGCTTCAATTGCCTGACCAGATTCTATATTATAAAACTCCTTTAAGAAGCTTTTAAAACTCATTATGTGTTAGCGTAAACGATATTGTCATTTGCTGAAATTGTGTTGTCTGCGCCCATACCACCAGCAACTAAAACTTCAGTCTGTACACGACCTGCACGACCACCTGAACCAACTTTACGAAGAACCCAACCTGTGTGAGCTGGTTTGCTTGTTTTGTTGTTTGCTAAAGCAATTTCGTTAGCATCTACACCAAAAACACCGATAGTTAAGCCTGTTTTGAAAGCGTTAGCTGTAGTGTTTGCGTATAGAGCATCACCGTTTTGAGCTAAACCTAGACCACCCGCTACTGCAAATTTAGGTGCGCCTGTGTTAGCGTCTGTTGTTGACCATAAAGCCATTTTTTTCTCCTAAGTATAATACTCTTATTTATTGTTTCTCGATTGTGTCTGTCATCACAGGGTCAGATTGAAATTTCTCTACCTTACCAGATACATCATTATCATTTTTCTCATTCTTTTTCTTATTCTTTGCTTTTTCGAAAGCATTTCTTACGATATCTGCTTTTTTAGATTCAACTAATTCACCAAAAACTTCTACTGATTCGTTTGAATATCCCATTTTTTTATTGTAGTTTCTCAATTCTTCAGCATCTTTAGCATACTTAATTTCTTCAGGTGAAGGAACCCTATTCTTGCGCTTTCTTGCATCTCTAGCTAAATTCAAAGCAAAGTTCTTGCTAGACTTTTTAGCCCATATAGGATTTTGTCTCCAGCTTCTGCCTTGCTCTGTTCTCTTATCTCTAACTTTCTTTGCTAGTTCATCTGAGATTTCATCTAACTGTTCAGATTCTTCACCTAGTTTTCTAGTCGCTCTTATGATTCCTTGAAAACGTTTAGTGCCTTTACTTAACAACTCAGCACTCTTTTTCAAAGGCGTAGAAGGTTTTTGACTTTCACCTTGTTTGCTAGCCATATCTAAAGAAGCTTTGCGTGTATATGAAACTAAAGTACTTTTAGATATTTCATCAAGCTTTTCGGCTTCTGTCATTGAGCGTTTCTTAGCGTGAGCTACTTGTTGACCAAATTCAATCTCACTAACTGCACCGTGCTCTTCGTCATCAGTAGAACCACCTTTATGAGGCTTATTGTGGGTAGGGTCTAATTTAGAGTATTTTATTTTATTAAAAACGTCAGAAAACTTTTTACTCATCTTTCGCACCTTTCAAAAATGTACGAACACCTTCTTTAAGTGATGTTAGTTTTTGACTGAAAGACTCTTGTTTAACTGATTGAACGGCTGCTTTAGCAACATCAGGTTGTTTCTTAGTACCTGCCGCTTTTGCTTTGTTATCTTCTAACTCTGCTTTGAAACCGTCATTTGTTACTTCTTCACGAACAGCACCGTTTGCCCTAGCTCTTGCATTTGCTGTACTAGAACCACTTTGTTTTGCTTGTTTATAAGCTTCTTTCCATTTATCAGAATCAGATTTCTTTTCTGTTTCTTCTTTAGCAAGTTTAGCATTTGCAGTTTTAAGACCAGCGACACGTTTATCTGAGCGTTTTAATAATAGATTGTCAATTGCTTTACGAGCAGGACTTCTATCTCTATCACTGATTTTCATGCCTTGAGCATCTCTATCATGAGCATTGTAGCGGTCTGTAGAATCTTTTTTGTCAGCTTCTGCTTTTTTAACATATGACTTCAAAGTGTCTTTTGATATCTCATCGATTTGTTCAACTTCTTCTTTTTTAACTTGTTTTTTGTCCCAAGCAGAATCTGTCTTAACGTTATATTCCTTACCACCAGGACCAATTTCAGAAACTCTAGAACCAACTTCTGTATTTGTATGAACTACAGCAGGTTGTTTCTTAGGTGATTTTTCTTCTTTCATTGCTTGTTTAGTAGCAGTGGCATACATGACTTCTTTAGCACGTTCACCGTAACGTTGTTTGAAACCTTTAAGATTCTTCTTCATGCCTTTAACGATTCTTTCACGTTGAGCCATGTCTTCGTCAGACATTTTCTCTTCGTTCAAACCACCTACTACTTTATGGTCTTTGTAACCAGCCATTTTAACATGTTTTGTTGCTGAAGCTACGTCTGAGCTATGAACTTTAACTGTTTTACCAGTAACTTTAGCATTGATATCTCTATCAGCTAAGTGTTGTTCTATGTGTGATTTAGATTCGTCTAACTCAACCTCTTCTTTTTCATATGAGTAATTGTATCCAGGATTCATTCTAAACCCCTTATCAGCCGCTTTTCTTGCTCTATCACCAATTTCTTTATCTGCTGCCGCTGAGCCAAATTTTTTTTGAATTCTATTACCTAATCTTTCAGTTTGTTTGTGATGTGCTTGAACTTCTTTATTATTTGTGCTTGTTGCATCAACATGTGCCGCACGACCTGCACTTTTTACATACGCATCACCTGCTTTTTTTAATGATATTTCATCAAGTTGAACTGATTCTTCAACTTCTTTTTCTTGTTTTTGTTTAGAACCACCGTATTGAGAACCTTGAATCTTACGAGCAACAGGCTCTTTCTTATCTTTAGAATCGTAAGGGTTTGCTTCACGAGCAGCCGCTTGTCTATCTCTCAAATCATCGATAGCCGCTTCTTGAACTGCTTCACTAGCAATATTAGTAACGTCTTTACCATCTTTTTGAGCAAGATGAACAGTCACTAAATGTTGTTTAGATTTAGGAGGATTGAAATGTTTTACTGCTTTTTGTTTAGCTTCGTATGATGTATTTGCATACAATTCATGACGTTTACCATCATGAGAGAAAGCAACATAACCATATTTACCTTCTGATTCGTTTACAGTTTCTTCTTTACGCAACTTTTTAAAGTCATCAGCATCGATTTTGCCATTTTTATTAGCATCAATCTTATGTTGATTACCTTTTAATTCTTCTTTGCGTAATTTCTTGAAATCATCAGCATCGATTTTACCGTTTTTGTTTGCGTCAATCTTATGCTGATTGCCTACCAAATCTTCATCCATGCACTTTTTAGCAGCCTCTGCGATAGCTAAAGTAAGTTTATCTGTAAACATTTCTATTCCTTATTATTGTTGCGTTATAGTACTATTTATCTAATATAATGATTCAAATCTTTTAATTATTTTTGTAAAGTATCATGTCCCAATTGACTGCACATCTTCCTGAGCCAATAATACCTCTTACATCCATATCTGTTTTTTCTGGAAAAGGTAATGGTATTGGAAAATCATAGACGTATTGCGTATTGTCCGCTGGAGCAACGTGTTGAAGTTTAAATCCTTCTGAAAAATATCTTACGTAAAATCCAATCACACTCGCAGTAGTGGTAGAAGCAGAACCTTTAATTAAATATCCTGTATACCCAGCAGGAACTGTATAGATTCCAGACATAGAACGACCAAACCCAGCAGGTATAATTTCTACAAGAGTACCAGAACCATTTGTAACTCTTACGGTAATATTACCTTCGTTTGTGACACCATTGTTTACATAAACATTATTGATTCTTAGAAATTGTTTAGTTGTCGCAACAGATGTTGTAGAATTATTTGCATCAAGTATAATTTCTTCTGTTTGTATATTATATGAAGAATCTAAACCAACGATGATGATTGGAAGTCCTCTATCATTTGCATTATTTGTAGAACTATCAAGATACAAAGTTTGTGCGGTAGCAAGTGATGTCCAAGGATATGCTGAGCCATTTTCCCAAACAGTATCACCATTTGAAAAGTTGGTCTGAATGTAACCAGTCTTGTGTTCAAATGTAATATCTGAATGACTACCTCTTGCCACATTTAATAAGAATTCAAAACCACCACCGCCCTCTAAAACATTTCCATGTCTATCTACACCAACCTTTGTTTCGTGTAAAGTTTGATTATTGGTAAGTAGTGTTTCTGTATTTGCGTTATATGTTGCCAATTAACATCTCCAACGTCTTAATGCTTTATTGATAGGACTATCAGGGTCTCTTTTAGTTTCTGCGCTTGCATGAGCACGTTTCATTCCTGACATTCTTGCACAAAATGATTTTCTACGTGAAGCACGTTTGCCGCTAGGGTTTTTTTCTGTTACTGCTGTTTGTAGTTTAGAACCTGGGTTCTCTCTACGATAAGCATTGACTGCTTTCTGAGACATACCATCGGTGTTGTCTTTACGATTGACATCTGACCAGTCTTCTTTAACAGGTACGCAATTAGGAACTTCTTTACCGTTTTTAGTCTTAGTTCCTATTGCTTCGTAACCCTTCCAACAGGCTTTCTTTAGACTTTCTTTTATCTCTTTATATCGTTTCATACTGCATAGTTCCTTTTTCTGAATGATGTTAAACTAATACCTTGTTTTTTAAGTTCATCTTCTTTTTGGTCACCTATAGAAGCTGTCGTTTCATCACCAGTCATTTCATCAAAAGGTCTTTTCTTTGCTCTTGTGCTTAAAGAACCTCTAGTAGAGTTTTCACCGCTACCAGATAAAGAGATACCTACTTCTGTACCGTAGTCGATTTCGTTGATTTTTTGTTGTAATTCTTTTTTCGCTTGTTTGAGCGATTTTTTGCTTGTGTCTTTGTCTGAGCAGTTGCAGGTTGAGTCGTCGTAGCATTCGTTTGTTGAGTTGCTTCCTTCTGTAAGAACTCTTTCACCGAATCTTCGTGTGTCTTCTCTAAGGACTCGTAATGTGTTTGAGCTATCTTGTCTTGCTCTGTCACTCCAAATATCCAATTCACTATCTTGCTTAATAATTTCTTCATTTACATTCTCCATTAATTTAATGACATAACCACGTGGTGCTTTATAAACAACACCACCTTTTTGATTTGCATGTTCAGTTGCTGAACGACGCATCATAAAGATTCTCACTTTTCCGTGACTATCTTTAAGCAAATTCATATGTTCCATTTGTTTAGCTGTTATCTCTAAGTTAGATTCTGCAATAGAATCGTTGTTAGACATTTCTGTGCCTAAAGTCAATAGATTCTTAGCACTTGAATCTGAAAACTCATATGATTCATTGAACAATTGTCCGAATGAATCGTTGATGTCTTCTTTTTGAACTTCTTTAGATTTTAATGTAGATAATACATTCTTTTCTTTTGAAGGTACTTTAGCTTTACTTGTTGCTAGACTCTTTGAACTCATAGAAGAACCTGTAATAGGAACATTTCTAGGTTGTGCTGTAGGTGTTTTAGGTATTTCTACTAGTTTACCGTTGACAACTCTATGAGTTACTTTATGATTCTTACCGTAACGACCATATCCCAAATAATCTAAACCCATTTGTTTAGCTTTACTAGACATACTTTTTTCATCAGCATGGTCAGATGGTAATTTACCTAATTGTGACTTCTTAACTGTTAGCGCATCTTTAGATTGTAACTCTTGTGCAATCCAATTTTGTGCATTTTCATGTTGAGGAGGTTTTGATACGAAAGACTTGATATTTTTATAGATATCAAGCATCTCTTCTTTTTTGTTTTGTACGATTTCAGGAGAAGCTTGACGCAAATCTTCTGAATTGTCGAATTCTCTGTAGTTGTTACCGAATAGTTTAGCTAACTCAGGTCTGGCTGCTTGTACTGAATCCCATTTTTCTTTGCGAATGTTTTCTGGAACTGTACGACCACCACGTTGACCTCGTTCAATGTTGCGCTGTTTAGAAACTTCATCGGCTGTATTGACCATCACCATAGATGATTCATATCCAAGCTCTTCTAAACGCTCTTTAATCTTTTTGATTTTCTCTGGGTCATCACCTGTACCGTTGATGATAAGACCGTTTCTGCCTTGCAAAGCTAATCGTTGACGTAACTCAGTCACATTTTTTGCTTTACCACGAATCAGATTACGTGCTTCTTCTTCAGATTTAGGCATACGCTTATCAAGACCTTCTCGGTCCATCAAATACTCTAATGCTTTGTCTGAATTGATTTCAGTTAGTCCATGTCCTGCAAGTGTATTATCTAACACATAATCTTTACCAGAACCAGGTCCACCTGCTAGAAATACTGCTTTGAAAATTGCTTTGTCGTGAACGCCTTCTTGAATGATTTGTTCGAATAGAACATCAATAGGCATTTGAATAAATTCTTTGATTGTTTTCTTTTTCATTTCTCTCGGCCTCTATAGCAGATTATGTTGTATTTATATGTTTTTTATGTCTAAAACATAATCCGAACAGATACCTATCACTTTTCCTTCTAAATTGATATTAGATACTTCTTCGTACAATTCAGGTAAAACAGCAATACTCATTTTACCTACAGGTTCTTTACCAGGAAAGCACCAAACATAACCATAGCTAGTCATCGTATAATCATCTATATTGTGCCAAAAGCAGTTAAGATTAAGTTCTATCGCTTTATTGAATGCTTCAGAATCTTTGCAATGCACCCACAATTCGCTTTTATTATCAGTTAAAAACTGTTCGTCTATCTTGTATTGAGCATAATCATGTCCTAGATAAAGTTCGTTGTCTTTAACTCTTAAATCAATCTCAACTGAAAATCCTGAGTCAATTGCTTCTAGTACATATGAAGGGTTATTTTCTAAACTGGGTGTAGGACCTTGTAAATTACCTCTGTGTGCAATTAATAACATTATAGATTCCAAATATATCCTAAATTCTCACCTTGAGGATGAGGGATTTTAATTTCAACATCTTTATCAAACAAATCTTTGCAAAGTTTATGAACTTCTTCGCTGAAACTCCACGGATAGATATCATGGAATACAAACACAAACTTCTTGTCAAGATATGGTGCAATAGCACTGATATCTTTAATCATTTGTTCTGGGAAATGTCCTGCATCAAGAAACACAAAGTCTAATTTCTCATCTTTAAAATGCTTTTTGATAACATCGTCAACATCGTCTGGAGACCAACCAATCTCAGGAAAGAATGTATTCTCTAATTCAAAGTGTTTGATTAAATGTTTGACGCTTTTATAACCGTCTGCTTTCTCGTAGACTTCTCTTTCAAAGTCTTTATAAGCACCTGGGTTTTTGCACTTCTCTTCGATATATGCATCCATCGTAACAAGTTTACCGCCTGTTTGTTTGAATCCTAATGCTGAAGCCAGACCTGATATACCGAAAGCTGTTGCACATTCAAACCCTCTTTGCAGATTGTTATCTGCTACAAGTTTTGTTAAAAAGTCAAATTCTTCTTGCTTGATACTTAGAGGATAGTCATGTCCTTTCATCTTGATATGACCTCTACCGCTATGTTCGTATCCAACAGGACCGTCTTCTATTTTTACGATTTCATTAAACATCTTTATCCATTTCTACATATTCACCCTTAGGTGTATGCATGATTGTTTTATTAATTGAAAATTCTTCCCAGTTTAGTTGCAATGCTTTAATCCATGTCTCTGATAAAACATGAGGACACAATAAATTTGTGTGAGCATATAATACATTTATGTTCTGAGGAAGCAAAGCAAATAGATTCATTTGCAATACACTACCAACTTGAATCATATCGCCTGTGCCTTGACCTTGATGATTCTTATGTGTCAAAGTATAGAACTTATTTATTTGAAAATCAGGTAGAGTATCGATAATCATATCAGGTCTCATACGAATAACTAAGTCGTATTGTACACCATTTAAGGCTGCGTAGTTATTCATCAAATTAACACCTGCACTCAACTTATAGAACATACTTAAAATGTTTCTAGGTTTATGTGCAAAGTTAGGATACTCATATCCTCTCTGCTCAAAGTGTTCGTTTAAAGAAGGAACATCTTCGACTATTCTTTTATCCCAGTCTTCAACTCGAATATCTTTAGGTTGATATGCTTGAATGATTGCACCAACATCTAGTTTAGGACTGTCATCAAATACACCTGTTTCAGTCACTTTATCGCCAGGTGTCCACCAACCTTCGTCTGACCAAGTATGAATAAAGATATCAGGATTATAGTTGTCGATAATCTTTTCTTTGAAATTAGGAAACACTTGTTCCCAACTTCTCATGTGTCCAGTCAGAATGACTGCTACTTTACCCTTCATGTTTATGATTCTCCAAGTAATAATGTAAGTCTTCAGGTGTACCCAAACCCCACATTTTGTCAATTTGTTTATTTCTAATTTTCTTACCGTCAGCGATAGCTTCATTGAATGTAGGACATGTATAGAACTCACCGTTTGTTCTAATGTTCTTTTCAATCATTTGCTCTGCATATTTAACATAGTCAGAACCTTTCTTCCAATAATAAATTCCCACTGTCGCATTATCAGAAATAGGATTCTTTTCAGCAACTTCAGATACAAACCCGTCATCACCTATCTTAGCGAATGACCACTTAGGATGAGTAGCTTTGAATGTCACGATACCACCATCAACTTCATCGGCTGTAAATGCATACAATACTTCGTTTGAATTCCACTCAACAAACTGGTCTGAGTTAGCCATTAGTAGAGGTTCGTCGTTATCGATAAATTGTTTAGCTAGTAATGTTGTTCTTGCGGCACCGTCTGTGATACCATCAACTTGAACAATATCACAACCTGGAGTAATCAGATTTAATAATTGCTTTAGATTGTACTTTTCATAGTGTTCTTTTTGAACCAAGTAAATGAAGTGTGCTTCCACATTCAAGTTTTCAACAACTACTTGAATCATAGGTTTTCCATTGACTTCAATTAAAGGTTTAGGGAAAGTATAACCTGCTTGTGCAAATCTTGAACCTGCACCAGCCATAGGAATCAATACGTTCATCTTTTCGTTTCTCCATGGTATATTAATATTTTTATTTTTCAATTCAAATTTGTCAACATAGTCTAAGAATCTGTTGCCATTTAAATCATCAGCATTCTTTACAGGATATAATGTGCCACCAGATTTGATAGCACCTTCTCTGCCTATGTGACTGTCTTCTACTATGATAGTATTTTCTGGTAATGCATTGAGTGCAATCATGCATCTCCAATACATTTCAGGATGTGGTTTAGTATGTTTAACGTCTTCGTTGCTAACAACGTAGTCAACCATTCCTAAAACACCAATAGAGTGCAGTGCAACACGAACAGATTCACGAATGCTGTTCGAGGCTACTGCAATCTTCCAACCACGTTTTTTAAGGTGGCTAAAGATATAACTTGCTGTGTGATTTATTTGTAGATTGGAAAGTTTATCAATAGTTGCTGATTGTTTATTTTTCCAAACCGTATTGTGTGATTCGTAAGGAAGACCTTTTGATTCAGAAAGCATTTTAAGCTTTTTAGTCGTGCTTAGTCCGTCGTAAACACTGAGATGTTCTTCACGTGAAATTACAAATTTATCATCAATCTCTTTTAGTGCTTCGTTTAGTGCTTCATAGTGTAATTCACGAGAATCTAACAACACACCATCTAAATCAAATATTACTAACTTATTCACAATCACGATGCCTTTTATTATGTCTAACTATTGCATTTCCATTACAAACCCACTTATATTTATGTCTAACCCTGAGAGACCATTCCACGTCGTCTGCTTGTCCCCAAGATAATTCTTCATTGAAAGGATTATCAAGCATCAATTGTTTCTTGACAAGCATATAACCACCAGACTGATACATGTAATGAGTCAGTGCCCATTCATCATAAGGTAATGAAGCGTATCTTGGATATAAAGGACAATCCCAGATTACCCAGTCTGTGAAGTGTCTTTTACCATTCTGTAGCAACTGAGCGTTAGAGCAAATATCCCAATCAGTACCAAATTCTAGATATGAATTGTACCAGTCTTTATCGAAAACATAATAGTCATGCATCAATACGATATTTTCGTATTTCGCTTCTTGACATAAAATATTTTTCTTGCGAGTAACCCATTTTTCTTTTTGAGTCTCGTCAAAATTTATAAATCTAAAGTTATCATTATCATAATTGTAGTCATCAGGACCAATAGTTATGACTTCATACTCTGGGATATTTAAGTTTTTTATAGACTCATATACTTCTTCTAATTGTTTCCAATTTGAATAGTCTGTTGTTATAGCAAAGGTAATTTTCATATTAATTTTAGAATATCGTCAACTGTGTTTTTAATTGTGTGATTTGTAGTTACAAATTCATACGCATCATCAATAATAGGGTCTGTTACGTATCCAGCATCAATATACTCTTTCATGTATTGAACTAGGTCTGCATCGTGCTCATATGTGAAACCAAAGTCTTTTAGTACTTTTGCACCTGCGATGTTACGAGAAGCCCAAGCTGTTTTGTTTAACATTGCTTCTAATAATACTAGACCAAACCCTTCTTTGAATGAGTGCATAATATATAAGTCTGCTTCTAAAATTGCAGACATTACATCTTCTCTGTCGTCAATCATCAATGCTTTAACATTCTTAGAATCTTCTGGTTTAATACCGTATCGATTATCATATCCTGTCAAAACTAGAGTAACATCATCACGTTGAAGTTTATTAAATGCTTGAACTAATTCATTCATTGCTTTGTTAGGCCAATAACCACCGCAAGACAAAAACATATACTGTGTTGTAATGCTATATTTCTCTCTGAAACCTTTTGTGCCTTTAGAAATCTTAGGGTCAATACCGTGTCTGATTTCTTTAGATTTCGTAACAACACCTTTTTCGATTACATAGTTCCAATCGTCAGTTGTTGAACAACCAATGTAAGCACAATCTTGAATAGCATCAAGATATGTTTTGCTTTCTGAAGGAAGAATCAACATGAATAGAATAGGTGACTGAATGTTTTTAGCATTACGAAGAACAAAATCTTGTACACCCACATCACCACCATGAACTACAATCAAGTCCCACTTTTCATTCAAAACACTAACTAAATCAGTGACTCGAACACCGTTCCAGTCACCTTTGTGTTCACCTGTAAATACACAAACTTCATGTCCTCTTGAAAATGTTTCTTCAGCCATGTCTCGAACATAGTTTTCAGAACCACCTGGATAAGGTGCATATCTGTGTACAACATAAAGAATTCTAGCCATATTTTGCCTCAATCAATTTTAAAATATTATAAATAAGTGTATGCCGCGAGATAGCCGTCTCCGCACACTCTAACATAAAGGAACTATGTCAGCATGATTATATATACAATCTATAAAGTAACAAATAAAATAAACAACAAAGTTTATATAGGTTTTACTTCAAATTATTTTGCTAGAATAAAACAACATAAAAAATGTTTAACTCAGAAAACATATAAAAGTAAATTTCACAGTGCAATTAGAAAATATGGCTGGGATAATTTTCACTGGGAAATTTTATACCAATCAAAGGATAAAGAACACTGTTTTGATATCGAAAAATATTTTATTTTAGAAAACAAATCCTATACAAAGTGCGGATATAATATGTCTCTAGGTGGAGAAGGAAATTTAGGATTTACTCACTCCGAAAAAACAAAACAAATTATAGGTTCTCGCACAAAAAACACAAAGTTATCGGAACAACACAAAATTAGAATAAGAAATTCTCATATAGGGTTAAAACCTTCTCTGGAGACTAGAAAATTAATGAGTAGAAACAGAAAAGGTCGTAACTGGTACAATAACGGAATAAAAAATACTCAATCTCATATTCATCCTGGTGAAGGATGGATTAGAGGTAGAATATAGATTATTCAAATTTCTTTCTAATTATATCAGCAAAATCACACCTATCATATTGATGAACAATTACGTAAGGATGTCCTGTGCTTGTCTTAACAACATCACCATCAATGATAGGACTAGATTCTAGCAGTTTTGGTCTGAATTCGTCAATCTTACTAGGGTCTGCTGTCGTACCTAATTGACACGCCCAACCATCTTCAGATTTCATATAGAAGCTTGTTGACTTATATGGTTCCATTGAAGTGATTACATTGAATGTGGATTGGTCTGTAATAGGAATAGGTTTGTTTAAACACGCAAGAAAGATATTCAATGCTAAGTCTTTCATCGCATAACCACGACCAGCTAAAACACCTACGTTATAAATCTCATTATCTTTAAAATAATTGTAGATATATTCACCGTATGTTTCTAATAGATTTTGATTACCCCAAGGCTCGTCTTTATATTTGATACTTTCGCTTGCAAATACAAGTTGCATAGGGTCTAGAGGGTCGAGCATGAATTCAAGCCACTCGACAGGATTGCTTTGAAACACCACATCTTTAACGTCTGTCGTAATAACATAACGATAGTCGATTTTGTTTAGGTGATTGAAAATGTGTAGAAAACGTTCTACATGAACTTTAAGAGGTGATTCATAAACAAGGTTGCCTTGTTCATCTTGATTGAAACCAATAATTGTGAAGCCTGCTTCAATCACTTTATCCATAGTGTACTTGTCAGCGTTCATCATAATCATTACTTTATCACCAGTAAATCCAGATTGATTAATTGAATTTACCCAGTATTTAATTGTGTCCCACGTGTAGTTAGTACTACACCCGATAATCAAATCATTATTTTTCATAATAACTCCAAAAAATTATATTACATATTACTTATATGACTTTTAAAAGACTCCACGGTTACTTTCTTGTTTGTTGTCATAAAGTTTTTCTTACGCATGATTGTTTTTACTCGAACTTCAAATCCTGAACCTCGTTTGTATTCGATAACAACAGGTAGATTCAAGTCTTTTTGTAAGTCTACAATCACATATTCACCGTCTTTTTGCTGTCTAATTTTCTCTGCTTTGCTTGCTTCGATACGTTTAAACATTTGTTGCAACTCAGCAAGTTTGATACAAGGTTTGTTTCTTGAATCGCTCATTCTATCACCAAAGTGACGTGTGAATTCAATATCAACACCATACTTATTTAATAATCTATCCGCAAATTTTTCCAGGTCTTTAATCTCTTGATAGGAGTATAGATGACATTCAGTAGCATCTTCTTTTATATTTTGACCTGGAGTATCTTTCTTATAATTTTTCACCAATTCATCTGAACCATCTTCACCAGCACCAGCTTTTGAAACGAATTCTTGTTTTTCTTGTAAGTATTCTTTGAATCTCATTTTAGTCTCTAGTTAAATTAAGTATCTTTTGAATCTGTGCTTCGATAGCAGGACCTCTATTAGGCCATTTAATGACAGGTTGATTCGCTGTTTGTAATAGCTTAGTCAGAAAAGGCAATACTAGCTTTTCTACTTGTTGAAGTCTTTGTTTGTATTCTTCTACAGTCTCTTCTTTTTCTGCAATGACTGATTCATACTCTTCTTCATCAATTGCTGTGAATCCAAAGTCAGAATCTCCGTATTGAGCAATGACTGCTGAGATGTCAAATTTCTTTTCGCTCATTTAATTAACCTTACTGTTTGTTGTGTTAGATAAACATCAATGAAACCCTCTTCTATTTTCATATTTAGAGTTTCATCCTTGACTGTTTCTAGTTTTTCTAGTAATTGTTTCTTTGTCTCTAACACGATAGAAACGAATTCAAATATTAGAGGAATCTCTTTAGAACTGCCTCTGTAGAATCTTAAAACACTAGTCTTTTCTATCTGTCTTTTTCTTTTTGTGTCTGTTCTCTTTGCTTGAAGAATATGAGCGTTTAATGACTGCTCTACTTTCTTCATAAAAGAGTTTGTGATGTCTGCATCGAGTAAATGATTTTTCTTTGTCTCGACGAATGTTTGAAAGTGGTCTTTAATCGTGTCTGAAGTTGATATTCTGTTCAGTGTCAATGCGCTGATATCAGAAAGCAGTCTTTTTGCTTTCATTATGTTTTCAGAAATAGATAGAATATCTTCACGAGATGCCAAATTTGTCCCTGAAAGTCTTTCTTTAAGGGATTCTAAAACTTGTATTGTCTGTTTAGCACCCACAAAACCCCTATTAAATATCACATCTTCAATATGATATAATTTAGGGGTTTTTGTTTCCTTCGATTCATTCAAAGGATTCTTAGTGGAATGCTCTTTATACTCTGTAAATTTATACATAGAACTATTTATATGCTCTATGTATTAGTCACGAGGAATACCTGTAATTTCCTTGATGTGAGCACATAATTCATCAACTGAAGCAACAATTACTTTGCTTGTAACCCAATCGTTTGATGCATTATAACCTGTAAACTCTAATGTGTAACCGTTATCTAGAATGTTAACTGATACACTATCAACACCTTTAACAATATTTTTTGTAACTAATTTACCCATAATTTTCTCCTAAACTTTAATGTCACCTGAATAATTTTTGAACTTACTTTCTCTATTACCAAAAGTATTGACAGGCTTATCTTGACCAGAATCTATGATGTCATCTTGAGCATTTTGCTCTGCATCATATAATCTCATCTTAGACCTATCAACACCTATGATAAACTTTTTATAATAGCTTGGGTCATTATATCGATTCTTCAACTGTTTGACCATAATCTGATTCAACTGCTCTAACTCTTCAGTCGATATCAAAGCAAACATAAAGTCTGCTGTTGCAGGTAAACCAAACGATTCTGAAGTATCTTCAAGACCGATATCGCTATTAGTATAACCACTTCTTGTTGTCTGTGTCGCTGAGAATACAGGAACATCATGTTCAACTGCAAAACCTCTCAACTCTTCAGCAATACTCTTGATATATGTATAAGAATTGATTGAACCACCTTGCTTAACTCTTGATGAAGCACAGATATTCAAATAATCAATAAACACAATATCAGGTTTAAAACTCTTCTTCAAACTCAACTCGGTCATCAATGCTCTGAAGTGAAGTACTGAAGCACTTGCTGTCGGATACTCTTTGATAATCAATTTACCGTTTGTCTTTGATTGCAGTTTCTTGAATCTGCTTTCAAATTCTTGCTTACTGATATTTTCAATATCATTCAAACTAATATTCAATAGATTCGCATCAATACGTTCTGCGATACGTTCTTCAGCCATTTCCATGGTGATATACAAAACATTTAAGCCTTGTGATATACATGCGGCACTCATATGACACATAAACATCGATTTACCCACACCAGTACCTGCAAGTAGAATATTCAATGTTTTGTTTGGTAAACCACCCTTGGTGATTTTATTGAACAAGTCAAGGTCAAACTTAACTCTCGATTCGACCTTATGATAGAAGTCATAACGAGCACTATAATCGGTAATATAATCATGACCTACATTACTATCAAAAGATACTGCTAGAGCGTCTGATAATAGTTTAGGGATTTCACCTTTTGCTTTCTTACTAGTTCTATCGTCAAGAATGTGAACAGATTCCATAATTGCATTATAGATTGCTTTGTCTTGACAAAACTTTTCAGATTGTTCAGTTAACCATACTTGGTCTGTAGGTTCATTCTTGTTCTTATCGATTTCACGCAACAAAGAAATAGAAGAGCGAACTTCTTCTTCTGTGTGATGTGTCGATTCAGTTAGATTGATTACTAACGCTTCGTGAGTAGGTAGAGTTTCATATTTGTTGATGAAACTTCTTACCTCTTTGAATACTAATCTTTCTGTGCTATCTGAGAAATAATCTTCATTAATAAACGGTAATACTTTTCGAGCATACTCGTCATTATAAATCAAATTCTTCAGTATCGAAAGTTCCAGTCTGTCCATAAACATCTTCTTTAATAATAAGTTCGGTTAATATATCACCCATAAGTGTATTGAATTCTTCATTGTTTGTCAAAGATTCAACAGTAAAACTTGCTGGAAATAAAATATTGAAACCGAATTTCAATCTTGCCAACGCACCTTCTTCAGATACGCTGGCACCCATATAACAGTAGACAACATCTTTAAACTTACCTTTAATCAATCTGATTGCAGTAAGG